>Ga0222717_10004269_pt1 | contig 10580 bp, 10 predicted proteins | sample C33_18DmetaG_FD_165053 | JGI IMG/M metagenome (GOLD analysis project Ga0222717, IMG submission 165053) | Estuarine water microbial communities from San Francisco Bay, California, United States - C33_18D | ecosystem: Environmental > Aquatic > Marine > Unclassified | place: USA: California...
TGGAAAACAAGCTAGTGTTTTTTCTACATTATTATGTGATATTTCTGAAAAAGAACCACAGTTAATTGGAAAAACGCCTGAAATGTCAGGTGATTTCGCATTAAAAGCATTAGAGGCTGCTCATAATGCTTTTGACTATGGTCAAGGTGAATGGCCTACTATGAAGGTATATGAAAGGATAAGATGCATGGAAAATTTCGTTGAAAAAATGCTTTCTAAAAGAGAAGAAATTGTTAAACTTTTAATGTGGGAAATTGGTAAGAATTTAAATGATTCAAGGAAAGAATTTGATCGAACCGTTGAGTATATTAATGATACCATTGAAGAGTATAAAGTTATAGACAGAAAAGGTGCTACTTTTCAAAATAAATCTGGTGTAAGAGCTTTAATTAGAAGAGGTCCATTAGGTGTTGTTTTATGTTTAGGTCCATATAATTATCCTTTAAATGAAACTTTTGCATTACTCATTCCTGCCATAATAATGGGTAATACTACTATTTTTAAACCAGCTAAACATGGTGTGTTACTAATTGCCCCACTTTTAGAAGCTTTTCAAGAATCCTTTCCACCTGGTGTTGTTAATATTGTTTTTGGTAGAGGAAGGGAAATAGCCACACCAATAATGAAAACTGGTAAAATTGATGTCTTAGCTCTAATTGGCCACAGTTCATCAGCTATATCACTTCAAGATTTACATCCACAAAAAAGTAGACTTCGTCTTGTACTTGGTTTAGAAGCAAAAAACCCGGGAATTATACTTAAAGATGCAGATATTGATTTAACTGTCAAGGAGTGTATTTCTGGAACATTATCCTTTAATGGACAGAGATGTACAGCACTTAAAATACTTTACGTTCATGAAGATATTAAATATAAATTTTTAGACAAATTTTCAAAAGCTGTTGATGAACTTAAATTAGGACTTCCTTGGGATAATACTTTATTAACTCCACTTCCTGAACCCTCAAAACCTAAATATATATCTGATTTGATTGATGATGCTATTAATAAAGGTGCCAAAATTATAAACAAAAGAGGAGGGGAGAAACAAAAAAATTTCGTTTTTCCAGCTGTTTTGTACCCTGTAAACAAAGATATGAATGTTTATAAAGAAGAACAATTTGGTCCAGTTATTCCAATAATTTCTTTTAATAATATCTCAACTCCAATCAAAGATATGTCAGAATCTAATTATGGACAACAGGTTAGTATTTTTGGAAAAGATGTAGACACATTAGGTCCAATTATTGATTCAATGGTTAATTTAGTTTGTAGAGTTAATCTTAACAGTGCATGTCAAAGAGGACCTGATATTTATCCTTTTACAGGAAGAAAAGATTCCGCTGTGGCAACACTAAGTGTTCACGATGCATTAAGGTCTTTTTCAATCAGAACTTTTGTTGCTTCTAAAGATAACGAACTAAACAAAAATATACTTAGGGAAATGATTGATTCTAAAAAGTCACACTTTATCAGAACAGATTATTATCTCTAACTGTTAAGCATAACAGGCATTACTAACATTGTAATTTCCTCTGATTCTGATTCTGACTTAGTCGGTGTGAGTATCCCTGCTCTATTTGGCAAAGAAAGCTCAAGTTTAACCTCATCTGAGTTTAGGTTAGATAACATTTCTGTAAGAAATCTTGAATTAAAACCAATCTGCATATCATCTCCATTATAATTACATATTAATCTTTCTTCAGCTTTATTACTGTAATCTAAATCTTCTGCAGAAATTATTAGCTCATTTCCTGTTATTTTTAATCTAACTTGATGAGTTGTTTTATTAGAAAAAATACTAACTCTTTTGGTTGAGTTTAAGAAAAGAGATCTGTCAATTGTTAAAACATTAGGATTTTCTTTAGGAATAACTGCTTCGTAATTTGGATATTTACCATCTATTAATCTACATGTTAAAGACAAATTTGAAAATACAAATTTAGCATTACTTTCATTGAATTCTATTTCAACCTCATATTCATCAGAAGCTAATATTCCTTTAAGAACATTTAATGGTTTTTTAGGCATTATAAATTCAACTAATTTTTCAGATTTATAATCAGTTCTTACATATCTTACTAATTTGTGAGCATCAGTAGCAACAAATGTTGAATTTTCACTTGAAAATTGAAAAAAAACACCACTCATAACAGGTCTCAAATCATCATTTCCTGAAGCAAAAATTGTTGTATTTATTGCTTCAAAAAGGACTTTTGAAGATATAGATGATTTGGAAGGATCTGTAATAGGAAGTGTTTTAGGAAATTCATCTCCTTTCGCATAAGCTAATGCATATTTTCCATGATCAGAACTAATTTCAATTGTATTATTTTCTAAAATATTAAAGGTTAAAGGTTGTTCAGGAAATGTTTTTAAGGTATCTATAAGTAACTTAGCTGGAACAGCAATAGATCCAGAATCATCAGATTCAATTTTAATTTCTGCACTTAAAGTGGTCTCTAGGTCAGATGCAGTAATCTTTAATGATGATTGAGAAATTTCAAATAAAAAATAATCTAATATTGGAAGTGTATTATTAGTATTCAATATTCCACCTAAAATTTGAATATTTTTTAACAATAAAGAACTTGAAGTAATAAATTTCATGTATAATTAATAAACCTTAAATATATTAGTTTAACTCAATAAAAGAAAACAATTTTATTAACAGTTTTATTTAAATTTAATAGTTATGATATCTCTATATTCTATTCCAAATAAACTTGATGCTCCTCCAGAAATTAATGGATTGCTTTTATATATTGAAAGTTCTAAGTAATCATTTTTATTAAATAGAGCAATTTTTTTTCCAATTTCCTTCCTATTCTCCTTAACTACATCAAATCTAATAGCTTGGCTATATGATTTTACAATTTCCTTAAATTTATAATTCCTTGCATTGATTTCAAAGGATTGAGATTTTCCAAATTCTTGAAATAACTTTTTCGAAATGTTAGTAACTACATTTTCATAATTGTCTACATAAATTACATTACCAATAATTTCTTTATTTTTTTCATTTAATATTGGATTTATATTGTATAATTCTTTTAAGTTATCTTTTTGCTTTCCAACTAAATCAATTGAACCTCCTCTATATATGTGTGCTGCAATTTTTACAAAAATATCAACAGCTGAAAAAGTTGAAATAATATTATTATGAATATTTATCTCGACAATTTTTTCAGGATTAATTTTATTAGATAATAAGGACATAATTCCATTATCTGCACATATAAAATAATGTCCATCTAGTTTAACAGCTAAATGATTTTGTTCAGGATTTTTTTCCGAGTCAACACCTATAATGTGAATTGACCCCTCGGGAAAATTTTTATAAGCATTTTCTATTATATATGCAGCCTCAATAATATTAAATGGAGAAACATTATGAGATATATCAACTATATTAACATTGCCTAATTCATTGAATAAAGCACCTTTAACTGATCCACTGTAATGATCTTTGACTCCGAAATCGGTTGTTAACGTTATAACGCTCATTTGTTAATATAAAATTAAATTTCGAGACTAAAATTTATATAAATTTACAATATGCCTTTAACAATCACATAAGTAATATTGAAAAAACTAGAATATTTTATAAAAGACATTCATCCAGTAGATTTTTTTGACAAAAAAAATTATGATGTCATAAAAATTATAAAAAATAATTTTCCTAAAGTTAAAATTATTGCAAAGGGAGATAGAATTGTAGCAAATGGAGATGATTCTCTAATTATTCAGCTAAGAATTAGACTAGATTCATTAATTATGATAATGCGAGATAATGATAGTATAAATGATAAAACAATTAATGCAATAATGTCTGGACATGGTGATGAATTAATTTCCTCAATGCATGGTAAGATTATTTTATATGGTGTGGGAAAGAAAAAAATAAAAGCTCATACTATAAATCAGATTAAGATTGTTGATGCTTTCGAAAACAATGATATGGTTTTTGCTATTGGTCCAGCAGGAACAGGAAAAACATATACAGGAATAGCAGTTGCTGTAAAAGCTTTAAAAGATAAAATTGTTAAAAAAATTATCTTAACAAGACCTGCTGTAGAAGCTGGTGAAAGTCTTGGGTTTTTGCCTGGTGACATGAAAGATAAGTTAGATCCATACATGCAGCCACTTTATGATGCATTAAAAGAAATGATTGCTACTGAAAAACTTGATGATTATTTAAAAAGAGGTATCATTGAAATCGCTCCATTAGCATACATGAGAGGAAGAACTTTAGATAATGCATTTGTTATATTGGATGAGGGACAAAACACTACTCATAATCAAATGAAAATGTTTCTAACAAGAATGGGTAATAATGCTAAATTTATGATTAATGGAGATCCTGGTCAAATTGATTTACCAAGACGAGCCATTTCTGGTTTAAAAGAAGCCAATCTTATTTTAAAAAATGTTGAAGGGATAAAAATGATATATTTAGATGATTCTGATGTAATAAGACATCAGGTTGTAAAAAGAATAATAGAAGCATATAAAAACTCTGAACATACTAATTAATATTTATGAATACATTAACTAAGACAGATTATAACTTCCCTAAACAAACTTCAAAGTACTCAGGAAAAGTTAGAGAAGTATATAAAATTAAAAATGATGTTTTAGTAATGATAGCTACAGATAGGCTTTCTGCATTTGACGTGGTTCTTCCAAAAGGAATCCCTTATAAAGGTCAAATTTTAAATCAAATTGCATGTAAAATGCTTAGTTTAACCTCTCATATTGTTCCTAATTGGCTAAAAGCTACGCCTGACCCTAATGTATCAATTGGAGAAGCTTGTAATCCATTTAAAGTTGAAATGGTAATTAGAGGCTATTTATCAGGTCACTCTGCACGAATCTATAAATCTGGAAAAAGAAGTATTTGTGGAGTTTCGATGCCTGAAAATATGAAAGAAAATGACAAATTTCCATTCCCTATAATAACACCAACAACAAAAGCACAAAATGGTTTACATGATGAGGATATTTCCAGAGAGGATATATTAATAAATAATATAGTTAGTGAACGCGAATATATAATTTTAGAAAATTATACAAAAAAACTTTATGAGGAGGGGAGTAGAATTGCTAATAAACAAGGTTTAATTTTAGTTGATACTAAATATGAATTTGGAAAAAATTCAAAAGGTGAAATTGTGTTAATCGATGAAATTCATACTCCAGACTCTTCGAGATACTTTTATTTAGATACTTACGAAAAACTACAAAATTTAAACTTACCACAAAAACAATTATCAAAAGAATTTGTGAGACAATGGTTAATTTCAAATGGTTTTCAGGGTCTGAAAAATCAAAAAATTCCTGAAATGTCAGATGATTATGTTAATGGAGTTTCAGAAAGGTATATTGAATTGTTTGAAAAAATTACTGGTGAAAAATTTATAAAGGAGAATTTAGTTAATATTGAAAATAGAATTAATAAAAATGTTACAGATTATTTGAATTTATAAACCTTTTTATTTCATCAATTTCTATATTATTTTCAATCCATATTAAATTCTTATTTTTTAACCAAGTCATTTGTCTCTTCGCGTATCTTCTCGTGTTTTGTTTAATTTTTTCTATAGCTTGACTTTTTGTAAGATTTCCTTTAAAATGTTCAAACAACTCTTTATATCCAACTGTGTTTAAAGAATTTAAATCTTTAAACTTCAAGAGAGTTTTAGCTTCTTTGATTAAACCATCAGAAATCATTTTATCAACTCTGTAATTTATTTTTTTATATAATAATTCTCGATCTACTTTAATACAGAAATTGATACTTTCAAAGTCATATTTTTTATTTTTTTTATTTAAAAATGAAGAGTATGGTTTTCCAGTTGAAATACAAACCTCAAGTGCTCTAATTAATCTTCTATGATTATTGACATCAACGATATCATGATATTCTGGGTCTAATTCCTTTAATTTATTTTTTAAAAATAAAACACCTTTTGAATTGTACTTTTCGTTTAACAATTCTCTAACTCCTAATTTAATTTTTGGAAATGAATCAATACCATTTACAATAGCATCCATATACATTCCCGATCCACCTGTAAGTATTATAAAATCATCTTTTTTAAATAAATTTTCAATCAATTTTAAAGCATCATTTTGAAAATCACCAACAGTATAATTGTCTTTAACCGATTTATGATGAATAAAATAATGATTGGCTTTTGAAAGTTCAAGTTTTGAAGGAACAGCTGTACCAATTGACATTTCTTTATAAAATTGCCTTGAATCACATGAAATAATTGAGCACTTTAGATTTTGTGCTAAACGAATACTTAAATTTGTCTTTCCTGAAGCAGTCTGACCAGAAATTGTGATTAGTTTTTTTTTCAATTATTAATTTCTAGATTAATTATTTTCTCACATTTGTTTTTTCTTAAATATTTTAAGATTAGTTCTTTAGAATTATCAATACTTTCATTTTTAACAATCAAAGATTCTAAAATTTCTATATTATTAATCTGATAATTTAAAGAAAAGAATCCATAACCAATGTATTTATTGTTTTTAATAAGTATTACACTTTTTTCATTAATACTTCTTCCTTTGTCAATAATCAACATGTCATTATACTTAAAGCTTAAATCTTTTTCTAAGATTTTTATTTGAGAGTTATTATTTTCTACGTTTGAGTCTTTGATTCCATAAATTTTGTTTAAACCTTCAAGTCTTTTGTTAGCAACCTTAAGAGAGGAATAATATTCAAGATAATTTTCTCTTTCGTCGAAATGAGAGATACGTAAAAAAAGATTACCATTAGAATTTTCACAAATTTCTAGAGCAAATTTCTTAACTGTGTTCTTTAAAAGTTTGTTAAATTTTGGTTTATGTCTCTTAACCTCATTATTTTCTTTTAAAAGCGCTATTAGTTCACTTCCAGTTTTTTCAAATGAAACATCATTGATTTCTAGTTGAATATTTAATGATTTATTTGATTTTCCTGTTAAATGTTGGTTAACTCTATTTTTAATATTTTTACTTTTCCCTATGTAAATTAATTTTCCTTCACTATTATGTAAATAATAAATGCCAGTTTCAATAGGTAATTTACTAATAAGTTTTTGCCATTTATTTTTTGGTGTTTTTTCTTTCCATGAAATGAGACTTGTTAGAATTTCTTTATTTGAATCTTTTAAAATTAAAAGTTTAAATAATTCTACTGTCGCAATAGCATCTCCAGAAGCTCTATGCCTATTTGTAATTGGAATTCCTAGGCTTTTAACTAAATTGCCAAGTTTATATGATTTTAAATTTGGAATAAGCTTTTTTGACAATTTGACTGTACATATTTGAGGAATATTAAAATCATAACCTAATCTGTTAAATTCAATTTTTATCATTCGATAATCAAATGATGAATTATGAGCTACTAAAATGGAGTTTTCAGTAATTTCTAGAATTCTTTTTGCAACTTGAAAGAATTTTGGTGCGTTTGAAACCATTTTATCGGTAATACCTGTTAATTGTTGAACAAAAGGTTGTATAGGTATTTCAGGATTAATTAAACTTATAAATTGATCTACAATATTTTCTCCATCAAATTTATATATTGCAATTTCGGTTATTCCTTCTTGATTGAATTTACCTCCTGTTGTCTCTACGTCAATTATCGAATACAATATATATATTTATTATCTGTCTCCAAAAATACTACTTCCAAGTCTAATTAAATTACTATTACAATTAATGGCGATTTTAAAATCTCCACTCATACCCATTGAGAGTATTTCTAAGTTTAGAAACTTTTTGTGTTTTTTATAAAACTCATGTAGAGAATAAAATTCGTCTTTAATTTTATTTTCATCTTTTGTAAAACTAGCCATTCCCATCATTCCTTTTATACAAATATTTTTAAGAGTGTTTATTTCATTTTTTTTTATTAATTCTTCAAATTCTTGGTAACTAAATCCAAATTTTGTTTCATCATTAGAGATATCCATTTGAACAAGAACATTAATCACTCTATTGTTTTTTATTCCTTGTTTATTTATTTCAATTAATAATCTTAAACTATCAACACTTTGGATTAAATAAATAAATGGAGCAATATATTTTACTTTATTTCTTTGAAGATGTCCAATCATATGCCAATTTATATCTTTAGGTAAATTTTCAAATTTATTAACTAGCTCTTGAACTTTATTTTCACCAAAATCTCTTTGTCCTGCTTTATAGGCAGACTCAATTAAATTTATAGACTTAGTTTTACTAACAGCAACAAGCTTAACATTATTTGGAATAACATCAGTGAAACTTTTTATGTTTTTAGCTATTCTCATTGACTTTATCGATTATAAGTTTTGCCAATTTTAAAGCTCTTAAACCATCTTTAAATGACACCTTTGGAACCTTGTTATGTAATATTGAATTTGCAAAATCTTTATGTTCTTCTTCAATGGCATTTACAGACTTAATTTCAGGTGAATTATAATAGATTTGTTTCTTATCACCTTCAGCATTTTCAATCAACATTGCATAATTGTCGATACCCTGAAAATCAGAAATTTTTACAATTTCGCTTTTCTTTTCTAAAAAGTCTACTGCTATATAGGCCTCTTTTTGAAAAAATCGAGATTTTCTCATATTTTTTAAAGAAATTCTACTGGCTGTAAAGTTAGCTACACAACCATTTTTGAATTCAATCCTTGCATTAGTAATATCAGGTGTATTGCTTATAACACAAACTCCATTTGCTTTCACATCTTTAACATCAGAATCAACTAGTTTGAGTACAATATCAATGTCGTGAATCATCAAGTCTAATACAACAGAAACATCATTTCCTCTAGGATTAAACTCTGCTAATCTATGGCATTCAATAAATTTAGGGTCATCTATGGTGCTTATCACTGAACTTATAGCTGGGTTGAATCTCTCAACATGACCAACCTGACCAATTAATCTCTTTTTTTTGCTAAGTTTCACTAATAATTCAGCTTCATCAACACTTGTTGTTATGGGTTTTTCAATAAAAACATGTTTATTTTTTTCTAAACAGTTTTTAGCTATCTCAAAATGAGATGGAGTTATTGAACAAATAAAAACAGCATCACATTTTGTAACTAATTCATTCAAGTCTTCAAAAAAAGGAATCGTATCAGGAAGTTTGTTTTTAGACTCAAAATTATTGTCAAAACAACCAATAACATTAAAATGAATAGATTCATTTAAAAGTTTTAAATGAATTGAACCCAAATGTCCAATACCTATTACTCCAACTTTAATCATACTTTTTTTTATAAAAATACGATTCTTATTCATTATTAATCGTATGGTTTGGTAGATTATTAAAATGTAATAGAAAATAAAAAAAACTTTATTCCTTACTTAGTTTTTGATAGTTATTTGTTATTATTTAAAAAAAATTATTTGATTTTTTTTATTCTATTTAATTGCCTTTTATTTTCCCTTTCTTTTATCACCTGTCTCTTATCATATAATTTTTTTCCTTTAGCAAGAGAAATTAATACTTTGGCAAATCCTTTTTCGTTAATGAACACCTTTAAAGGAACTATTGTAAGACCTGTATTTTTAACATCTTTATATAATTTTTCAAGTTCTTTTTTGTTTAAAAGTAACTTTCTTTCAGATTTTGTTTTATGATTAAAATGATTTCCATATTCATATTCATCAATAAACATATTAATTATAAACAACTCTTTATTATTGTTAAATTCACAAAAACTCTCTTTAATTGAAGCTCTACTTAACCTTATGGATTTAATTTCAGTACCTGTTAAAACAATTCCAGCTGAGTATTGATCAAGTAATTGATACTCAAACTTTGCTTTTTTATTTAATATATTTACTTTTTTATTCACAAAGCAAAGTTACAAGTATATTTAAATATGTCTAAAATTAATTGGTTAACAATAGAAGATTTTAATAATGGAGATTTATTTAATTCTAATTATGTAATATTTAAACACTCGAAAAGATGTATTATTAGTAGAATGGTTTTAAAGAAATTTGAATTTAATTATAACAAATTAAATTCTTTAGAAAAATTCTATTTAGTTGATGTCATTAATCAAAGAGATATTTCAAACAAAATAGCTGCCTATTTTGATTTAAATCACGAATCACCACAACTCTTGTTAATTAAATCGAATACATTGATTTATAGCGCCTCTCACTCAGATATAAGTTTTAAAGATTTAGATAAAATAAATTGTTAATTGTTTATTAATAATTATCTCTATTTTATTATTTGGATCAATTATTGGTTACTAAATTTGAAAAAAAAATTAGATGAATAACAGTAAGGAAATTTTTGATTTAATAATTAAGGAAGAGAATAGACAGTTAAATGGAATAGAATTAATTGCTTCTGAAAATTTTACAAGCCCTGATGTAATGAAAGCAACAGGATCTGTGTTAACTAATAAATATGCTGAAGGATATCCAGGAAAGAGATATTACGGGGGGTGTGAAGTTGTAGATGAAATTGAAACAATAGCTATTGATAGAGCTAAAGAATTATTTGGAGCATCATATGCTAATGTTCAGCCGCATTCTGGTTCGCAAGCTAATACCGCCGTTTA
>Ga0222717_10004270_pt1 | contig 10578 bp, 7 predicted proteins | sample C33_18DmetaG_FD_165053 | JGI IMG/M metagenome (GOLD analysis project Ga0222717, IMG submission 165053) | Estuarine water microbial communities from San Francisco Bay, California, United States - C33_18D | ecosystem: Environmental > Aquatic > Marine > Unclassified | place: USA: California...
TTTCTAAATTTAACCAGTCTTTCTCTTTTTGTAAATATTCTTTCTCTTTTATTTTTGTAAAATAAGTATAATTTCCTACATAATTTTTTATTTTATAATTATCTATATGTAATATATTTGTACATATTTCATTTAAAAAATTCTGATTATGACTCACTATTATTAATCCTTTTTTCCAATGAATTAAATAATCTGTTAACCATAATACTGCATTTAAATCTAAATGATTTGTAGGTTCATCTAACATTAAAAGTGTTGGTTCCATATATAAAGCTTTTGCTATTGCTATTCTCATTCTCCAACCACCTGAAAAATATTCAGTAGGTTTATTATGTTCTTCTGTTGTAAATCCTAAACCATTTAATATTTTTTTTACTTTTGATTCATCACTATCTGAACCAATTATTTTTAATTCTTCATTTTTTAAAGTTATTTCATTTAATATATTTAAATCAATGTTATCTATATCTTCATTTTCAATTAAATTCTCTAATATTTGTATATCTTTTTCCAATTTTCTTTTTTTTTCATTCGCATCTAATACTATTTCTATAACACTTTTTTTTGATGCTTTTACTTCTTGTTCAACTAATAATATATCTAAATCTTCACTTATAGGTAATTTTTTTGTATTTATATGATTTAATATTGTTGTTTTACCTATTCCATTTTTACCAATTAAACCATATTTATTTCCATATATAATTTTTAATTCACTATTATCAAATAATATTTTTTTAGTTGTTGATATCGAAAATTCTTCTATTATTATATTTTTATAATCTCCTTTATGATTATTAGTCCCTATTTTCAATGAAAATCCATCTACTATATTATTTTCTATATTTTCTATATTTTCTTTTTTGTTTTCTCTTTTATTGTCCCTTTTATTTTCTTTTTTATTTTCTTTTTTATTGTCCTTTTTATTTTCCTTTTTATTTTCTTTCTTATTTTCTTTTTTATTTTCTTTTTTATTTTCTTTTTTATTTTCTTTTTTATTTTCTTTTTTATTTTCTTTTTTATTTTTACTCATATATATGTATATATAATAGTCTTTATATTTAATAATCTTAATTAAATAATGTATATTAAATAATGTATATTAAATAAATTTCTTTTTTTATTATATATATATATATTAATGTATGATTATTTAATTATTGGAGCAGGTATATCTGGTATTGGAGCCGCTCAATCTATTTCTTTAGAAAACAAAAATTTTTTAATTCTTGAAAAAAATAATACTATTGGTGGTCATCAAAATACTATGAATATTACTGATAATTGTCATGTAGATACAGCATTTATTTATGGACATAATACATATTATAATTTATTAAAAATTATAAAATCAAATAATTTAGAATTAGGTCATCATGATATTACTTTTTCTGCTGGAGATTCAGATAATAATATAAAATTTAATAATACTAATACTATTTATTTAAATAATGAAATTGAAAGATTTATTAAAATTGGTTCTAAATTACCATTTTGGTGGTGGTTAATAACATTAAAACAATTTTTAAATATTTATAAATTTTCTTCTGATTTTTCAACATATGTTATAAAACCAGCATTATCTATATTTTTTGTTACTAATAATTCTTATAATAAACCTGCTTATGTAGTAGTTAAAATGATATTAGGACATTGGATAACATTATCGCCTTTATATGAAAAACCCAAATTATGGTATGTTAAAGAAGGTAATCAAAAAATTATAGAAAATATAATTAAAAATTATAATTTAGAAAGTAATATTAAAACTAATTCAGGTGTTATTTCTGTAGAAAAAAAAAAAAATTTTTATATTATTAAAACTACTAAAAATATTTATAAATCAAGAAAAATTATATTTTCTGTTGAACCTAATATTATTAAAAAAATATTTATAAATCCTACATATATTCAAAATTTTATTATTAATTGGGGTTGTAATAATACAGAACCATGTTATGGAATTTTACATAATTATAGAAATGAAATCCCACATAATATTAATACTAAATATTATTTCAAAAATTATCAAAATACATGGAAATTAACAGGACAACTAGATTGTAATGTTTATAAAACTATATCTCCCACTAAAATTACTTCAATTCCTTCTAGTAATATAATTAAAGAATATTATTATGTTCATCCTAAACAAAATATATTTGTTATGATTCTTGTTGCTTGTTTATTTACACAATTAGCTGAAACTGACTCGTTTTATTTATGTGGTACATGGACTACTATATCAGCACATGAAGAAGCATATTTATCTGGATTAAAAACTGGTGATAGAGCATTAAATTCTTATAATTATAATATTTTATTTAAAGTACTTATTTGTTTTTATACATTTATTAATCTTATTTTTAAATTAATCATTTAATTTACATTTTTTCTCTAACATTTCATTTCTTTCTTTTCTATAATTACTTAATTTATTTATTCTATTATTTGTTTCTTTTAATTCTTTTATAGTATTTATTAATTCTTTATTATAATTATCTAAAGTTATTATTTTAGTATTTGTTTTTTCTTTATATGAATTCAAATTTATTAATTTTAATTTATATTGTTCTAATAAATTTTTATCATTAGTTGTATATAAATTATCTAATATCTCATTATTTATTTTTAATTCTTTTTTTAATTCTATATTTTCATTTTTTAATTCTATATTTTCATTTTTAAATGTAATTATTATTTCATTATTAATTTTATTTTCTTCCTCTAAAGTTTTTTTTTCATCCTCTAAAGTTTTTTTTTCTTTTTCTAAATTTTTATTAGTATTTTTTAATATATCAAAACCCAATATATTCCATAATCCGTTCATATATTATTATTATTTAATTATATATAATATTTAACATATATAAAATGTAATATATATATAAAATTTATATTATTAACAGTTCTAATGTATATCCAAATTAATACTATGTTAATATCTACATTTTTTGTAGGATGGACTATAGAACGAATTTATTTTTATTTTATTTTTAATAAAACTAAAAAATTACCTAAAAATTTATATACTCCTATTAATAATACTACCAGTAATACACCAACTAATACTAATTCTAATAATTCTAATATATCAAATTCTACTAATATATCTACTTTTACAAATACATCCAATAATTCTTTACTTTAATTTATAAAAATTTATATTAATAATATTATGTATAGAGACTATGATAATAATAATTCAAATGTATTAAAATTATATAAAAATATGCATATTGAACAAACATATCAAAAAAAAATTGATTTTTCTAATCAACTAAAATATAATAAACCATTTTATATAACCGATATATTTTCTAGATTAAATCAAGTTGTTGATTCAAGTGATCCAGACTCTGAATTTCCACAAATTTTTCATGGTTATCAGACCGCTGAATCTATTAAAAATAATTATTTTATCAATAATAATCTAAAATCTATTAAAATTAAAGATATTTTTACAGAAGATGATTGGAATACATTACCTACTAAATATAAAAATTTATATAATACTACAATTACTCAATTATATAATCACATAAAAGATTGGAAATGGTTAATTTTAATTGGATTAATTCATGATTTAGGCAAAGTTCTTGTTTTAAAAGAGTTTGGTAATTACCCTGAATGGTTTTCTGTAGGAGATATTTATCCATTAGGTTGTAAATTTAGCTCTTCTAATATTTATTATAATAACGATTTTTATAAATTATGTCCTGATTATAATAATACATTATATCAATCTTCTATTGGTATATATTCATATAATTGTGGTTTTGATAATGTTGAAATGACTTTTAGTCATGATTATTATTTATCAAATATATTACAAAAATCTAAAACTAATTTACCATATGAAGCTATTTATATTATTAAATATCATTCTTTTTATCCTTGGCATACTCCTAATAATAATATTAGAGGTTATTTAGAATTAGCTTCTGAAAAAGATTGGTATTATTTACCATTACTTAAATTATTTCAACAATCAGATTTATATTCTAAAACAAATATTATGCCTAATATAGATTCTATACAAGATTATTATAATAATTTAATTAATTTATATATTCCTCATAAAATTTTCTTCTAAAATGAAAATTTTACAGTTTTTTTTACTTCTTTTCTATATTCATTATGTATGTTATGTAAATTTTTCATATATTCTTCCTCTTCTTTCTTTTTTTTTTCTAATTTTTTTTCCAAAACTAAATCTTTTGTTCCCTGTAATCTTTTTTCTTTTGCTATTTCATATTTTTTTATTTCATATTCACTTTCATCTTGTATTTTTTCTAATTTTTCTTTATTATGTACATCTTTTATACATTCAAGTATATCTAAAGAATCACTTTTACATAAATTTATACTATTTTTTATTTCTTCTGTATTAGTTATTTGTGTTGATTGTGTTTGTGTTATTATTTCTTTTGTATTAGGTGTTTGTGTTGATTGTGTTTGTGTTATTATTTGATCTATATTAGATGTTTGTGTTGATTGTGTTTGTGTTATTATTTCTTTTGTATTAGATGTTTGTGTTGATTGTGTTTGTGTTATTATTTGTGTTTTATTTAAATATTTGTCTAATATTTCTTTTGTTATTTTTAATTCATTTTTAATTTTATTATAATCATTTAATATATCATTATTTGTATTATTATCTATGGTAATACAATTATTACATATATTAATTTTTTGATTATTTTCTAAATATTCATTTAAACATTTTTTACAAAATATTTTACCACATTTTCTACAATGATGTTTTCTTGTAAATAAACTAAATCCTATAGTACAACTTGTACAATTAGTATAATCATTATCTTGTGCCCATGAAATAAGCATTTAATAGTATACATAATTTAATTTTAATATATTTGAATATTGTTTATTCATATTATTATTTTTTATTAAATCTATTATATTATCTATTGTTTTATCTAATTTGAATACATATAATAATTGATTATTAACATATTCTTTAAAATTTGTATTTTTATTTATATAATTTAATATTAAATTTAAATTTATAGTTTTTGTTAAATTTTTATATTTTTTTATTATATCTCCTGATGTAAATGGATATTGTTTATTATAATATAATAATTTTAAAATAATAAAATAACTATTTAAAATATCTTTTAAATGTTCTTCTTCTTTAAATTTTTTAAAATTATTCAATGGTTCCATTATCCAATAACCATCTTTTTGTAACAAAAATATTTTTTTTAATATATTTAAATCTTTTTTTAAAAATTTATTTATATAATTTCCAGGAGGATCTTTATCTATATTATTATCTATTTTTGTATAAATTTCATATGTATATGGTTTTTTTATTTTACATTTATGTATATTATCATCTTCAATATATCCTACTATATTTTTATTTTCTTTTATTGCTATATTAAAAAAATCTTTCATTTTTATATTATCTATTACTTCATAATTATTTTGTGATTCACATTGTGAATAATTATAACTTGTATCTATAACATTTTCATTTATAGCATATTTTATTAATTTATTTTTCTCTTCTGTATTCAATTCTTTTAAATCTTTTTGTCTTACTATTTTTTCTGATTTTTTTATATTTTCACTTTGTTGTTCATATAATTTTTCACTTTGTTGTTCATATAATTTTTCACTTATTTGTTCACTTAATTTTTCACTTATTTGTTCACTTAATTTTTCATTTATTTGTTCACTTAATTTTTCATTTATTTGTTCACTTAATTTTTCACTTAAATTTTTTATAATTTTTTTATTAAATGTTTCACTTAAATTATCTGTTATATTTTCTGTTAATTTATTTTCAAATATTTCATTATGTGTTCCACTTAATTTTTCTTCTAATTTTTCTAATTTTACTTTTGTTTCATTTAATTCACTTTTTGTTGTATTTAATTCACTTATTGTTGTATTTAATTCATTTTTTGTTTCATTTAATTTAGATTCTATATTTTCTGTATTTAATTTTTTTACTATTAAATTTTCAGGTGTTACATTTACTAAATCTGATATTTCATTTATATATTTTACTTTAAAATCTTTATTTTTTTTAATGTTTTTATTATTTTTTTTATTAACCTTTTTTTCAATATTTTTACTAATTTTTTCTTCACTAGCTTCATCTTCACTAATTTCTTCTTCACTATTTTCACTATTTTCTTCTTCACTATTTTCTTCTATTTTTTCTAATTTTGAATCTATTTCTAATAAACATTTAAAAAATTCATTTGTATTTAAATCATTATTGTCTGTATATTTTTCTGTTTCAGTATCTATATCTAAATCATAATCATCTAAATTTATACTAACATTACTTCCATTACTACTATATTCATTTTCGTCAATTTCAGTATCTGATAAAACATTTAATGAATATAATTCAATATCTTTTTTTTTTTTAAATGATGTTTCTTTTAAATCTATTTCTGAAAATACTGCTTCATTTGTAAAACTTAAATCTTCTATTTTATATTTCTTTCTCATTATATTATTTTTATTATAAAAAAAAATATAAATAAAAACTTTACTTATTATATTATTATGATGTTAATTAAGTTTTACTACACGTTGTAGTACAACCTGGAAATAAATTACTTGATAATATTAATATACCTAAAAATATTAATACACCTATTCCTATTAATATATAAAAAATATAATCAGTCATTGTTTTAATATTTAATGGTAATTTATATACATCTTTTATAAAATCTAAAATCTTATATTTACACATATTTTCAACCATACTTTTTAATTTATCTGGTTGATTCATATTTTTTTCTATACATTTCTCTACTGTATTTTGAAATTCTCTACTATTTACTACTGTTTGATATTTTGCAAAATTAGTTGTTATATCATTTTCTATTGTGCCTCCTGTAATAGTATTAAAACTTAATAATGTATCTTTAATATAATTTATCGGATTCATATTATAATATAATATAATATTTTTTAAAAATTAAAATAATATTTTTTAAAAATTAAAATAATAATATAAAATAATATACTATATTATAATATGAATACTACAATTTATAAATCTAAAGATTTTAAATATATAATAAACCAATTTTTAATTAGTCATAAAAACAATAATAAATTATTTAATAATTGTTTTCAAATTTTGTCCAAATTAGAAACTAATGATATCTATTCTACATATAAACAAAATTTATTAACACAAATGCTTTCAAAACAAAAAAATATTTATAAAAAAATGCATAATTGTAATTCAACAGATAAAATAGAATATTTATTAAAATATAACAATTTAAATTATAATATTAATAAATTTAAAAAAAAATATAAACTTCAAGAGGGTGGTTCTACAATTGCTATTGTAGGTTTATCTACTATTAGTGTTATTTTTATTACTTTTGTCAGTTGGTATTTTTATAATAAATTTAATCAAAATGACAAAAATGATATTTCACTAAATATGATTGAAGATTTAGATAAAAACTTAGTACAATTTTCTGTTCCACAAAAAGGACTAGAAGATATATATGAAATAAAAAAAAGAATAACAGATTCTCAAGAAGAACTAATAAAAACAGGTGAGGAAAATATAGAAAAAGTTACACAATATATACAATTAGCAAAAGCAGAAGCAGAAGAAGCAGAAGCAGCCGCAGTAGCAAGAGCAGATGAAACAGCAGCCGCAGAAGCAGAAGCTGCTAGAAAAGCAGAAGAAGAAGAAACAGAAGCTGCTAGAAAAGCAGAAGCAGAAGCTTCTAAAAACGCAGAAGCAGAAGCTGCTAGAAAAGCAGAAGAAGCAGAAAAAGAAGAAGCAGAAGAAACACAAGATGATATAGCTTTATTAGTAAATGAAAGTGATGATTTAGAAACTGAAAATACAGAAGAAGAAAAAGAAGCTGCTAGAAAAGAAGCAGAAGAAGCAGCAGATAAAACAGTCGCAGTAGCAGCAAAAGCAAAAGCAGAAACTCCCCCCCCACCCCAGCACATAGACACGACCACACCGCCAGCAGCAGATAAAACAGCCGCAGCCGCAGTAGCAGAAGATGGAAAAGAAGCAACAAAAGAACCAGTAACAGTAGAAGCACAACAAATGGAAGCGGTGGAGGTACAATACATTGGAAAAGCAGCAGATGGAAAAGAAGCAACAACAGACGCACAAAATAAACTAGATGCAGCAAAAACAGAAGCAACAGTAGAAGCACAACAAATGGAAGCGGTGAAGGTACAAGACATTGGAAAAGCAGCAGATGGAAAAGAAGCAACAACAGACGCACAAAATAAACTAGATGCAGCAAAAACAGAAGAAACAGAACAAGCACAACAAATGAAAGCGGTGGAGGTAAAAGACATTGAAAAAGCACAAGCTGCTACCATGAACCAGAGTATAGTGCGCAGAAACCAAGCTATAGATGATGTAAATTTGCCAATTTTTGGTAAGGCAGAAGAAGAAGGGGACGCTAAAGATTTTGATAAAGAAGAATACTGTTGTAAAATAGACGTAAATGATTCAATGCTGTATAATATTGAACAAATAGGTGAATATTTGGAAGATATGAAAATGAATTTACAAAACACAAAATTGTTTTTAAATTGTATAATTGAATATTTAGACACAATTGATAAAGGTAAATCTATTGTTTCAGATAATGAATATACGAACACAAATATATTTCAAAATCAATACTTAGAGAATTTATGGAGTAAGATACAATCAGAAGAAACATTTTCTCTTGAATATTTTTTTAATTCTTTTAAAACAATAATTAAAAATATTAATGTATATGAAAACAAAATTATATGTTTTAATAATTATAAAATATTAAATTTATCTGAGGATGATAAAGAAAAATTTAAAAAATTTATAAAAATATTGCTAATGTTTATTATTTTAGATATAATCTCTAAATTAAGATTCACTATAATGTATGAATATAGTGAAAATATGTATACCTCAATTAATGAAATAACAGACCAAATTGATACACATCTAGAAGATGGAGAAAATATATCAACTGAAAATTTCAAAAATATTGGCACAAAAATTGAAGAAATAAGAGAATTGTTAAAACAACAGCCGGAGGATTCTTCCTTAAGGTTGGTTCGATATAAAGATAAAGATAAAAGTAAATTTTCAGAAGAAGATAATTTTGTTAAGCGAGACGAGATGTCTGACTTGGTATTTAACATTATAGAAGAGGTGAAAAAACTGGAAAAAATGGGGGAAAAGCCGGATATAGTGAATAACTGGTGGCTCTTAGAAGACATAACTGGTGAAATTATTGCTGATAAAGCGAAAGAGAATAATTTGATGAAAAAGGATGCTTTAGAAGTTGCGCGTAGAGTGGGACATGAACTAAAGAAGTATGCCAAGGTGGATGAAGCTATGTATGATGATGCTTATATTTATGATGAGGCGAGGATAATTAATACGGCAAAGGATGTTTTTTCTACAAACAGTTATGAAGTTAAATGGGAACGTTCTAAAGAATATAATGATTTTCTTTTTGATAAGGTAGCTTTAAGACAGTATGAAGATAGTCTTAATGAAGAAATAAAACAAATAAAAGATAAAATTTCTGGTTTACCAAAAGAAAAGCAAAATGATTCCGAATTAGAACAATTATCAAATTTATTAATGTTTATGGAAATCTATAAGGCCTCAATTCAAAAGTATACTATTGATAGCAGAATAGGAAGTATACAACAAATATTGCGAACATTAAATAGTTCTGAGGATTTTAAACTATTGCGAAAATTAAATAGTTCTGAGGATTTTAAACCTTCTGCATCCGCTTTTGCTAATTTATTTATAGATGTATTATTACATGTTAATATATATTATATATATAATGATAAACTAAAATCTATCACAATAAAAAAATTTTATGCGAAGTTAGCAGAAGCTCATGATATAACTTATGAATTGAAAAATTTGAGAACAAATTTTGAATCACCACACTATGAATTCCAACAAAAACAAAAAATGTTAGAGTTGTTGGATGATGTATCTACTAATTCAAAAGAAGAAGCAAGACAAAGGTTAGTAGAACAGTCACATATAACAAACCAAAACGCAGATGATATGACTGAAACATTCAAAAAAAATTCTAAACAACAGTCAACACAAAATCAGAAATTAAAGGATAAGGAAGATGAACTGGGCAAAGATCTACAAAAATTGAATACAGAAGCAGCAGCAGCAGCAAAAGAACAAGAAACAGGAGAAGAAGCAGAAACAGAAGCAGCAGACGCAGCAGCAGCAAAAGAACAAGAAACAGAAGCAGCAGCAGACGCAGCAGACGCAGAAGACGCAGCAGACGCAGCAGACGCAGCAGACGCAGCAGACGCAGCAGACGCAGCAGACGCAGCAGACGCATTAGCAAAAGCAAAAGCAAAAGAAAGAAAAGAAAAAGAAAGAAAAAAAAAAACAAAATTATTAGAAGAAGAATTAAAAAGAGAACAAGCAGCACAAGCAGACGCAGCAGCAAGAGCAGAATCATCACCACCGACAACACTAGCAGCAAAAGTAAACGCAGATGAAGAAGTTGATAAAGTAGCTAGATTGTTAGGAAAAGAAAAAAAAAA
>Ga0222717_10004277_pt1 | contig 10574 bp, 8 predicted proteins | sample C33_18DmetaG_FD_165053 | JGI IMG/M metagenome (GOLD analysis project Ga0222717, IMG submission 165053) | Estuarine water microbial communities from San Francisco Bay, California, United States - C33_18D | ecosystem: Environmental > Aquatic > Marine > Unclassified | place: USA: California...
CGGGCACTTTAGAAACCACATGAAAATCCAGGACGCCCCAAGAGCTGATAATCCTGTCAGACTTTTCCTTATCTGTTGCGGACGACACGGAGGTCGTCCCTCCCAAGAGCAACAAGCAAATCCAACCCTCCCAACAGATATCAATGCTTTCCCCACTAATTGGCGAAGAACCACAAAAAAGCCGCATTCTTATACTGAATGCGGCTTTTTATAAAACGCTGTCGGATGCTTGGTTATTTAGCGTTTTTGCTACGTTTGCGTTGGTCGATTAGTACGATCATGAACATGTGGCATGCGAACCAGAATGTTGCGCTGATTGGAATTGCGGTGAAGCATGCCTGAATTTGTGCAACAGTTGGATCCGTTGAAAATGTGAATGGCAGCAGTAGGTACGACATCAATACGAAGACTCCAAGTGTAAGGATGGCTCCAAGCGCGATGTGTCCTTTAGTAAGTAATTTCTGGTAGGGTGCGTTTTCCATTTGCCGAACAGACAAGCCAGTCGTGCGAATCTGTCAAAGCGAAATTTCATGATTCACACTAAGTATTGCGGTTGTGTTGCGGCGATTTTGTACTCATACAGTGTTAGACCAGTGAATTTATCGCTTGAACTCGCGAGCTCACTGGGCATTTTACCACGTTTTTTCCAATTTCCATTCGCGATATTATATGAGCGCATTACTAATTAGCCTTCTCACTCTAGTCCTTATTCTTATTTCTGCTTTCGTTGTCTTGCTCGTATTGATGCAGCGCACTAGCCAAAGTGGAGGTATGGGCGCCGCTCTTGGTGGCGGTGCCGCTGAGTCTGCATTCGGTTCGGATACCAATAACATTCTGACCAAGGGCACGATCTATGGTATTATCGCTTTCTTCATCGTCGCACTGGGGCTGTTCCTGCTGTATCAATCTGCCGCAGCTGATAAGCTAAAGGTTGTTAATGCTGGTGATTTGATTAGTGCTGAGGTCGTGGTTGAAGAGACTGTGCCAGTTGCTACGGATGTGATCGCAACAGCGGTGGAAGAGGTCGTTGCAGAGGTCAAAGTTGAGGATGGAGCAGTCGAAGCTGCTGTTGAGTCTGATGTACCGGCACTTGAGGTGAATGCAGAGGCTGTGCCAATTTCAAATTAATGCGTTCTATTAAGACCCTCACAATTTTCTACAGATTAAGGTCAGCTGTCCTCGGTTTTGCCGTAGCTGGCCTTTTTTGTGTCTGCTTATTTTCCACGCTTCAGGCTCAACGAGTCGCGTTCAAGAACAATCAGGGACATGGCATTATGGAATCGATTGATGCTGAGGAGGGGGCAAAGCGTATGGCATCGTTTCGTGCGCAACGTTTAGCTGGTGATTTTTGTTTTAAGTTTCAGTTAGAGCACAAGCCGCGGCGGGGAGACACCATTCGATATAACGGGATATTGTATGGTTCCTGGAATGATCGTGGCCCAGTGAGCCGTTTCATATTGTATCCTCGCAGTGTTGGCGACGAGGTCAGCATGGAGCATCCGCCAGTTGAGTTGATTGTGCAGAATGGAGTCGACTCTGAAGTGTGGATTCGTCGGCAAGCTAAAGCGCCATTTGTTCGTATCGAAGATGGTGCGTTGTTTGAGCCGATTTTTGATGGCGTACTATACACACCGTTTGATTTACAGATGCCGTTTGTATTCTGGCAGAACTATATTTATGAGGGGCCGTCGCGTGTTTTGTCTCGTATCGGTCAGCAGTTTTTAATGCAACCGCCTGAGGGTTCTTTAGCAAAATTAAATGGGATTACTGCAGTCCGTATTGCATTAGACGATACTTATTTTGCTATGTTGAAAGTAGAAGTACTTGGCGAAGATGCAGTACCTTACACGAGCTTTACGGTGCGTGGTTTAAAAAAAGTTCAAGGACAATATATAGTGAAGACTATACAGCTTAAAGACCTGCACAGTAAGGATGCGACTGATTTTAAGGTAAAAGCTGCGAGTATTGAAATACTTTTGAATCCCGAAGTTTTTAATCCAAATAGTAAGGTCGCACTGCCCGAAATTTCGGCAGAATTATTTGATGCTTTGTAAGTTTTTTTAACGTAGCTTTTCTTAATGAAAGTTGTGTAAATCTATTGTATTGACATTGTTACTACATTTCACATTTTGGTGATCGTCGCCAAGACGTAATTATGAGTAGCGAAAACACAAGCCCCTTAACTTTCGACCTACAACAAGACCTACTTGATAATCTCAAGCGGGTACAAAAAAAAGTCGGAGCACGTTCTCTCAGCGAACTTGTTCGCTATGCAGTCAGCGTTTTTGATTCTTCAGATGTGGACTTAAAAAGTACCGCACACAGGCAGATCTCTGTCCGTTTATCATCTGATCTTCGCCGTCGTCTTGTTCGCATGAGCAAGCAAAAGAAAGTAAGTGTCGGTGAGTTGTTGCGTGCCGCACTTGAGTCTCTACCCACCGAATTGTCGGACTTTAACCTCAAACAAACTATGCCTAAGAAAAAAACTACTAAGAAAAAAGTGGCCAAAAAAGTCGCTAAAAAAGCACCAGTCAAAAAGGCTGTTAAGAAGAAGGTAGCACCTAAAAAGGCTACACCTAAAAAAGTCGCAAAAAAACCTGCTAAGAAGAAGGTAGCTCCTAAAAAGGCTGCCCCTAAAAAAGCAGTGAAAAAACCTGCTAAAAAGAAGGCAGTAAAAAAGACTGTGAAGAAAGCAGCGCCGAAGAAAAAAGCGGTTAAAAAGAAGGCTGTTAAAAAAGCTGCCCCTAAAAAAGCAGTGAAAAAAGCAGTGAAGAAAGCAGCGCCAAAGAAAAAAGCGGTTAAAAAGAAGGCTGTTAAACAGGCCGCTCCTAAGAAGGTGGTTAAAAAGAAAGCAGTGAAAAAGACTGTGAAGAAAGCAGCGCCGAAGAAAAAAGCGGTCAAAAAGAAAGTTGTTAAAAAAGCTGCCCCTAAAAAAGCAGTGAAGAAAGCAGCGCCAAAGAAAAAGGCTGTTAAAAAGAAGGCTGTAAAAAAAGCAGCACCTAAGAAAGTGGTTAAAAAGAAAGCAGTGAAAAAGACTGTGAAGAAAGCAGCGCCGAAGAAAAAAGCGGTTAAAAAGAAGGCTGTTAAGAAAAAAGCTAAGAAGAAGTAATTCGGATGCTTTTGCCTAGATTATTAGGCTAGGCTTGCTTTTGCTTAGGCAGAGGTTTTGATTCTGCGCTCTCGATACGTTGCACCCGTGCAATCGTGTTGAGAGCGCATTTTTTATATATATTCTCATGACTAACCAAGCAAAACTATCCACATGGGCCAGCAATATCGCTCCGTCGCCGACGCTGGCTGTCGATTCAAAAGCTAAAGAGCTCAAAGCAGCAGGCGAAGATGTCTGCGGCTTTGGTGCTGGTGAACCGGATTTTGATACTCCGGAATTTATCAAGGAAGCGTGCATCCAGGCGATTCGCGACGGTAAGACTAAATATTCGCCTGCGCCTGGTATTCCAGTGCTGCGCGATGCTCTTGCAGAGAACTATCGTAATAATAACGGCGTAGATGGTGTCGAAGCTGCACAGGTTGTCGTCAGCCCCGGCGGTAAATATTCCTGCTATCTAGCGATTTTGGCGGTCATTAGCCCGGGGGACGAAGTGATCATTCCTGCGCCTTATTGGGTGAGCTATCCTGAAATGGTCAAGTTAGCTGGTGGTGTGCCCAAGTCTGTGTTCGCTGGTCAGGAGAGTGGCTTTAAGATGACTCCTGAGCAACTCCGTGAGTCCATCACTCCGAAGACCCGCCTGGTGATTATTAACAGCCCGTCGAATCCGACGGGTGCGATTTATTCGCCAGCTGAACTGCAGGCATTGGTAGAGGTTTGTCTGGAAGCTGGCGTCTACATTATGTCCGATGAAATTTACGAGCACCTGCTCTATGATGGTGTCGAACATGTCAGCCCTGCTTCGTTTTCGAAGGAGGCTGCCGATGCGGTGATTACAGTGGCAGGGTTCAGTAAGACATTTTCTATGACTGGATGGCGACTGGGGACGTTGATGGCGCCGTTGCCGATTGCGAAAGCAGTCGCTAATCTGCAAAGCCAGACAAGCTCGAACGCGACCACATTTGCTCAGTTTGGGGCTCTTGCTGCGATGCAGAACTGGGATCAATCGATGGCGGCAGTGAGTGGTATGCTAGAGGTCTTTGATCGTCGCCGTCTTCGCTTATTAGAGGGCCTGACTGCGATTCCTGGAGTTGAGTGCGCGCGGGCACAAGGAGCCTTCTATTTATTTCCTAAGATTGCTTCGTTTGGAATGGCCGGTAATGACTTTGCCGCGAAGCTTCTCGAAGAAGAAAAAGTCGCTGTGGTGCCAGGTGGTGCCTTTGGTGCCGAAGGCTACATGCGCTTGAGTTATGCGACTTCAGACGACGTGATTGAGAAGGGGCTTAAGCGCCTCACGAGTTTCTGTGCGGCTCTTTAATCATTAAGGAATTTTTAAAATTATGAGCAATAAAGCTAAAATCATTTACACGATCACTGACGAAGCACCGGCACTAGCGACGCATTCGCTACTGCCTATTATTGAGGCTTACACCAGCGCTGCTGGTGTCGCTGTTGAGACGCGCGATATTTCTCTGTCGGGTCGTATTCTAGCGAATTTCCCAGAAGCGTTGACTGAGGCGCAGCGCATTGGTGATGCGCTTGCGGAACTCGGTGATCTCGCCAAGACACCAGAAGCAAATATCATTAAGCTGCCTAATATTTCAGCGTCGGTGCCGCAGATGAATGCCGCGATTGCCGAGCTTCAGGCACAAGGATACGCACTGCCAAATTATCCGGAAGTGGCGACGACGGAGGAGGAGCAGCGCGTACAGGCGATCTACGATAAGATCAAGGGTAGTGCGGTGAACCCAGTCCTGCGTGAGGGTAACTCTGATCGCCGTGCTGCGGGTGCGGTTAAGCAATACGCGAAGGATAATCCACACCGCATGGGTGCATGGAGTGCGGACTCCAAGTCGCTCGTATCTAGTATGACTGCGGGCGATTTCTTTGGTAATGAATCCTCAGTCACCATTCCTGCTGCGACGACTGCCAAGATTGAGTTGATTGCAGATGATGGGAGTGTGACGATTCTGAAAGACGGCCTTACGCTGCAAGCAGGTGAAGTGCTTGACGCTACCTTTATGAGCGCAGCTGCGCTACGAGAGTTCCTTGCCGCGGAGATTGCGAGTTCAAATGCGGCTGGTATCCTGTTTTCATTACACATGAAGGCCACTATGATGAAGGTCTCGGACCCGATTATCTTTGGCCATGCGGTAAGTGTTTTCTTTAAGGATGTTTTTGAAAAACACGCTGTATTGATCGATCAGCTCGGGGTGGACGTGAAAAATGGCTTCGGTGATTTGTATGCAAAAATCGAATCACTGCCTGCGGCTACGAAAGCTGAAATCGAAGCGGATATCGCAGCAGTTTATGCATCTGCTCCGGACATGGCGATGGTTGATTCAGATAAAGGGATTACCAATCTCCATGTGCCAAGTGATGTGATTATTGATGCATCAATGCCAGCTGCGATTCGTACGTCTGGTCAGATGTGGAATAAGGATGGTGCTCAGCAAGACACCAACTTTGTTATTCCTGATCGCTGCTATGCAGGCGTTTATGCGGCGACCGTTGATTTTTGTAAAACAAACGGCGCGTTTGATCCTCGCACCATGGGTACCGTGCCAAATGTTGGGCTGATGGCTCAGAAGGCGGAAGAGTATGGCTCTCATGATAAGACGTTTGAAATTCCTGCATCTGGCACCGTTCGTATCAGTGACGCTTCGGGTAAGGTCTTGCATGAACATGCAGTTGAGCAGGGCGATATCTGGCGCGCATGTCAGGTAAAAGATGCACCGATTCGTGATTGGGTGAAACTCGCTGTAGCTCGCGCACGTGCAACTAATACACCAGCAATTTTCTGGCTCAATGCCGAGCGTGCGCATGACGCGCAGTTAATCAAGAAGGTCAATACTTACCTCAAAGACCACGCTACTGAGGGCCTGGATATTCGTATTCTTGCACCGATTGAAGCGACTGAGTTGACCTTACAGCGCGCGAAGGATGGAAAAGACACTATCTCTGTCACAGGCAATGTCTTACGTGACTATCTTACAGATTTGTTTCCGATCCTTGAGCTCGGCACGAGTGCGAAGATGCTATCGATCGTGCCGTTGATGAATGGTGGCGGTTTGTTTGAGACGGGTGCAGGTGGTTCTGCGCCGAAGCATGTGCAGCAGTTTGAGAAGGAAAATCATTTACGTTGGGATTCACTTGGTGAATTCCTAGCACTTGGAGTTTCGCTCGAGCACCTTGCAGCTGTTTTCAGCAACGATAAGGCGCAGATACTCGCTGATACTCTAGAGGTGGCGAACACTCAGTTTCTCAAACAAAACAAATCGCCTTCACGTAAGGTCAACGAACTCGATAACCGCGGCAGTCACTTCTACCTAGCATTATATTGGGCGCAGGCTCTTGCTACTCAGAGCAAGGATGCCGAGCTAAAAGCGCGCTTTGCGCCGTTGGCAGCAGCTTTGACTGCGAACGAATCGAAAATTGTCGATGAATTGAACGGTGCACAAGGCGTTGCAATTGATATCGGTGGATACTTCCGTCCAAATCTGGCAAAAGCTCAAGCTGCTATGCGCCCGAGTGCGACACTGAATGCAGCGCTTGCTGCCTTGTAAACTCGCTGTGATATCTTGAAAAATTCAAAAACCCTCGTCCGACGGACGAGGGTTTTTTGCTGTTTAGCGTTCGTTGCGGATTTTTTTCAAATATTTGAATTTAATTTTGAACGCTACGCCGACTGATACGTCTATGTCTGTATATAAACTTAGTATGTAGTTACTTTGTTTGTTGTTTGTTTAAGAAACGTCGTCCGATTACGGACGGCGTTTTTTTGTGGATCCATTACTGTGTGACCAGGCGGCCGCACCGATGATCGCTGCGTCTCCTATTGGGAGCGTGGATTCAATGATCTGAATCTTGTTTTTGAGTGGTGGAATCAGGTGTTGTTCAAACGACTTGCGTACGGTGTCTAGTAAGATTGGGCCGGCTTTGACCGGGCCACCAAAAAGAGAGGATTGAGCGGGATTGGAAGAAGAAAATTGGTTTATGTCGAATGAGAGTGATTGATTATCGATTAGAATTATCGGTATAGATCGTGCACAGCGTGAATCGGGTTTGTTTTTGTCGATCTTTTCGTTCAATTAATAATAGATGAAAGTGCCCCGCGGTTTATTGATAGTCTGTGCATGCATCCTTCTTGGAGGATGGATCGGGCTTTGGCTGTCTGGGTGGCAAGCAATGGATGTTTCAGATAGCCTAGTGGCGACTCGTTCATCTGAGCAGGCAGACAGCTATTTTCATGCGGTGGTGGACCCGATCTCGACCCCATGGGCAGTGGCTTTTCCAAAGGGTGCGATTGAGGATGAGATGGTCCTGTATTTCACTAATCGAAAGGAGTACCAGAATTATTTGAAAATGCTGGCACAAGCAGGACTCTCTCCATTGGGGCAAATCGATGAGTTAATGGTGGTTCGTATTGGCAAACAGGCAATGGTAGGGCCTAAACCAAGTATATTTGGCGGCGAGAGTGGCTTTTCATACCGTGTCCAGCGACCGCTGCCGCCAGTAGACGTCGCGCCAGAATTATATGCGCAGCTCTACGCTTATGGAGAGTCGGCGCGCGTCATCATAGGAAGCTCATTCGAGGGCGATGGTTCGGGCGTGCTAGTAGGTATCCTAGACTCCGGAATCACGGCGCACTCACAGTTTGGCGATGTCTATATTGCACATATTGATCTGGTCGGCGGCGGAGTCGATGGCCCTGGCGCGGAACATGGTACTGCGGTTGCTTCGATCATTGCCGGGGCAGAGGGGATTGCACCGAGTGCGGAATTGCTTGTGGTGCGTGTCTTGGATGATCAGGGCTTGGGCAATAGTTTTCATGTCGCGGCGGGGATTGTGCAAGCAACAGACCTTGGAGTCGATGTTCTGAATATGAGCCTTGGCGTATACCAAGATACGCAGTTGCTGCGTGAAGCGATTCGTTATGCGCATTCGAAGGGTGTCATCCTAGTCGCTGCCGCGGGTAATGATGGGTACCCGCAGATGCCTTATCCAGCTGCGTATCCGCAAGTCCTATCAGTGACTGCTGTGGATGCGGTCGGGCGTCAGGCTTTGTTCCCAAATCAATCTGAGAGGATCGATTTTGCTGCTCCGGGGGTGGGTGTGCTGACGGCTAAAGAAGACACGGGCACCATGTTGTTTTCCGGAACCTCGGCAGCGGCTCCGTTTGTGTCTGGTAGTTTAGCAGCATTACTTTCCTCTGAGATACCACGCACGCATCAAGAGGTGGTGCATGTAATGCGCAAGTATTTGGATGAGGCAGGTGCTCCTGGGTCCGATCCTGTCTATGGAGCAGGCGTCGTAAATTGGGATCGTTTACGTGAGCGCAATACGACCACGGTACGTGATGTCGCAGTGGCCGAGATTTATTTGCAGCCTAATGCCCAGCCGGGTACCACGATGCCAATCGAAGTGATTGTGCAAAACCGTGGTACTAGTTGGCTAACAAGTGCGGCACTGTCAGTTGTTGTGGGTGAATCCGATCCGGTTGACTTTACGATTGGTACACTTGGCCCCGGGCAAATCACGACTCGCAAGGTGTTCGCTCAAGTACCATCGATCACTTCTGGGGCCCCACTCAATATTGCTGCTCAGGTACTGACAGATGAGCCGCTGGAAGATGTGCGCTTTGAGAATAATACGAAGGTGGTTTTGTTTAAGCCAGTACTGCGTTAAGGGTATCGATGACTAATGCTTAATATGCCAACCAACCTATATGATTTAGTGCGTATTCGCGAGTATGGTGAGCGTGGCTATTTATTGGAGCAGTTAAGTGATGAGGCACGAGTTGCGATCGAACGTGCGACGACGCTGCAGCCGCCAGAGGCTTTTGCTGAGTGCGTGCTGGGTGCTAAAAATGTGTTACTGTTATTTCAACGTCCTGTGACTCCCCGGCTCGTTGAAAATTGGTTGCGTAGTTTGACTGCTGAGTGGCAAGGAGAGCAGCAGGAACAGCCCTGCATTGAAGTCCCTGTTGTATATGATGGTGCCGACTTAGAAGAGGTGTCCGCACGCACAGGACTGTCGGTTGATAGGGTGATAGAATTGCATACAGTGCCTGTGTATCGTGTGCGTATGATTGGATTTACGCCAGGATTCCCTTATCTGGATGGTTTGGATCAACGCCTACATTTGGACCGTAAGGCTGCGCCTCTAAGTCGGATTGAGTCTAGAACCGTTGCAATTGGCGGTAGCCATGCTGGGATCTATTCAGTCGCAAGCCCCGGCGGCTGGTATCGACTTGGCCGTACAGAGCTGTCCTTATTTCAACCAGAGCAAGCGTGTAGCAATGTGACTCAATGGAGGTCCATTTTTTCATTTGCCGCGGGTGATTCGGTTAAATTTGTTGCACTTTAAAATGGCTACGATTGAAATTCTTGCGACTGGTATGGGGCTCTCGATCCAAGATCAAGGTCGATCGGGCTGGCGTCGATTTGGTGTACCCCCCGGCGGCGCAATGGATCGATATGCGGCGCAGGTCGCCAATCGATTGCTAGGCAATTGTAAGGACGCTCCTGTGTTGGAAATACTGATGCAGGGTGCGCAACTACGAGTGCTTGAGGATACATGGGTGGCACTTGCAGGGGCGGATCTGGGGAGTTCGATTCGGCCTTGGACGGCTTGCCGTGTTCAGGCAGGAACCATACTTACGTTTCCAGTGAATCGCTCAGGACTGTGGGCCTATCTAGCGGTACTTGGTGGTATTGAATCCGAGCGTTGGTTTGGTAGTGCTTCGGTGGATACGCGCAATGGGCTGGGGCGTCGTTTAGAGTGCGGGGACTACTTGTCTGCCGTGGCAAGTGGTGCTGAGATTCCCTATACAGGAGTAAGTCGGCGAGTACTTCGCTCGGATTTACAGCCAGAGATGGCAAATGCCAACGAATTTGAACTGTTGCCTGGGCCACAATTTGAACAGTTCACAGAGGCGGCGCGAGCAGAGCTGGTAGGCTCTGGATGGACGGTAGCGGCGCAGTCTGATCGTACCGGGTATCGACTAAGTGGACCAGTTTTGGAAGTACCTGATTCGATCCTTAGTGAACCGGTGCTGCCGGGGAGTTTGCAAATCCCGGGCAATGGTCAGCCAATTATTACGATGATCGATGGCCCGACAGTGGGTGGTTATGCTAAGATCGCCATCTTGCAAGAAGCAGATCTCGATCACATGGCTCAATGCCGTCCAGGTACAGAGTTAAAATTTCGATGGAAGATATAATTATAAATTGTGATCTCGGTGAAAATGAGAGTGCCGAACGTAGCGAACGCTTGATGGCATTGGTGGGGGCGGCGAATATTTGTTGTGGGGTGCATGCGGGCAGCGCGGCAAAGACACGTGCGACGCTTGCCCTAGCTAAGCGTTACGGTGTGCAAGTCGGTGCGCATCCTGGATTAGCTGCCGCTGGTGGGCGAGGCGCAGATCTACCGAGTGCAGTGGCCTTTGCTGAATTATTGGAGACGC
>Ga0222717_10004286_pt1 | contig 10561 bp, 4 predicted proteins | sample C33_18DmetaG_FD_165053 | JGI IMG/M metagenome (GOLD analysis project Ga0222717, IMG submission 165053) | Estuarine water microbial communities from San Francisco Bay, California, United States - C33_18D | ecosystem: Environmental > Aquatic > Marine > Unclassified | place: USA: California...
AAGTAGATATAGGTGTTAGAGCATATATTATAGATGAAGATTTTACTGAGGAAAGAAGAAAAAATGCTTTAATATATTCTGGTGTTTTTAACTCTAGAACAGGTATAAATAATACAAATCAATTTTCACCAGCAGAAGCAATAACAAAGTCAGTAAATTCTGCAAACGGAAGTATACAAAAACTTTTTGCAGAAGAAACAAATTTAATAATATTACAAGAAGATAAAGTTAGTAGGGCTTTAATAAACAAAGATGCTATATTTTCAGCTGAAGGTGGTGGAACAGTTACTTCTTCTAAACTTGTTATAGGTCAAATAATACCTTTTGTAGGAAAGTATGGTATATCTAAAAATCCAGAAAGCTTTGCGTCATTTGGAAATAGAAAATATTTTGCAGATAAAAACAGAGGATTAATATTAAGATTATCATCTGGTCAAGGTGGTGGAGATGGATTAACTCCAATATCAGAGTATGGTATGAGAAGTTTTTTTAGAGATAATTTAAAAGATAGTTCTAAAGTAGTAGGTATGTTTGATAACTACCACAAAAGTTTTATAGTTTCATTGCAAAAGGATAATGGAAGTTATGAAACGGTAAGTTTTAGTGATGCTATAAACGGTTGGACAAGTAGACATGATTATAAACCTTCTCAAGGCTTTAGTTTAAGTAATAAATTTTATACATTTAACAATAGTGACGTATGGAATCATTATGATAGATCAACTGTTGATTATGGTAGATATTATGGTGCTAGCGTAGTACCTTCAACCGTAACTTTTGTTGTAAATTCTAACGCTGTACAAGAAAATGTATTTTATAGTATATCTTATGAAGGAACTTCTTTATGGGAATTAAATGACATTAAAACTAATACAGACGATAGAGTATTGTCAGGAACAGAAGAGTTTTTAGATAAAGCAAACAACGTTGCTAATTCTGAAACTTCTACTGTAATAGGTTATATAGGTGCATCTGTATTTACTAAAAGAAATAATAGATACTATGCTGAATTACAGAATAGTTCACCAATAGTATCTGGAGAAATATATGATGTAGATAACAATTTAGATGTAACAGGTATAAAAGGTAATTTTGTAAAAGCTACTTTTTCTACAACTTCTAATAATAAAAAACAAGAGTTATTTAGTACCAATACGGTATTTAATAATATATTAATATAAAAATAAAAATTATGGCAGGAGGTATAGGTTTAGCAATGGCGGGTGTCGGAGCATTAGGTAGTATTTTTAGTAGTTTTGGCTCTGGAAGACGAGCTAGAAGAGCTGAAAGTCAAGCTAATTATTATAGAGGCGAATTAAGAAAAGCTGAAGAAAATAGACAAGAAATTATTAATCCTTATAAAGGTATAACTGATTTAAGTTCTATGATTACAAATCCAGCTCGTGATATGCAAGTTGCAACTAGATCTGCTGAATTAGCTGCTGAAGAAACTGATATGTCACTAGCTACTACACTAGAAGGTTTAAGAGAATCAGGAGGAGGTGCAGGTATGGCAACTGCACTAGCACAACAAGCTAATAAATCTAAATTACAAATATCTGGAAACATACAACAACAAGAAACAGCTATTAGTATGCAAAGAGCAAGGGGTGAACAAGCTGCTCAACAAATGAGAATGAAAGAAGCAATGAGATTACAATCAGCGGATGTAGCAGGACAACAGTTTATGTTTGGAGTAAGAGAACAAAGACAAGTTGCTAACTTAGATAGACTGCAAGGCATGGGTGATAGATATGCTAACATGGCCGCGCAATATAGGTCAGCACAATCAAGTGCATTAGGTAGCGCATTTGGTTCTTTAGCTGGTATGGGTATGGGTATATATGGAAAAAAGTAAACGCCGGGTCGGGCGTTAAACAGACATGGAATGTAAATAATGGTATTGATATTTACAAAGGTGTTACTTAATAATAAAATAAAAAAATAAAAAATGAGTTATAGAAATCCTGGAAATTTAAACATAGGAGATCCTAATGCTTTTTTAAAAGCTTTTTTAGGTGGTGTTGAAAAGTATGGTTCGTATTTCCAACAACAAGCTGAAAAAGAAGAACGAAAAGAAAGAGATTTAGATATAAGATTAGCTAAATTTGAAAGCGAATTAAATTATCCTGATATAGCTAAAACCTATAATCCTCAAGTTGCTTCTCAAGTAAAAAACATTATAAATGAAAAATATGTAGACTCTGGTGTTTTCGCTAGTTCAAGTGTGCAAGATCAAGCTAAAATTTTATCTGACATAGGTGTTAATATAATGGCACCTCTTGATAACATGAACAAAGCAGTTGCATTAGATCCAACCGATGTCGATTTAAACTTATTTAATAAAACACCTGTTTTTAGATCTTTTTTAGAAAATAAACAAAATGGTTTTGAAGTTGTTACTAAAGATAATGGTTTAGCATTTAAATTTAATGATGGAGAAAAAGATCATTTTTTAACTCCAAATGATGTGCCTGACAAAATGCCTACTATAAGAAAAAACACTGAAATATTTGGTGATTATGATAAAAGTATAAATGATGCTGTTAGAATTGTTGATTATGCATACCAAAGAGCAGAAGATTATAGTCAAATAGAAGGCGAAATGGAAAAAGGATTTGAAAGCGCTGCAAATAAAATTTTTGGTAATATGGATTATCAATCTAGAGCAGCTATTTTTAAAAAAATATTAAAAGATAAAACTGGAGAAGAATTTAACTATAACGACTCACCGAGTGATATTAGTAAAGATGAACAGTTTGATTTTTTAGAAATACAAGATCTTGCTATAAAAGAACATATAGAAAATACTATACGTAATCAATCGGCTGTTAGAAATAAATTTATTTATGAAAAAGAAAAAGAAGAAGAAGTTGATGATCCTTCAAGAGCTGAGTTAGAAAGAATGGATGTTGATGAGTCTTTAAATAATGTTTTTGATATTGTAGATGGTCCAGCAAGTAGTCAACTTTCTGAATATTTAAAAATAATTGAAGATCAAGAATATAAAATTGAAAATGGTATATTAACTATAACAGATGGTTTTAGTGTTGGTGATGATTTTGAAGATGCTGTTTATGATATGAATACTGCTGCTGGAAAAATTAATCTTGTTAAGAGAATAATTCAAAAACAAGGTTTATACACTGGTAAAAACGACAGTTATATAAACAGAAAAATAAGTAATTTATATGTTAATTTATTGAAAGAAGAAAAAGTAAAAGAAGATGCAGAAAAAGAAGTTTTAAGTAAAATACCAGTGGCTGAATTAGATAAGCAATTAAATAATCATAAAGCTACTTTAGATAAATTAAACAAGCTTAAAATGAATATTGATGGAACTTTTAGTTTAGAAGGTAAAAATTATACAGGAAAAGAACTAGATACAATAAAAGAAAAGTTGTTCCAAAAAATAAACGACATAAGTAATATTAGAAACCAAAACGCAAGTCAAGAATTTAATAGTAATAATTAGTATTATGAATGAATTTTACATAGTAGACGGGAAACTATTTGAAGTTTCACCAGACAGAAAACAAGATTTTCTGCTAAAATATCCAGGAGCTAAATTAAAAAATGAACAAACAGATTTAGCAAAGACAAAAGGAACAGAAAAGGGTGTGCCTGTTCCGGAAAATGTAACACCCAATACGGAATCAAACTTGGCAGCTGGTTTTTTGGAATTCAAACTTCCAACTCCAGAAGAAATAAAAGTAAAAAATAAAACAGAAGAAGATTCTGAAGAATTAACTTTAGGTCAAGGTCTTTTAAATGAGTTTAAAAATGCTGGGGATAGATTAGGTTTAATAGATAATTTTTGGAAAGGTGATGATCCTTCCGTACAATTAGCTTTGACAACTATGAATGAAGAGTTGTATGGAAGAAAAGGTATGAAAACACTATTAAATGCTGGAAGAGATTCTTTCAATGCTAAGGAAAGATATTTACAGTTTGAAACTGTTGAAGATTTAATAAAAGATGTCAAAGAAAAACAAGCAAGCAATAGACCTGTTTTTGCTTTAGCAGATGCTATTACAGAAAAAGATCCAGCTAAGTTTGCTGTTGGTGTTCTTGGAACGGTAGCAAACGCTATAGCATCAGTTGCTTATGGTGTAGGTACAGGATTTACGGGTTATGGATACGAATATGCTGCTGAAAATTACATAGAATATAACGAAAGATTAGCAAAAAGAAAAAATAAAAGTTTAAAACAGTTAATATCTGATAATGAAGAGGAAACAATAATTCCTTTTTCAATAGCCGCAGGACAAGCCGGTGTGGAAAATTTAGGTTTAGGTAAAATATTAGGAAAAGTATTAAAGAAAGGTAGAAACAAAATAACTAAATATGCTTTAGATATTGCGTTTGCCGGAGGTGTTGAAGCAGGTACAGAGTGGACACAGTATGGTTTAGGAGAGTTTAATAAGCTTTTAGGTGATGGTAAAAGTAAAACAGAAGCGCTGCAGGGATCTTTATATAGAATGTTAACAGAAAAGGATGCATATGAGTCAATGTTGCGTGGTGGATTTGGTGGGGCTGGAATTAGAGGTGGTAGATATGCATTAAAAGCTTCTTATTCTGTTAGATCTACAAAAGATTCAAATGAAATACAAAAGAATATAAATGCTATTGTATACAATAAAAAAGTTAGTGCAGAAACAAAAGATGATGATGTCAAAGCAAGTGCTGAAGCTAATATAGAAATAGCTAAATCAAATGTTAAAAGGTTAATAGAAATATCTAATGACAAAATAAAAGATTTAGATGAAGAATCTCAGAAAAAAATATATGATATTAATGTTGAAACTGAAAAACAAGTATCTAAACTTAAAGATTTAAAAGAAAAATTAGATAATAATAAAATCAATAAAAAAGAATATTTAACTTATTTAGATAAGGTAAAAAAAGATTATAATGTAAGTGTATTAAGAATAAATGGAGTTTTAGCTAAAAATAGAGGTATAAACTCTTTAGTAAACAAAAGCACTAGTTTTGGATTAAAAATGGCAGAAGCTTTAAATATAAAAGCTAAAAGCTATGAAACAAACAAGGAATTTGCTAATGCTATAGGAAAAACAGAATCAGAAGCAAGTAATATAGGAGGCGCATATATAAATGGTAAAATATACTTTAATAAAGATGCGGCTAGTAAAACATTTCAAATAAATATTGGAGCTCACGAAATACTCCACCCTATTTTAAACTCTCAAATAGGTGATAGAAAACAACAAGCAAAAATAGTACAAGGTGTTAAAGAAAGATTAACATCTAGACAAGTAAGTGAACTTGACGCCATAATGGAAAGTAGAGGGTACGGTCCTGATACAGGTAAATATGATACAGAATACTTAAATGTAATGTCAGATGCACTTGCTAAAAATGAACTTTCTTTAGACAAAACAATATTAGAAAAAATAGCTCAGTTTTTTAAAAATTTATTCAAAAAATATGATATGGAAGTTGGTTTTGAAAATGCTGACCAGGTCTATAATTTTTTAAGTGAGTTTAATAAATCTGCTAAAGAAAACAAAGTTTCAAAAAAAGTCTTAGAAGTTATAGACAAAGTTAAATTGAACAAAGAATTAGAAAGTAAATCTAGACAATTTTCTCAAGCAGAAAAAAATTCTATAATTGATGATTTAGCTGGACCAAATACTAGAGAAGAAGGTTATGGTATTTCTAAAAAACAATATGAAGAAGATGGTTATATGGCTGACGCATATAACAAAATTATAGAGGGTAACTTGATGGATCCACTTATTCTTCGTGGTATACAAGGTAATACTGTTTCTGGTAAATCTAAAGATAATTTTGTTGAAGACGTTAAAAAGGAATTAACAGATTTAATAATAAAATTTGATCCTGAACAAAACGATTCATTTTCAGGTTATTTAAATGGACAATTACAAACATGGGTAAAAAGTAAAGTTCTTAAACAATATGCACAATCTAAATCTAAAAGTTTAGACGTTGTAGCTGGAGAAGTTGGATCTGTTGCTGAACCTGGTGTAAATGAAGATTTTTCAGAGTTTGACACAAAAGAAAGTTTTGATGAAAATACTGAAAATAAAATAATACCTTCTAAAGTTTTTGGTATAGAATCTGATGTTAAAAATTCTGTTAAAAATCTATTTCCAATGTTAACACTAGATCAAATGACTTTTGGTAGTGTTCCATTGATTGCATCTCCACATATTGCTGAAAAAGCAGGTGTACCAGTTAGTAAAATAACAGATCCTAAAAAAAATCTAGGATCAGGAGAATTTAAAAAAGCACAAAAGTTTTTATATAAACATATAGATGATTTTATAAAACTTTTACCACCACTTACTTCAAATAAAGAAGTAACTGATCAAAATGCAGAAGGTAAATCAGTTCAAATAGCAACTAAATTAATTAATGATGAAAAGTTTAATTTAGATCTTTATGAACCAGCCGACAAAAGAGTTAAGGGTGCACAGGGTAACCCACAGTTTAAACTTCCTAATAATTTTTTATCTAACGAGTATAAAGAAAGAGTTTTAAAAGCTTTTGGTATGGACTCAGAAGGTGGAGCTTTAATAACAGATGTTAGAGGAGAGATTTTAGATGGTAGAAGTCCTGAATCACAAAGAGTAAAAGGTGCCCTAGCTTTATTGTCTAAACTTACAACAAATACTGAGTTAAGAATACAAATGTTAAAAGCTGGCATAAATCCTAATGTTATAAATAATGTTGCTGCTGGTAAATCTGAATTTCAATTTAGTCAACAACCTGATAATGATATTGTTATTCCAGAGTTAACTAACATGATATTTAATAAGCATGAATATGTTAAATACACAAAAAGTTTATATGAAAACCCTGAGTTTTTAGAAGAAACAAGCAAGATATATGATATTGATTTAAATAAAGAAGATGTAAAAAATATATCCTTATATAAATATGAAAACAATGTACAAAAATGGGATTATGAAAAACTTTTAAAATTAAAAAAATATCAATTTGAGTTTTTAAACTCAATGCCTGATTTGTTTAAAAGAGAAAGTTCTTTAGCAAGATCAGTTGCTGGATTCAATGGTTTCAATTCTTTATTTAATAACACGCTAGATCTTTACACATCAGAAAGTAAAGTTCTTGTAGACAAAAACAATAATATAATAAGAGATGATAGAATAGAAAAAATAACCGTTTTTGATCAAGAAATAAATAAAAACATATCTACTAAAAATTTAAAATCAAATAAAAATTTATCCAAAAATGATGTTAGTTTTATAAATGATTTAAACGATCATATAAAAAATAACAACAAAAAAATAAATACATTATATACTTTAAAAAAATTACTAAACGATCCAACACTATTACAAGATACAAAGAAAACAGCTATACTTGATTTCAAGTCATCAAAAGCAAATGAAACAAGAAATGGTGTATATAATTTAATGAATCAATATAGGCTTGCTTTTGTTAAATCTGGAAAAAACAAAAATGAAATAAAAGAAAGGCTAATGTTTATTACTCAAAGCTTGGCTTTTGAAAATTCTTCTATTGATGGTTTAAATAATTTATCTTCTTTAGATTTGTCTGTACTTAAAAAAGGTACTGAAAGATATTCTATACAAAACTACGACTCAAGTAGTAAAATAACTAAACAAATTTTATTTGATATAATGTCAGGTAAAGAACCTGTTGTTAGCACTAATAATTTTAAGTCAGGTATAGTACCTACAAGTATATTAGAACAAACTCCAAAACTTAGTCAAGAACAATCAATAAAGATTATTAAAAATAAAACCGATAAAAACGAACAATTAAGTCAAGTTAATTTTAATGATGAAGTAAAAACATTACAATTAGAATCACAAATGGGTTTAATGTTATCGGCAAAAGATAAAAGATATTCTTTAGATGATGTAATTGATGTTGCAACTTCAAAAAATCTAGCTGTTAATAGAAAAAAAATGTGGAGAATAATGGATCACTCTGCAAATGATTTAGCTGGTCTTCTTTATGGTTTTCTTGGTAAAGGAAAAAAAGGAGAAAAACAATTAGAATTTTTTACTGATAACTTAATAAAACCTTTTAGTAAAGCAGTAATGTCATTAGATATAGCAAGACAATTATCTAGCAAAAAATATAAACAGTTTTTAAAAGATAATCCTAATTTTAACAAAGACATGGAACAAGAAACTGGAATTTCTGGTTTTAACTATGATCAAGCATTAAGGATATACCTCTATACTAAAAATGGTTCTAAAGTTCCTGGTGTTAATGATGCAACACTACAAAAAGTAAAAGGAAAAATAATAACATATCCTGGTAATAAAATGTTAAAATATGCTAGTAGTTTATCTAGTGTAATGAGACAAGATTCATATTGGATAGATCCAGATATAAATTCGTGGCAAACTGATACTATTAGACAAGATATACTTAGATCAATAGATCAACTTTCAAGAAAAAAATTCTTAGGACCTTTTATTGAGAATAAAAATGCTATTTTTAGTGAAAACAATATAAATAAAATTAGAGCAACTTATGGTCAAAAGTTTTTAGATCCATTACAGAATGTTTTAAGTAGAATGGAAACTGGAAAACTCTCAAACACAAATGATCGTTTCATGAATGGAGCATTGAATTGGGTAAGAGGTTCTGTTGCATCTACAATGTTTTTAAACACAAGAACAGCGGTACTACAAACATTATCTACTTTTAATTATATTAATTGGTCAGATAACAATGTATATAATTTTGGTAAGGCTTTAGTAGGAAACCCTACACAATGGGCAAAAGATTTTAAATACATAATGAATTCTGATTTGTTAAAAGAAAGAAGAGGAGGTTTAAGAACTGATGTTAACGAAGCTGAAATTGCGGACGCAATTAAGAGAAATAAAGGATTTAAAGGTGTTTTAGGTTTAGTTTTACAAAAAGGTTTTGTTTTCACTAAAGCTGGTGATGCTTTTGCTATTGCTGCAGGCGGAGCTAGTTTTTACAGAAATAGAATAAACACATACACAACAAAAGGTTTTTCAAAGGTAGAAGCAGAAAGAAAAGCTTTTATAGACTTTCAAGAGGTTACTGAAGAAACACAACAGTCTGCTAGAGCTGATAGATTATCAATGGAACAGACTAGCACCGCTGGTAAATGGTTATTAGCATTTCAAAACACACCAATGCAGTATACTAGATTAATAGAAAAAGCTGGTTTAGATTTAATAAATGGTAGAGGTAATCCAAAAGAAAAAATAAGTAAAATATTATATTATTCGTTTTTACAAAACATGATGTTTTCTGTATTACAACAAGGTTTATTTAGTATGTTATTTCCAGGAGAAAATGAAGATGAAGAAACAAAAAGAAATGAAAGAAAAATAGGTTATATAGCAAACAACATGGTAGATACATTAGTTAGAGGCACAGGTATTACAGGTGCTGTTTTTTCTACGGTAAAAAATGTTAGTAAAAAAATATATGAAGAAAACAAAAAAGTTGAGGAAGGAAAAGGACAATTTGATATAGCTGCTATATTAGCAGAATTCTTTACGGTTGGCCCTGCAATAAGTATTAAAACTAGAGATATATTTGATGCTTTAAAAGATTTTAAGTATAAAAGAAAATCTTTTGAAAAAATGGGTATATCTATAGAAAATCCTGTATTAGATATGGTAGGTAGCTCTGCTTCATTTTTTAATGTGCCTTTAGACAGGGTTGTTTCAAAAGCTAGAAACGTTAAAGATGCTTTAGATGTTAAAACAGAAACATGGCAAAAAATAGCATTATTATCTGGTTGGAACAGGTGGACTATAAACTTTGAACCAGATGATAGTTATTACTCTGTAAAAACAAAAGGTAAAAGAAAATCAAAAAAAATTAGACAAAATAATTCTGCATCAAGCAGATATTCAAAAAGAAAAAAATATAATTAACTATGGAATGGCAAGATATTAAACTAATGGCCTTTAATGGCACAACACTAACACTTTCCATGACAGAGATGGAAACAATATTAAAAATAGTACTGTTATTAGTTTCTATAGGTTTTACAATAGCACGATGGTATGACATACATAAAAAAAATAAAGCTAATAAGTAGCTTATTGTTTTGTGTTATATCCACAGCTCAAGAAATAAAAATACAAGATATAAAAAACTCTATACAAACCGGACCTTTAGTAGGAAACCGCAATGTAGGGTTTGGTATGAAGAACATATTAGAAGAATTGGTTCAAGACTACGATTATAACTTAAATGACAAAAGTAATAATGTGTTGGTTGTTGAGCTAATTTATTTTGATGTAAAAAGAACTCAATCAAGTATTGCGTTGTATAGCAAATCATCAAGTCAAACTGAAATAATTGCCGTAGCTAAATACAAAAAGAAAAAAGTAAAAGTAAAGGGTACGTCAAAAGATATAACTACATCTTTAATTTTATTAAATGAACAAGGAAAGTTTACACAAAACAGTGTTAGCGTTGCATTAAAAAAATTATCTGAAAACATTATTAAGAAATTAAAATTATGAGAAAACTGTTGTTTTTGTTACTACCATTATTCTGCTTAGCGCAAGATTTAAAA
>Ga0222717_10004295_pt1 | contig 10548 bp, 8 predicted proteins | sample C33_18DmetaG_FD_165053 | JGI IMG/M metagenome (GOLD analysis project Ga0222717, IMG submission 165053) | Estuarine water microbial communities from San Francisco Bay, California, United States - C33_18D | ecosystem: Environmental > Aquatic > Marine > Unclassified | place: USA: California...
TACAAATCCAAGAGTAGGACATTTCATATATTTTTCAAATTCATTTTTAAGATTTTGAACTTGTGTTTTGGCAATTCTTTCAATTAAATTATTATCTTTTTTGATGGTATTAATTTGTCTGATGATACGCTTCTTAAATATCTCAGTAAAAGCACTAAGTTGTTCTGCGCGTTTTTTATCTACTTTATCAGCTATATAATCTCTTGCGTTGTAAACATCCTTATCTACTTTAATGCCTTCTTTAAACTTTTTAATTTCATCCTCAGCTTTTCGATAAGCTTCTAATCTAAATTCCAGATTATCGTAATGGTATGGATAATTTAGTGTCTCTAATTTTTCAAGATAACCTACTAACTTGATAAATATTTCTCTACAATATCCTGTATTAATTTGGAAGACAATACAAGGAATTAGGTTTTTAGATTTAATTTCACAGAAAAGATTGTATAAATTAATATCTCCCATTTGACTATCAACATGATATTTTTCAATAATACTTTGTATATCATCTGGGTGCTCTTCCTTCAATTCAATGAGTTTTTCTTTTAATTTAGATTCATATATTCTTGAATCATCTAATGATAGACGTCTATTATCCTGAGGAAAGAATGCGCTAACTGTTAATTCTTCCATTTCATCTGGAAATACAGATTTAAGAGATTCAAATAACTGAACACAATCAGGAGGAGTCATCGGCAAATTACTACTTAAGTATTCATGATTAATATCTTCGATAGTAAGACATGCCATAGGATGAATATTTATTAACTTGTTATTATGAAATAGCTTTCTTTGAAGATTTAAGAATCTAACACTATGAGTAATTAAATGTATTTCGTGTGTATGAAATGATGCCATCCAATCAACAAGACTATTTGGATTTCCCATAGTAGCTGACAGACCCAATGTAGGTATATCATTAAATATCTTTAAAAGACGTTCATAATAATGATGAATATCAGGATCATTAAGATTATGGATTTCATCATATACTATAATATCAAAATTGTTTCCTACTACTGGGAGCAGATCTTCAATTTTTTTAGGAGTTCCAACTACAATTTTAGGATTAGAACCATATACTGCTTCATTCGTCATTAGAATAGGAGAAGTATCTGTATATTTACTAAACAGTGCACCGACTTGAAAAACTAACGCATCTGTAGGAACAATAAATAGAATACTCATTCCAATAACTCCTGGATAAATAGCTAACCAAGTTTTACCACATGATGTTGGCGCAGATACTATAACACTTTTCTTGTCATTAATATATCTAATAACTTCATATTGCCAAGGATCTAATGTTTTAGGATGTTCATTATAAAAATCCAATGGATACAGTTCGTTTGATAATTTTTCAAACTGCATTCTTTTATAATCAATATTTGCCATCTTTCTACCAACACGTCTCATTGTTTTTGTGTCATCTTTATCATATTCATCGTCTAATACTTGTAGATATAGATTAATCATATGTTTTTCTAATTTTTCTTCATATGCCAATTTCAATAGCTTTAGTTTAAATTTTTTCTTACCTTCTCTTGTTTCAAAATTAGGAATTTCATCAAATAGACTTCTTCTAAAGCTGTTTAGTTCTTTAAAGTATTCCAACCGTTGATTATCTCGTTGTTCTGCTAAAGCATTAGCTCTGGCTTTATTTTTTTCAATAAATTTAAGTGCTTGAGAGCCCAGGGTTACTGTATTATCAGTAGCTACTCTTTCATTGAATAACTCTTTAACATTTAAATTCTCAGATTCACTTAAGTCTCTTAAGATAATATTAATTTCATCATCACTATAGTGTTCGAATTGAAGATTTGCCATTTTACGTAATATAGATATTGTTGAATAAAAAATAATGTTAATTTTATTATCAAATTTTTATTTATTATAATTAATAAATTATTTATTTAAGGAATAAATAGGCTATTACAAATATATGTATTCTTTTCTGTCAAATTGCTTCTTTTTATTACTTGTTTCAGGCACAGCTAATTACCTTTTCCCAAATTTATTTTATAACATATTGCTATTTCTAAATTTTTATTATAGAAGGGTCTCAAAAAATATACGTAATAAACTAAAGAGTGACCTAGTAATTAAAAAGGTTGAAGATATTAAAAACATTAATCTAAAGGTAATAAATTTTGAATATAAAGATGAAAAATTTATAAAATTAATTGAAATTGATTCATATAAATCCCAGGATGAATTAATTAATATCGATGTTGATAGATTTAAAATGGTTAGGAAACGTATAGAATGTCCTAATAATAAAAATAGCTTTATAATGGCTTCAATAGATACTAATAGGGACGAAATAGATATACTAGAAGATATACAATTACTATCTGGATTATACTTTGAAGATATTGAGCCTAAAATTGTTACCAAATATTTATGTTATAAATACAATGATATTGATAAGTATGGAATTTTGAATAAATGGGAATACATGAGAAATGATGGGGAGGAATATACCTATAATTTTTAAATTAAATTATAAAAAATTTGTTCAAAAAAATATATACTTAAAGAATAATAACTTATATATTATCATAATAATGGAGACAACAGTTGATAGTTCTACAAGTAACATTAATAATATTGTTCCACAATCAGAATTTCATGGTATGCATAAATTGAATACTAATTGGGTAATATGGTATCATAGTCCAAGTGATAAATCATGGACGATTGATAGCTACAAAAGTATTCTGGAAATAGAAACTATTGAAGACTATTTAGTATTACAAAATTCATGGATAGAATGTTTACCTTCTGTTAATGAGGGCATGTTCTTCGTAATGAGAAAATTTAACAATGGTAAATCAATTCTTCCTCAATGGGAAGACGTGAATAACAAGCGAGGCGGATACTGGTCATTTAAGGTCGATAATGCTGACGCCCAAGATGTATGGTATAAATTATGTCAATTTACTATTGGTGAAACTGTGTGCACACAAAAAAAGGACCAACTAACTATTAACGGGATTTCAATTTCTCCTAAAAAAACTTTCTGTATTATCAAAATATGGAATAGTGATTGTAAAAATCAAGATCTAAAAGTCCTATCTAATGGACTAGAATTTTTAAAATTAGATGAAGCTCAATATAGTAGTCATGATAACAATATTGAAAGGGATACTGCTAAAGTCCAAAGATATAAAGAACGTTTGAGAGAACGCGATAATAATCCAAGAGGCGGTCGTGGATATGGTGGGAGAGATGGAGGAAGAGGTAATGGTAGAAACTTTCGCAATAATGTTGGAAGATTTTAAATAATTATATAAAGCTATATTTATAAAATAGATAAATGAGAAGTATCTTTTATCTTTTTTTTATTAATCCTAAAGTTTTCCATAATGAACTCCGAAATATAGGTAAAGATAATTTTAACAATGGATTTGATACTAGGTTTGTTGATATCAACGAGACTGATTCATTATATAGAATAAATGAAATACATTATAAAAAATCTTTACTTGATAAATTGTTATCTAATTGTATATCCATTCAAGATAAATTGGAAATAATAGATAGAGATAATATTTTTGAAAAAAAATATGTAGATTTATTTTCAGGAGGTTTAATGGATGACTATGAATTTAAATTCCCGCCGCATAAATAGCTGTCCAACTTGCTGCTGTCTGATTGAATTTTTCTTTGCTATCTTTATATTCATTAGCAATATCTACTTCGAGTGGATCGTCTGGATTCGGTTCATTAAGTAATGAACTAATAGATATAAGAACCTTACTCAGTGTTAATGCTGGTGACCATTTATCTTTCAAAATATCAAGACAAATCACACCTGTGCTATTAATATTGGGATGATAAATCCTTGTTTTAAAGTTAATTTTAGGTGGTTTAAAAGGGTATTCTGTGGGAAATATAATATTCAATTTAAAAATACCACCATGATATGGTGTTCCCTCCGGGCCATAAATTTGACCCTCCCACATGAATATATTCTCCTCTTTTGGAAAAGCCACACAATTTGATGGTGGGTTCTTTTTCAATTCTTGAAGTTCTTTGTTGAGTCTGATTACACCTGCCATAGTATTATTTGTTTTGAAATTATCGTCTTTAAAATTTATTTTATCAAATTTTTTATAAATTAAATTTATTAGGTAATCTAAAAGAATTAATATCTAATATAAGATTATATGAATAGGAAATTAATAATATTAAAGAATTCCGATTTAATACTTGACGAAGACTTAGAAAATAATTTCAGAGATTTTAATGGAAAAATTGAAATATTAAACAATTTTAAGACAAATATTCATGAACTCCAACATCAAGAAAGCAATATGAATAAATTATTTAATTTTGAGTTTATTGAAATGAATACTTATTTACAAATAAGTGATAGACTATTAATAAAAGAGGGCTTAATCAATAAATTAAATAGTGATAAAAGCATAAATTATAAGTCAGATGAATTGAATATAATAAAAAAAGGTTCTCAATATGATGAAATATATATAAAATCAACTGAAGATTATATTGTTAATGAAGATAATATTAGATTAGATATTAGTTCTAAAACAGATATGTCTCATGTAATCACTTTATTATTTATTAATAAGGTTACCTCATTTAAGGAAAAAGTGATAAATAATCTTATATCTTCTATTAAACATGGCGAATTACATATATATTGCTATATAGATTATTATCAAAAAATATTACAATTCGATAATATAACTAGTATTGAGTATCTAAAATTAGAAGATAGTAATAAAGAATATGAACATATGAGAGATACTAAATTAAAATATATAAACAATGAAAACATAAAAGAATTAGTAATATTGGATAATAATGTTATCCTAAAAGAAGAAATTGATCTATTAAGTTTATTGGTTAATAATGATAAAGTAGCTACTACTCATTTTTTAAGTATGTTTAATTCTAAGTATAACAATTTATGGTTTACTAAAGATAGTAGAGGTTACTATACAAGATCTAGCAAAAGTATTGAAAAGGGCAATAGATATGACACAGTATATATGAATTACTTTATGTATTTGAATCTTGATTTACTAAGAAAATCCACAAATTTGAATGAAATATATAATGGTATAAATGATAAAAACATTCCAACAGGAGATTTTGATATAGTAATAAGTAATTTTATAACTAATAATAATATGAAAATTACTAATATATATTCAGATGATATAGGATATATAATTGGAGATAGTGATTTTATAGGGGATAAGTATATGAACCTTAAAGATATTGAAGCGAATAGATATTGCTGGTTACAAGAATATATTGATCCTAATTGTAGAGATGTATTATTTAATAACTCAAAACCCGACTATGAAGAACCAATACCATGGTTATTCGAAACTAAATTTACTACTGTAAAATTTTGTAATGAATTGAAAGAGCTAGTTAATAGCTATAATTTATGGTCGGATGGAACTAATAATGATAGCCGTTTACAGAGTGGATATGAACCAGTCCCTACTGTTGATGTTCATTTAACTCAAGTAGGATTTAGACCTATATGGGATAATATGTTAAAAACTGTGATAGCTCCAATATGTGAAAAATTTTTTGTAGGATTTAATACTAAAGGAACTAATATAAGCTTTGTAGTTAAATACTCAATGGATGGACAAAAAGACTTAAAACCTCATCATGATGCCTCTTCATATACTATAAATTTAGCATTAAATGACCATAATGAATATAAAGATGGAGGAACCCATTTTATTGTTAGTGATTATAAAAAAACAGGAACACCCATTGGAACAATGTTAATCCATCCAGGAAGATGCACACACTATCACGAAGGATTACCTATTACCTCAGGTGAAAGATACATATTAGTAGGTTTTATTGAATAAAAAATGATTTAAAGAAATATTGAGTTTAATAAGGAAGATGACATCCTTCGTTAATACTGGATTTATAGAACAGGAACAATACTATGGTAACGTCGAATATAAATTGAGGTTTGAGTCAATGGATGAAGATAAAATTAAAAAATATGCTACCCAAATGAAGTTTAGGTTAATAGAGGGTAAAGGAGAGGCTATATATTTAATTGGAGTTGAAGATAATGGTCAAATAGTTGGACTACCTCAATCCGATATTGACTCAAGTATTGATATAATACATAAGATAACAAAAGAAATAGATTCAGAGGTTAAGCAGACAATAAAAATTAATGTAGAAAATTCAAAGAGAAAGATATTAATGGTTACAATTACAGCACTTTTTGATATTGAGTCTATATTTGTTTTAAACGACTAGTAATAATTTTATATTTAAGAATATTATGAAATTATTATTATATGGATAATCCCGATAAAGATATTGAAGACTTCTGGTTAACTCTGAAATGTTGTGTAGTTAATTTTTATAAGTATTGTAATTTAGATTTAGATATAACCAAAATGAGTAACGAATTAAATTTATTACAGAAAAACAGGGATTATATTAATATTGAATATAAAATCAATGAATTTATCATTGAATTAATAAATATTATGTTTTTAAATATACACAAAATTAATGATAATTATTACCTATATAATACACGGATAATATTAACAAATCTCAATAGATGGATAAAGATTCGTGAAAAAAAACTGTTTGTGAAAGAAGATATTGAAACAGAGAATAACCGATTTTTATTAGTAAAATTATTTTCAAATCTACTTAAAACTATTGAAAAGAAACTGTATCACGAAGATATTATTGTATTTTTTACATTATGTAGAGATACGCGCAATAATGATGATTATGGATTTATGATTGATTTTGCTATAGAATTAAAAAACGCATCAATGTTAGATACATTAGATAAAGTAATTGAAGTGAGATCGTATATTAATAATCGCTTTAACACCAAATTTTTTAATAACATGTCATTTAGTAAAATAATAAAAAAACTTTCGAAAAATAATACTTAATAGAGAATTTATTAATTATTATTAATCACTGTTCTTAGGAGCAAGACAAAATTTAACTTCGCCTAAATTAGCCACACTATATTTAATTATAATAGGATAATCATTTTTAAGATAAATCTCAATATTTTGACATAAATTAGTGCATTTTGTGAATGTCACCAGTTTTTTAATAGAGAAAACACCTTGAATTACTTCGTCTGGAGTTAGATTCTGAATATATGTCATGCCACTATTACCAGATTCTCTAATAACGGTAGTTTGATCAACCCAGTCATTTGCGATTTTAAATACTAACTGATTACCACTTGACTTGATTTCCATATCATCTGCTAAATTACTCATATCTCTACATAATTTTTGAAAATCTGTTGAAGGCATTCTTAATACTGAACTGAATTCAGCAGGAGGAACTTCAACTTTATCTATAAATAAATCCATTAATTTAAGTGAAAAATTATGTTTTAATCCTTTTTCACCGGTTTCAATCTGGATTTTAAGATCACTGGGTTCATCTTTTTCAACATAAAATGTAAGTGTATCATTAGGAGACATAATCTTCAATAATTTATATAATCTTAACATTGAAACTCCACATACTACAGGTTTAGGACAATGAAATTTTTCAAAATTTTTAGAGGATAGCTTCATATGGATAAGTGCTACATGTGAACTGTCCATAGCAATAATTTTGAGACCACTTTCGTCAACTTCGATATTAACATCAGTTAAGATTTCTTTGAGGGCTTCAACTAGTGTTCTAACAGCACTGGCTTGAACTGTTCTAATTAAAAATTTATAAGTTTCTAGTTCTTCATCTAGACTATTAACCTGGTCTGATGACTCAGATACATTATCATCTATTTCGTTTTCAATAGAGTGTGATTCATAAGATTCTTCAGTAAGTGCGGACATAACTATATCTATTTAAAGTTGTATATTCTTTAAATAAATATCTTATTAAATTTTTATATTATCGTGAATTATATATTAAGTCTTTAACTTTATTACTACTATCTTGATTTTTGACAAATTTAATGAATCTGGTATTAGTATGTTCACTTACACATCCGTCTAACTCTGTATTCATTTTATAGATATTAAAAATATCTCTATCAGTTAAGGTCTTACATCTTGCGATTCTAGTATTCTGTTGACATTGTGCTGAAAGAATATTTGAAGGATTTTTTAGTAATTTTGATTTAGATTGTATTATTTTGACATCTTTTTTGGAATCGTATACAATACGGCATTTATCTGTCAATACTCTTTTGGTGTCGTCTTTACTAAGTATACTATAGTTACTTGTAAAATCAGTATTATCAAAGTCTAGTACATTTCTATAATAAAGCTTTTTAATTGACTTATATAAATCAGCAATTCGGTTTTTACTATTTAAATCTTTGTTGGACAAAAATATTTCAAGGTTTGGATTAAATCGATATCTTTCTACATTGGATAGTATTCTGAAGTTATCTAATATTTGTATTTTACTATAGTTATTTTGAATTAATTCGTCAATCAGTTTGATTTTGTTAATTTTTACATTATTACCTATAGTATATACTTGTAATTTACAAGATTTTTGAGGAATAAGATCAATAATATCATTATAATTTGATATAGATTGATTCTCTATAAATACTCTATCATTGTCACTGATCTTTGATAAAACACTCTGAATCAGATTATCTAAATCATTTTCTTGAGAATCAATATTAAGCATTGCCTTGATTTTTTGAACGTTTCCAGCATTTATTTCACCAAATATAAGATTAATTGATAATTTTAAATAATCAGTTATATTGTCAACCTTAAATATTCTGGAAATAATATCAGAATTACTAGTATTTACTATATATTTACCATTACATTTATCTAAATTACCTAAATTATCAATAGATACATTGGGATATATCTCAGGAGTATTGTGATCATATGAGATAAGTATATTAAATAGAATATCTATTATAGGAATTATCGATATTTTTTTAATAAAACTATTAATCTCAATACTATAAACTACTTGTTTTAGGAAGTTTCTTATCTGTCTATATTGACTTTTTTGTAATAATTTAAAAATACAATATTTGCTAGCATTGTATATATTCGCTGTATAGTTAAATTTACTAATTAATTTATCTTTATTTGATAATGGTAGATTATTTAATATTTGGTCACTTGCTTGTTCAATAAAAACCTTATTTAATAAATTATTTATTGAATAATCTCCATTTATTGATTTAGAAGTGGCATGAAAAGATAAATATCCTGATAAACTTATAGTATAACCAGTATTAAGTATTATTTTGTTAAAAACTATATAGGTGTCATCTAATAAGAAACCTTTTACTGAAAAAGGGATAGAATAATCTAGAATCTTATTCATATTCTTAGATAGGTCAATATATTCAGTTATTGTAGAACTATTACCATCTATAATAAATTTAACGTCTTTATTTATAACAATACTCTTATTAGTTATAATATCATCATATTCACTTACATTTTCATTTTTTAATGGAATATATATATTATTTGTTGTAGTTATTCCTACAATTTCATCTGATTTATTAGTATAAATATTATCAAATGTGAATAATTCTGACACAGTATCAGCATTAATAGTTTCAAGTTCCTCTAGTAATTTAGCAAATGTAGACGGTTCCTCATAAATTTCATCAAAAAATGCTTTTTGGTAATCTATAATACTTTTATCAACATCATAATAATTATTATCTATTATTTTAGTTAATCTATCTGATTTTATCTCTGGTGTAATATTAATATATGAACCTGTATTTGTTATAAAACCAGTTATTGTATTATTTTGTTTATCTTGAAAATAATATACTGGTTTTATATCAAAAATAAAACCAGATGAAAGTTTTTCAGAAATTTTTTTGAGAAATGTATAAAGTTCGATATGATCTTTTAAATTTGTTGGAGTATAATCTATATTACGGCTATATTTAAATGATATGTCAAATTTAAAATCAATTACCTCTATTATATTTGCTGAAACGTTCGATTTATCTTTAAGTTTAATCATGACTTCATCGCCTACATTTATTGTATTATTTTGTTGAGACATGTTAGTAATATTAGATTGATTTATTAATACTTCTTCGCCAGTATTTTTAATAGTTACTTTGTATGTATTTACGTAACTTTGATTAAATATATATATTAAATTTCTATCAACGATCTCAGGATATAGAGGAATAATCGTTTTATTATTTAATATAATACCGTAAATTCTATTATAATCATCAATTAATAAATACTGTGGTTTGTATTGAACATATTTAAAGGCATCACTTGGAAATGTTGTGTATAATGAGTAAAAAAAACTAAATATATTAAATAGTGTATATTTTTGATTAGTTAACTCTACATTGGGACCATTTTCACCCAGATATTTAGATATATTAATAATATCAGAATTTACACTTGATTTACAGGTATTTAGGATTTTTTTTATAATAATAGATGGGTTTTTAAAAGGTAATAGACGATCATAATATCCTCTATATTTTTTATCATCTTCATCATCTTTTTTATCTCTCCATAACTCAAATATTTTTATAGGAGTATTATTACCCTTAAA
>Ga0222717_10004298_pt1 | contig 10545 bp, 15 predicted proteins | sample C33_18DmetaG_FD_165053 | JGI IMG/M metagenome (GOLD analysis project Ga0222717, IMG submission 165053) | Estuarine water microbial communities from San Francisco Bay, California, United States - C33_18D | ecosystem: Environmental > Aquatic > Marine > Unclassified | place: USA: California...
TTACGGGTCCTAATGGGAAACTGTCCGTGGATGTATGCGATGAGGTGTCAGTAAAAATTGAAGAAAATAATATAGCTGTTTCACGTAATGCGGAAGATAAAGTATCAAGAGCAATGCATGGAACTACTAGGCAATTAATTGCTAATGCAATTGAGGGTGTCACTTCTGGATTTTCTAAGCATTTAGAGATTATTGGAGTAGGATACAATGCTAAAACTCAAAACAATAGAGTTATTTTACAGTTAGGATTTTCTCATGATATTATATTCGATTTACCGCAAGGTATCGAAGCTATATCAGAGGGTAAAAAGGGCGATAAATTAGAGATTAAAGGAATTGACAAACAAGTTGTGGGTCAAGTTGCCGCTAAAATAAGATCTCTTAGAAAACCTGAACCTTATAAAGGTAAAGGAATTAGATATAAAGATGAATATGTTCGTTCAAAACAAGGTAAAACTGTTGGAGGGGGCGACTAGATGAGAGCTTTAAAATTAAAGAAGGAACAGTACTTAAGAAGAAGAAAAAGATCAAAGAAACCTTTTCCAGTAGAAGGTGACTATAGATTATGTATCTATAAGAGTGCCAGACATATTGAAGCGCAAATTATTGATGATTTTAATCAAGTCACACTTGTATCAGCTTCATCGAAAGAGAAGTCTTTCACAAAAGAAAAAATTAATAAAAGTGAATTAGCTGCTCTTGTAGGAAAATCATTATCCGAAAGAGCAAAAGCTAAGAAAGTTAAAAAAGTATACTTTGATAGAAATGGTTTCAGATATCACGGAAGAGTAAAATCTTTCGCAGAAGCTTCTAGAAAAGGTGGACTAGAATTTTAAAAATCGGAGAATAAATGAGTATGATTAATTATTCAGAACTTGATTTGAAAGAAGAATCAGTTATTAGAATTAATAGAGTTGCCAAAGTTAATTCTCGTGGAAAAAGGTTCAGTTTTTCTACGCTTGTTGTTATAGGCGATGGTAAAGCTCATGTAGGTATAGGGGCAGGTAAGGCAAATGAAGTAATTGTATCCATTACTAAAGCAAAAGATGATGCAAAGCAAAATTTAGTTAAAGTACCTGTACACAATTATACTATTCCACATGAAATTATTGGTAAACATGGTGCAAGTAGAGTTTTACTAAAACCGGCTCCTTTTGGTACAGGTATCATTGCGGGCTCTGCCGTTAGGTTAATTATGGAACAAGTTGGTATTAATAATATTTATTCAAAAGTCTTAGGATCTAACAATCCAATGAATGTAGCTAAAGCTGTAATGAATGCTTTATCGAGTTTGCAAGATGTTAGAGTAGTAGCTAAGAAAAGAGGCAAGACACCAAAAACATTATTCGAGATTTAATAAAATGGCTAAAAAACAAATTAAAATAACACAAATTAAAAGTAGAATTGGCTACTCAAAAAAAGCCAAAGCTACACTAGATGCATTAGGATTAAGGAAAATGAATAAATCCGTTACCCTTGATTTGAATGATGCAATCGGTGGTATGATAAAAAAAATAGATTACTTAATTAAGGTTGAGGAAGTATAATGAAATTAGTAAAACCGGCAAAAGCTTTAAAAAATTCTAAAAGAGTTGGTAGGGGTCCTGGTTCAGGTTTAGGTAAAACAGCAGGAAGAGGACACAAAGGTGCTGGCCAAAGAAGTGGTTTTAAGCACAGATATTGGTTTGAAGGAGGTCAGGTGCCTTTACATAGAAGAGTGCCTACTAGAGGATTCAATAATTTCAACTTTGCTAAGTCATACGAAATTGTAAATCTTTCTCAAATATCAAAAATTAAAACAAAAAATATTGATTCTGAGCTCTTGTTATCCAAAGGACTAATTTCTTCTGCTTTTTCTGCAGTAAAAATTTTAGGTAATGGAGAAATTGATAAAGCTTACAATGTTACTGCTTCAGCATTTAGTGCTTCTGCAGTGAAAAAAATTGAAGAAGCGGGTGGGAAGGTTACTGTTCAGTGATTGATAAGTTTAGAAATATTTTTGCTATTCCTGAATTAAGAAGTAAAATATTATTTACTTTAGGAATTTTAATTATTGTTAGGCTTGGAGCTCAAGTTCCAATTCCAGGTATTAATCCAGAAGCTTTACGCCAAACTATGGAGTCTTTAAATGATACTTTTTTTGGACTATTTAATATGTTTACTGGTGGGGCGTTTGGTCAAGCAGCAGTATTCGGCTTAGGTATTATGCCATATATTTCTGTTTCTATTGTTGTACAAATTCTTCAAACCACACTTCCTTATTTTCAGCGTTTGGCTCAAGAAGGTGAAAGTGGAAGAGCAAAAATTAATCAAATTATTAGGTATGGAACTGTTGTTCTAGCGCTAGTCCAGTCAATTGGTATTGCTTTCTTATTAGAAAGTTACGGTATTGTTTTAAATCCCGGATTTATGTTTAGGTTCACAGCTGTAGTTTCTATTACAACTGGAACTATGTTGCTATTATGGCTTGGCGAAAAAATCACTGAACATGGAATTGGAAACGGTATATCGCTGATTATCATGGTCGGTATTCTTGCTGCATTTCCAAATGTTGTGCTATCTGAAATTTCATATTTTCAACAAGGAGTCAGAGGTATTCTTTCAGAATTATCTCTTGCCATTCTTTTCTTTTTCTTAGTTATGCTAATTATTCTTATTCAGCAAGGTTTAAGAAAAGTTCCTGTACAATATGCAAGGAGAATTGTCGGTAGAAAAGTCTATGGTGGACAGTCTACCTATCTTCCATTAAAGATTAATACAGCTGGTGTTATACCAATTATATTTGCTCAATCTATTTTACTTATCCCGGGAACTATTGCCACATTTATGGGACAAGATGCAACTCAGTCAAATTTCATGTCTTGGTTTGCAATGGATCACTGGTTTTCAAATGTATGTTTTGCACTTCTAATTGTATTTTTTACTTATTTTTATACAGCACTTCAGTTTGATCCAAATCAAGTAGCATCTACGCTAAAGCAGCAGGGAGGATTTATTCCCGGTGTTAAACCTGGGAAGAAGACAGCTGAATTTATCGAAAATATTTTAACTAAAGTAACATTGCCTGGAGCTTGTTTCTTGGGCTTTATCGCTCTAATGCCATATTTTCTTCAACAGTTTGGGTTAGACTATGCTTATGCTTCATTTTTTGGCGGAACAAGTTTATTAATTATTGTTGGAGTTGGATTAGATACATTAAGTCAAATAGAAACGCATTTACTTTCAAGGCATTATGATGGATTTTTGTCAAAAGGAAAAGTAAGGTCAAGAAGATAATGGTCGATTTGAATAACACTAGTCAAGTTTCAAATCTTACTGAAAGTTGTCAGATTCTATCTGATACCTTAAATATGATTGAGGAATATATTAAGCCTGGTCAGTCAGTTATGGAGTTAGATAGGTTGGCAGAAGAGTATATTTTGTCAAGAAATGCAAAGCCCGCATTTAAGGGTTATAATAATTTTCCATCAACTCTAACAGTTTCTATTGACGATGAAGTTGTGCATGGTATGCCAAAGGATATCGTTTTAAGTGATGGTCAAATTGTCGGTATTGACTGTGGAGTCGTAAAAAATGGATACTATAGCGATTCAGCTAGAACTTTAGCAGTTGGAAAAATTTCAAAAGAAAAGCAACTATTGTTAGATGTTACTAAAGAAGCATTAGAAATAGGTATCAGTAAAGCAGTTGCTGGTAATAAAGTATTTGATATTAGTGATGCAATTCAAAAGCATGTTGAATCTAAAGGATATTCAATAGTCCAAGAATTAGTAGGGCATGGGATTGGTACTCAACTACACCTTGAGCCTCAAATTCCTAATTTTTCTAGTCCAATGCATGCTGATCATAACGTAGAATTAAAAGAAGGAATGTGTTTAGCGATTGAACCAATGGTTAATTTAGGTACAAGATATATTAAAACTGACTCAGATGGATGGACTGTAAGGACGCAAGATGGGCAACCAAGTGCGCACTTTGAACATTCAGTTCTTATCACTAAGTTGCAACCCAGAATTTTAACATAATGGCAAAACAAGAATCAATAGAAGTAGAGGGAGTAATAAAGGAAGCTTTGCCGGGAGCTAGGTTTAGAGTGACTATTAATTTAGGAGGCAAGGAGCACGAAGTGCTTGCTCATGTAAGCGGTAAAATGCGAATGCATTTTATTAAAATGCTACCAGGAGATAAAGTAGACTTACAATTATCCCCCTATGATTTAAACAGAGGAAGAATTACCTTTAGGCAATAATTATGAAAGTAAGAGCATCAGTAAAAAAGAGAACACGTGATTGCGTAATTGTACGCAGAAAAGGACGTATATACGTCATTAATAAGAAAAACCCAAGATTTAAACAGAGGCAAGGATAATGGCTAGAATAGCAGGGGTTGATATACCCAAAGAAAAAAAAGTAGCATATTCACTACGTTATGTTCATGGTATTGGACTTAATACCGCATTAAGAGTTTGCGAGCTAGCAAAAGTAAATCCAGAAGTAAGAGTTACAGATCTTAGTTCAACTGATGAAGATGCAATAAGAAAAGTTATTGTTGATTTAAAATTACTAATTGAAGGTGAGTTAAGAAGTGAAAATTTAAAAAATGTTAAAAGGTTACAAGACATTGGTAGTTACAGGGGCGTTAGGCATAGAAAATCTCTTCCAGTTAGAGGTCAGAGAACCAAAACTAATTCTCGAACAAAAAGAAGTGGAAAAAAACAAACAATATCACTTGGTAAGAAGGCAGTATAATAATGGCAACACAAACTAGATCAAAAAAGAACAAGAAAAAAATAAACCCGAACGGGATTGTTCATATTAAAGCAACTTTTAATAACACAAATATTACCGTTTCTGATGAAAATGGAAATGTTATTGCTTGGGCTACTGCTGGAAAAGCAGGTTTTAAAGGTTCAAGAAAAAATACAGCATACGCTGCTACTATAGCATCTGAAAAGGTAGCTAGTGAAGTAGTTAGTATGGGACTGTCTACTGTTTCAGTAAGAGTAAAAGGTCCTGGAGCTGGTAGGGAATCAGCTATTAGAGCGCTATCTGGTGCAGGATTACAAGTAACGTCAATATCAGATGTGACACCATTACCCCATAATGGTTGTCGACCTAAAAAACAAAGAAGAGTTTAAAAGTATGGCAAAATTAAATACACCTAAGGGAAAGTTAGTAAGAAAGCTTGGAGTTAACATTTTTGGTAATCCTAAATATGATAGATTGTTGTCAAAAAAAGGATCTAGACCTGGGCAGCACGGAAAAATGGGTAAGCGTCCTTCAACTTATGCTTTACAATTACAAGAAAAACAAAAAATTAAATTTACTTACGGCACATTAGAGAAACAGTTTAGAAACTACTTCAAAAAAGCTTCTCAAATGAAAGGTGAAACTGGATTTAATCTATTGGTCTTGCTTGAATCTCGTTTAGATAACGTGGTTTATAAGCTTGGATTTGGTCCTACTAGATCTGCAGCAAGACAGTTAGTAAGTCATGCTCACTTTATGGTTAACGGTGTCAAAGTTAATATTGCATCTTACCGATTAAAGCCCGGCGATGTAGTGCAGGTGAGAGAAAAAAGTAAGAAATTAGATATTATATTAAATTCTATAAAAATGGTTAAAGGCGATTTAAGCGTTTCTTGGCTTTCTGTTGACAAAGCTAAAATGGAAGGAACTTTTGTTAACTATCCAGAAAGAGATGAAATTGATTTAACTATGAACGAACAATTAGTTGTTGAATACTATTCAAGATAAAGGAAGAAAAATGAGCAATGATCTAAAATTTAAAATTTCACATAAAGTATCAGAAGAAAATTCAAGTAATTTTCTTATCAAACCTCTAGAGAGAGGATATGGTATTACTGTCGGTAATTCATTACGAAGAGCACTTCTAACAGCTGTTCCTGGAGCTGCTATAACAAATGTTAAAATTGAAGGTGCTTTACATGAGTTTTCTTCTCTTGATGGCGTAAAGGAAGATATTGCCGATGTCATTATGAATTTAAAGGGAGTGAGATTTCACTTGTTTGAAAGTTCCGTTGAACCAATTTTTGTTAAAATCAAAGGGCAAAAGACATTTACAGCAGCTGATATTCAGGCTGCAAGTGATGATTTTACAATCTTAAATCCAGAGCATTATATAACAGATATAGCAAAGGGAACAACTTTTGAGCTTGAGCTTAGACTTGGTATTGGAAAAGGTTATAAATCTAGCGAAGAAAACAAGCTTAACAATTCACCAGTTGGAATGATTCCAATTGATAGCATCTTTAATCCTGTAACTCAGGTTGCATTTAATGTATCCCCGTTACCTGGAGCAAAAGAAGATTTAGAAATGCTATCTCTTGATGTCAAAACAGACGGTTCAATTAGTCCAATTGATGCAGTAAGTTACTGTTCATCTGTATTAGCTGAACACTACAATATTATAAACTCTATAAGTAATCCTTCGGTATTAGAGATAGATAAACCAGTTAGTGAGGAGATTCTACAAATTCGTAAACTTCTCGGATCATCAATCGATGAAATGGAATTATCTGTGAGAAGTCATAATTGTTTAGAGGCAGCCGGTATCACTTTAATTGGCGAGCTAGTAGACAAAGATGAAGCTGAGATGCTAGAGTATAAAAACTTTGGTCGTAAGTCATTAAATGAGCTAATAGAAAAATTAGAAACTATGGGTCTAAAATTCGGAATGGATACTAGTCCTTATGTTGAGGATGAAGTTTAAATGAGAAAAAGAATTTCAGCTAGAAAATTTGGAAAGTCTGCAGCGCATAGAAAGGCGATGATGTCAAATATGGCAAGTTCATTAATCGAGCATAAACGTATTAAAACCACACATCAAAAAGCCTTAGAGCTAAGAAAGTTCATTGAGCCAATGATTACAAAGGCAAAAGAAAAAAGTGTTCATAATAGGCGAGAGGTTATGAAAAAGATTCATAACTCTAATGCTGTTAAAACTTTATTTGATGTTATTGCACCTGTTTATTCAGATAGGCCTGGTGGATATACTAGAATTGTAAAGCTTGGCACAAGAGCAAATGATGCAGCTAAAATTTCTATCATTGAATTTGTTGATAAGGCTCAGTTCGAAGTAGATGAAGTAGTTTCAGCAGAAACTGAAGAAGTTACTAAAGAAGATGCTTAAATTATTTTAAGTATTTCTTTTAAGTATTTTATATCAACTTCATCAAAATCATTCTGCTTTTTTGAATCAATATCAAGAACAAACTCTTTTTTGTCCTTTGTAAATGGAATTGCAATTTCAGATTTACTATTAATGTCACAAACAATATGATTATCAAATTTTGATACATCTTTAACAATTAATATTGAATTCTTTGTAATTGCTTGTCCGCAAACACCATTCATTTCAATTGGACTACATGGAATTTTGTCAGAAAAATAAGTTGAGACTTCTAGCTTATCTCCATTTTTAAAATAAAGTCCACAGAAATTCCAATCTAAAAAGCTGTTAAAAAGGGAATCCAAAGCTTTCACTAATTTGTCATTATCTGATGCATTAATAAGTTGAATTGATTTTTGGTATTTTTTTACTTTTACATTAGATTGATTCATGTTTAAAAATAACAATTATTACAAGAATGCAATAATAGTTTCTGGTATGCCAAGAACTGCAACAACCATTGTAGGTTCTGTCATTGCTAAGCAAACCCTTTATAGCTCTATTTATGAGCCATTTAACACTCAACAAGGGTTAAAGTCAGTTAACATTAACTATGTTATTCCAGGGATCAATATAATGGAAAACGATTTTGATAGAATTCTTAACAATCTTTTTAATTCCGTTGGTGATTTTAGAAACGGTATTAAGGAAAGCGATTCATTTATTAAAAAAATGACTAAATACATTTTAGGAAATCAATCTTCATTATCATTCAAAAAAGCAAAATATTCTTTTTTAAAAACAGGAGTTCTAGTAAAAGACCCATTCTTGGTGTTTGCATCTCATTATCTATCTAAAAATTACAAAATCATAATGTGCGAACGTCCCTTACTACCCTTAGCGGGAAGTTTCAAGAGAATGCTTTGGGAGTTTCCCGAGCATGAAAGATTACTTAAAGACTTTGGTCGAATGGGTTTAGATGTTAAAAATACGTTTGATTGTGAAAATATAAAAATATCAAAAAATGTTATTGGAGCGGTTAAATTTTATAACCTTTATCATACTTTTAAAAAGGTAATATCTCACAATGAGAATATTTATTTTTTTAATCAAAATAATCTTTCTGAAAATCCAAATGAAGCTATTGAATTATTATTTGATTGGATTGGTGAAAAATATACAAATGACAAAATTCAGGATTTAGTAAATTCAATTTCAGGATCTTTAAGAAGCAAGACATCTCCAAAATCAAATATTCAACACGATGGATATTATAATAAGAAGTATGCAAATACATATTATAAAAATATACTTACAAAAGAAGAAATTGAATTTATTAAGAAAAGCCAAGAAGAAATTTGTAGCGGAGAAGAGATTTGAACTCCTGACCTTCGGATTATGATTCCGCTGCTCTAACCAACTGAGCTACTCCGCCATTGAGGGATAAGTTATATCAGTTCAATCTAAAAGTCTAAAATTAATTTTAATATTTAACTGTAATTTTTCTAATAAAATACTTTGCTTTTTTAAGTTATTTTGTAATTTCTGTTATTGACAAACTTAGAGGAGATAAAAGGCTCAAATGAAATATAAAACAAAACAAGATTTTTTAAACCATGTTAATGAAACATTTAAATTTGAAGATGAATTTCTTCAGGCAGTAGAAGAGGTAGTTAGTTCTATTTGGGATACAGTACAAAATAATCCTAAATACCTTAAGTATAACATATTAGATAGAATTGTTGTTCCTGAAAGAGCTTTCATTTTTAGAATACCTTGGATTGATGATAGCAGCAATGTTCATGTTAATCTTGGATATAGAATTCAATTTAATTCAGCTATAGGTCCTTATAAGGGTGGTCTTAGATTTCACCCATCAGTAAATCTCGGGATATTAAAATTTTTAGCCTTTGAGCAAATTTTTAAAAATAGTTTAACCGGACTAAGTATGGGTGGAGGAAAAGGTGGTTCTAATTTTGATCCGAAAGGAAAGTCCGATACTGAAATAATGAGATTTTGTCAATCCTTTATGACAGAGCTATCTAAGCATATTGGAAGTGATACAGATGTTCCGGCCGGAGATATTGGGGTTGGAGGTCGTGAAATTGGATATATGTTTGGACAGTATAAAAGATTGAGAAATGAATTTACTGGCGTTTTAACAGGTAAAAATACAAAATGGGGTGGTAGTTTAATTAGACCTGAAGCAACAGGTTATGGCACTGTTTATTTTGTTGAAGAAATGTTAAAAACTAGAAATGAATCTTTGCAGGGAAAAATTGCTACTGTTTCAGGTTCTGGAAATGTGGCTCAGTTCGCTTGCGAAAAATTAATTGAAATGGGAGCAAAACCAGTTACGTTGTCTGATTCAAGTGGATTTATTTATGATAAAGATGGAATTACGCAAGAAAAAATTGACTTTGTGAAAGAGTTGAAATCAAAACGTTCAGCTAGAATTTCTGAATATGCTGAAAAGTACAACGCAGAATACTTTGAAGGAAAGCGTCCTTGGTCAATTAAGTGTGATATTGCTTTGCCTTGCGCTACACAAAATGAATTAGACCTTAATGATGCTAAAGAGTTATTGAATAATGGATGTTTTGTAGTTGCTGAAGGAGCAAATATGCCATCAACAAAAGATGCTGTAGAGCTTTTTGTTGATAAGAAAATATTGTTTGGTCCTGGAAAAGCAGCCAATGCTGGAGGGGTGGCAGTATCTGGTATAGAAATGAGTCAAAACAGTACTCGTATTCCTCTTTCAAGAGAAGACGTTGATGGGCTTTTGAAGGGTATAATGAAAAGTATTCATTCAACCTGTGTTAAATATGGTTCGGAAGATGATTTCATTAACTATGTTGATGGAGCCAATATTGGAGGATTTGTAAGAGTTGCAGATTCAATGATTGACCAAGGTATTGTCTAGATTTTTTAGTATAATTTAGACGATTATGTTGCGCAAAATTACATCAATAGATTTTCAATCTAATAACAATACTAGTCAGTGCGTTCTTATTAGAGTTGACTATAATGTTCCTGTTGAGAATGAAATGGTTACAGATGATTATAGGATATTAAAATCTCTTCCTACTATTAAGTACTGTTTAGACGAAGGCGCTAAAATTGTATTAATGTCGCACAGGGGAAGACCTGGTGGAAAGAAAGATGCGAGTCTCTCTTTAATGCCTGCAGGTGAAAAGTTAGCTCAACTTCTAGAAATGCCAATTAAATTTTCTCATGATTGTATTTCAGAGGATGCAATTGACGTTTCAAGAAATTTAAAAAGTGGAGAAATCCATTTATTAGAAAATTTACGCTTTTATGATGAAGAAGCAAATAATGACCCTCTATTTGCATCTAAACTAGCTCAGCATGGCTCAATATACCTAAACGACGCTTTTGGTACAGCTCATCGCG
>Ga0222717_10004299_pt1 | contig 10540 bp, 8 predicted proteins | sample C33_18DmetaG_FD_165053 | JGI IMG/M metagenome (GOLD analysis project Ga0222717, IMG submission 165053) | Estuarine water microbial communities from San Francisco Bay, California, United States - C33_18D | ecosystem: Environmental > Aquatic > Marine > Unclassified | place: USA: California...
CTGAGTTTATCGAAAGATCTGCCGCAAAGCATGTCCCCTTCGCTATGCTCACCAAGGCTACCTTCTGGCATGCCAAGAAGCGACAGAAGTTGTTCGAGGCCACAAGGCCAATGGCAATCTTAGCCATGACGTGGAGGCCAGCCATGTCACCAGAGCGGGGCAAGAGCGCCACTATGGATTTCATCTGGACCGTCTGGGGGGATGCCCCGTCAAAGAAGACCGAATACATTCTACAAGGAAAGATCAGTGACTAAGAATACAGAAGTGCAAAAGCTCCAGAGCAAGATTGCAGTACAGCGAAATGAGATCGCAAGACTTACGCAGTTGGTTCAAAAACTCATGGAGCAACGAGACCAATTAACTAAAGACCTAAAATGGATGAGGGGCGAGAAATGATACGCAAGAACGGTTTTACATTCGGGCCAGAGGCAATGGCAAACAATATTGGTAAGTTCCCAAGGACGCGGGAGGGCAAGAAAGCTGACCAAATGACCAAAGTTAGGATGCAACTTGCGTCCTACAGAAAGAACGGAATCCCAAAACCAATCACTCTGCCCGAAGAGCCTTGGGCTAAAAAGAGCTGATATTAATTAGTGCAGTATTTACTGCATTTTTAAATAACACTGTATTAGGCATTAAAAACAACAGGTTACGATTTATTGCATTTATTGCAATATTGCAGTCCCCCTTAGTGCCTAATACCCCCCCCCTATATGTCTGAGAGATGGGCAGGGTAGGTAGTATGTAGTAATGTAATAAATAATATATCTATATATATATACTATAAGAATAAGGGGTTTGGGTTGGGTGAATAAGTGCAGTATTGGTGACTGCAATAAATAAGCAGTAAATACATTAAAAAAACTTTGGATGACTACTTGCAATGTGTGACAGATGTCTTATGTATGGTTCATAGAGAGAGAGGAAATCAAAATGTCTATACGCAGAATGGAATACAAAAAGAATGGCTACGACATCCGTTGCCGCGTCGAGGGTTCTGGGGATTATGCAGAGGCCATCATCCTTATCAAGCCACAGGGCGAAGATAAGTACATCGTGATCGGTAAAATCTATAAGACCAAAAACCTAAATTGGACGCACCAGAAAGGCGTGATACAAATGGTAAAGAAGTCTTGGCATGACGCCGCCAAAGATCTCTATGCTGCCTTCCAAGTGGAGGCAGCGTGATGCGGTTCATACAACAAAAAAATATTGATGGTGGGGTGTACTACTCTCCCGCAACTCAAGTCTCAATCACTGAGCAAGAACTCGAATGGCTGATCGAAGGTCTGGATGCGCTAATACTCCCAGATCGGGCAAAGCGCATCAAGCGAGCATTGAACCGGGCGCTGAATGAAATTGAGGAGGCAGCGTGATGACACTCGCTGCTTCGCACTGCCCAAATTGTGAAACCAAAATGACAACTGTGGACTCAAGACCGCACTTGCTTTACGGCTTTCCAACAATTAGACGCAGGCGGAAATGTTTGACATGCGACTTTCGTATAAGCACAGTCGAACTGCCCGTGTCGCTCACAGATGAAATATTCCAAGAGGATTGAAATGGAACAGATCGCAACACTCGAAACTCAAATCAAAGAGTTTAACAAAATGGTCGATAGATCACAGACATCAATCAACCACCTCACAACATTCTCCGCGATCTGCCAGTCGTACCCAATCACAAGCGCAGACCTCGCAATCAAAATGGATCTCAAAAACTCAACACTCAACAGATTGCTGCACTCGCTCGCTGAAAATAGCAGAGGCCAAACAGAAGCAGCAGAACTGATCGAAATAGAAATGGACGCAAAAGATAAGCGCCAGCGAAACATCAAGCTCACACCCAAAGGCAAAAGCCTGATGAAGAAAATGTTCGGAGCAAAAAATGATCGTTAAATCTTGGAAGTTCACAGGCTTCAAATCAACCTTCCCAGATTGGGTTGCAGAAAATACATCCAAACGTGCAGGATCTTCCCACCTCTGGGTTCACACACAATATGGTGAAGCGCCAGCAAGAGAAGGAGAATGGGTCTCAATCAATCTGCGAGGCCACCTAGATATTCACAGCAAAAAACCAGAAGGATGGGCAAAAGAAATGATGGCAGGCGCAGCATTCGTAGTTCTAATCGCAGCAGTATTTGTAATATTCCTTGCAATGTGATAGCAAAAATGTACTGCTCCGATAAGGCCCATGCCTGTGGCCTCATCCCAAACTGCCCCTGCCTTTGTGGTGGGGGTTTCTTTTTTAAATGATCTATCTTACATTGAAGTAAAACTGGGAAGATCACCACATGACAAAGAAAAAATCAAAGAACCCTGTCGGAAGGCCAAAGTTCGAGGTCACTCCTGAAGTGCTGGAAAACACCAGACGCTTCATGGCGCAGGGCTTAACCAAGGAGCAATGCGCTGCTTCGCTGGGGATTTCTGTCTCAACTTTTCAGCTTTATCAGTCAGAATATTCGGAATTTTCGGAAGCTATAAAAAGCGGGGAGGCCGAAGGCATACAGCAAGTCACCAACGCGCTATACGAAAAGGCCACGATTGACCGGGATAACACCGCGATGATCTTCTTTCTCAAGAACCGCGCAGGCTGGGTCGATAAAAAAGAAGTCGCAACAACCGTAGAACAAAAGCACGTCATAGATATTACGAGGATCAGCGATGAACAGCTCAACGCACTTGCAACAATTTTTGAACAGTCTAACGCTGGAGCAAGTGCAGGCGGAGCGTTACCGCAGATCATTGAGGGAGTTTACGAAAGCAGCATGGCCGACGATTGAACCGGGCGTTGACTTCCAAAACAACTGGCACGTCGATGCAATCAGCGATCACCTCCAAGCAGTAGTCGAAGGCGACATCAAGCGCCTGATCATCAACGTGCCGCCACGCCACATGAAATCAATCAGCGTGGCCGTTGCGCTGCCAGCTTGGACTTGGACCCATCAGCCGCACAAGAAGTTCCTGTACGCTTCCTACGCTTCTTCCCTGTCCATCAGGGACAGCACCAAATGTCGCCGCCTGATCGATAGCCCGTGGTACGACAAACACTTCGGTGATAAATTTCAGCTCACTGGTGATCAAAACCAAAAGCAAAGGTTCGAGAACGACAGGACAGGATACCGCATCGCAACGTCCGTAGGGGGCGCTCTGACAGGTGACGGTGGTGACATCATCTGCATCGATGACCCACACAATGTGGTAGACAGCGACAGCTCCAAGGTGCGTGAAGGCGTTCTGGAGTGGTGGGATCAAGCCATGCAGACCCGGCTTAACGATCCCCGCACTGGCGCTTTCGTCATCATCATGCAGCGTGTGCATGAGCAGGATCTCACAGGGCATATCCTATCCAACCAGCTAGGCGATGAGTGGAACCACCTTTGCCTGCCTGCCCGATACGAAATCGGCCATCCAACGCCAAGCAAGTCATGGCTGGGCTTTTCAGATCCACGCACAAAGGAGGGCGAGCTGCTTTGGCCTGAACGCATCGATGATAACACGCTAACAACTCTAGAGCGCAGCCTCGGATCTTATGCAGCCGCTGGCCAGCTACAGCAGCGCCCATCACCCAAAGGTGGCGGAATCCTGAAGGCAAGCTGGTGGGTTCCTTGGGAAAAAGAAGACCTGCCCGACATCGAATACGTCTTGCAATCATACGATACAGCCTTCGAGGCCAAGGAAAGCTCCAGCTTCAGCGCCCGTACAACTTGGGGCGTGTTCAGTTACAAGGGCGCAATGTGTGCGATTGTGCTTGAGTGTTGGTACGATAAGGTCAGCTACCCTGATCTGCGCCGCTTGGCGCAAGAGGCTTACGAAGAGTGGGAGCCAGATGCCGTGCTGATTGAGAAGAAAGCGTCAGGCCAATCTTTGCTGCAAGACTTACGCATGGCTGGTGTGCCAGTATTGGCATATTCCCCAGACCGCGATAAAGAGGCTCGCGCCCATGCATCAAGCGCACTTTTGGAAGATGGCAGGATTTTCTTCCCTTCCAATCGGAAATGGGCTAAAGATTTAATAGATATATGCGCAGCCTTTCCTGCACATCCAAATGATGATGTTGTTGATACATGCACACAGGCATGGTTAAGGTTGCGAAAAGGATGGTTCGTTGGTCACTCAGAAGACCCAGATGACGATGAGCCGATAGAAAAACAAAGGATGACGCTCTATGGCTGAACCAAAAAATATTATCCCATTTGCTGAAGGCGCTCCTGCCGACGAACTTATGATCGAAGAGCTTGCCGACGGAGATGTGCTAATTGGAGATCCAGAGCTGGACTACATAGAAGAGCTGGACGATGCAGAATTCGACAAAAACCTAGCCGAAGAAATTGACGAAAAGGAACTTGCTCGAAAAGCCAGCGAGTTAGTGTCTTTCTACGAGAATGACCGCGCAGCTCGCGCTGAGTGGGAAGAACGCTATAAAGAAGGGTTGAAAACCCTAGACCCAGATGGTGGACTGGATGAAGGCGAAGATGAACGTGCTACACGCGGATTGTCAATCGTGGTACATCCTCTGATTGCTGAAGCCGCCACACAGTTCAATGCCAAAGCAATTGCAGAGATGTATCCTTCAGGTGGCCCGGTCAAGTCGGTCATCATTGGTAGCCCAGACGAAAAATTAGAAGATCAATCTCGCCGCGTCCGCGAATACATGAATTATCAGATAACGCAGGAAATGCCTGAATACTTTCCTGATCTGGATCAGATGCTATTTCACCTTCCGCTGATCGGCCACACCTTTAAGAAGGTTTGGTGGGACGCTAACTTGGATCGGCAGTGCAGCCAGTTCGTTAAAGCTGAAGACTTCGTGGTCGCTCCAGAGAGCAAAGACCTCTACACGTCTCCGCGCTATACCCACGTCATCCGTATGCCAAAGAACGACTTCAACCGTTACGTCCAAAACGGATATTACTTGCCGACGAAGTATGGTGGTGGTGATGGATTAGATCCGTCAGGCGATACAATCGGTCAGATTGAAGGCGTCGATCAGTACAGCGATGACAGCCAAGACGATGTAATGACGCTGCTCGAAATGCACGTCTATGACTTGTTCGAGGGCATCGATGGTCAAGAAATGGATAGCGATGAGGCAGACGAAAACGCTGTTGCCATCCCATATGTGATCACAATCGACTATGAAAACCAGAATGTGGTGAGTATTCGCCGCAACTGGAAAGAAGACGATGAGATGAAAAAGCGTCGTGACTGGTTTGTGAGCTATAAGTTCTTGCCCGGTTTAGGCTTTTACGGCTTTGGGTTGTACCACATGATCGGCGGCTTAGGCAAAGCGGCGACAGGATCGCTTCGCGCTCTTCTCGACAGTGCTGCATTCAGCAACATGCAGGGTGGCTTTAAGCTGCGTGGTCGCGTCAATGGCGGGGATATGCAAATCAGCCCCGGTGAGTTTGTGGATCTCGACAGTACAGTCGATGACGTAAACAAGGCAATCATGCCGCTGCCATTCAAAGAGCCATCAAGCTCTTTGTTCAGTTTGCTTGGCTTTATGGTCGAGGCTGGCCAGCGTTTTGCCAGCACGGCAGATATTAATATCGGTGACGCAAATCCAAACGCTCCAGTAGGCACGACTGTTGCCTTGATTGAACAAGGATCGAAGGCGTTTAGCGCAATCCACAAGCGCTTGCATTATGCGCAGGGCCAAGAATTTAAACTTCTTGCGGAGTTGAACGCAGAGAATCTCCCCGATGAGTTTAGCTTTTCGCAGGCAGGAGCTTCGGAGATTATCTATCGTTCCGACTTTGATGATCGGATTGACATTGTTCCAGTGTCTGATCCTAACATCTTCTCGACAGCACAGCGCATCGCGCAGGCCCAAGCTGTCTTGGAAATGGCACGATCAGCTCCGCAGCTTCACGACCTGTACGAAGCGTACAAGCGGATGTATGAGGCGATTCGAATACCCAACATTGATGAGATCCTGAAGAAGCCTGAAGAAGCGGTTCAGATGGACCCAATCGATGAGAACATGAGTGTTCTATACGGCAAACCAATTCGTGCCTTTCCAGAACAAGATCATGACGCACACATCGCGGTTCACATGCAGTTCATACAAGATCCGTCTTTGGCTGGTAACCCCGGCGCAAAGGCAATGCAGCCCATTTTGATCGCTCACATCGCAGAGCATATTGCGCTTTTGTATCGTCAACGCATGGAGGCAAGCATCCAGATGGAGATGCCGCCAATGCCAAATTTCAAAGACCCAGACTTCAGGTTTGGTGCTGTAGATCCGCAGATGGATCGTTTGATCAGCCAACGCGCAGCTCAAGTTGTGGCGGCGGCTCCCCAGATGAAGCAGATCCAAGCATTGGCAGGCATGGGCGGAAAGGGTGGCCAACAGGGCAATCCGCTGCAATATGCACAGCAGCTCGCGCAGCTTGAGACAGAGGCTTTGAAGGCCCGTACAACGGCCCAGATCGAAGCAGATCAGGCCAAGGCTCAGTCCAACATCCAGATCAAGCAGGCTGAAGCTAGGCAGGACATGGAAATCGATGCGGCCAAAGCGCAGCAAGACATGCAGGCTAAGATCATGAAGCTGGAGGCAGAATTGCAGCTAGAGCGTGAGAAGAATGCAGCTAAGATCCAGATGGAGGCAATGAAAAATGTACCCCCCACAGTATAGGTTGCCTCCTATCAATCCTGCTGCCTTCGGCGGTCTACCGCAGCAGGGTCCACAGGGTGGCCCTCCAATGTCCCCTCCCGACAATGTTGGAGGGCCACAGGGACAACCGCCTATGGATATGAATAAATACCTGATCGACAAGGTTATGGAGATCAAGCGGCGCATGGGTGGGGGCGAACCCGGTGCGCTGGGCGCGATCACAGAGGCGATGATGCAACCACCGCAACCACCGCAGCCACAACCACAACCAGTGACACAACAACCACCTATGGGGGCGTGATGAATACTTTTATGGACCGCGTAAACGCGATTGTGCAGAAAAACCAAATACCCCAAGCTATGATGCCCAAGCCAGAACCTGTCCATCCAGACGCAGGTATTGGCGCATTAGAGAATGTTGTTAGTGGCGCTCCACGTCAGACTGAGATTATGGGCCAACCGCACATGCTGGCTTATATTAATCCGCAGGAAGAGCAAATGTTGCGTGATGCGGGTGGCGCTGGTCTGCCGGGTCCAGATGGCGTTCCTGCTTACTGGTTCCACTCAGATTGGGGCGGTAGTAGTAGCAATAATAATGATGATGATGATGATGATAGTGGATCTTGGAGTGATTGGGCAAAAGACACTTGGTCAGAGATTACATCGCTCGGAGCGGCGGACACGGAAACGTACAATAGCGGCAATACCGGCACCTCAAGCACCACCACAAGCGACGGCAACGACGGCAACGACGGCAACACGATTATTCCTACGGGCGCTGTTTTAAAGACGGGTACTGTTTTAAACAGCAGTAGCAACCCTGTTGTATTTTCCACGGACAGCAATGGTGTTATCACGGGTCAGAACCAGTCTAATTTAAGCAACGGCAGCAGTTCGCAGACGATTCAGTCTGGTGACACTGTTTCTCAGCTTGCGTTGGACAACAACACTACGATTGAGCAGATCAAGGCGGACAATCCTAACATTGATATTAACAACATTCAGGCTGGTGAGACGATCAACATCACGTCTAACACTCGTAATGATAATGAGAGTATTTACACTGGTGCGACTCAGGCTGAGTTAGACGCTGGTAACGCTATGAGTTCCAGTTCCGATGACGCTACGACCTACGTTGATCCTGCCACTGGACAGACAACTTCTGCTTCTGGTTTAACAACCACGACATTATCCAATGGCCGAAAAGTCTACTTAGACGAGGGCGGCGAATTTGTGGGCTTTGTTCCGGATCCGGAGCAGCAGGGCACTCGTTCTGATGCCGTAGACGAGGCCCTTGTTGCGAACCATGGTTGGACCATGGGCGCTGATGGGGATGCGTATAGCACTCCAGAAGAGGCGGCGGCGGCGGGGAGCACCTACGACGATCTTGATGGTGCGTTGACAACTATTCCAGCTTCAGAACTTACCACCTCTACAGGCGGAGCCAATAGTTTCACGGAAGCGAAGAATAATTTGCAAGCTGATGTTACTGCTGGCATAGAATCTGGAAATATCAACATAGACGAGGCGGCCGCGACCTTAAATTTGATAACGGGCAAAGATCTTACTGCTGACGATATAAGTGCGTTAATGCCTCCTGCTGAGACTACCACCTCTACAGGCGGCTACGACGATCTTGATGGGGCGCTGACTAATTCTACAGGCACTACTGCGGTAGATCTCACTGAGATTGATGACGGCGATGGAACGGATTTCTCGGTCACGTCTGGGGACAATCGTGATGATCTATTTTTTGATTTATCTGACCCAGCAGAGCGATTAGTTACGGGGAATGGCGTAGGATTCACGGGTACATATGGGGGAGTTACTTATACTGACGGCTATGAGGATAAGGAGCCTCTGAAAATTGAGATAAATCTTGGCGATGACCTTGGAGCTTCGATTGAGGCTGCTCTCGGTGCTGGCACGACGGTGGATTTATCTGAAATAGATGACGGCGGTGGGACGGATTTCTCGGTAGTTCCTGCGATCACGCCAGAGCGTTTAGAGGATCTTCAAGGTTATGTGGACAGCCTTACGAGTATGCAGGGTGGATATACTGCGGAGGACTTGGATGCGGCTGGGTTTACGGCTGCGGAGATTGCTGCGTTTGAGCAAAGTTTAGACACAAGTACATTGACAGATCAGGACATTTTAGATCTTACGGATCAGTACGGAACCTTGCAGGAGGCTCCAAATACTCTTGAGTCATATGCTAATGCTATCAGAGGGGGCAGTGATTTAACTCTGGGTCAGATTGCAACGGGTCTTGGTTACGATAGCGTGGGCGGTTTATTGGAGGAATTATCACTTACCGCCCAAGGCTTCGGTACGATGGCGGATGATGCTTTAAGCATATTGTCCTCGTATAATATCGACCAGTACGAGTTCACGGATCCTAATACTGGCGAGAAAGTCATAGCTGATTTAGATGGCGTAGACCGCACCGGAACAACGAGTACCCTTGCAAGTAAAGCACTGGAACCTGTGGTTGAGTATTTGAGCGATGAGTCAAAGGAATTGCTGAAAAGTCGCGGTGCTGAGTACATTAAAGTGGTTGAAGCTGGTATGCCGGACCCTGACAACGAGGGTTATAACATGGCCGGGGAGCCTATTACTCCCGGTTTGTGGATGGCGAGTGTCGCAGCCCAAGAGCTACTTGGTTTAGGCGTAGATGTTGTAACAGTTTTGGCCCTTGGCCCTGTGGCTGGTGGTGCGGTGGTTGGGGCGAAGAGTGTCGGGGAAGCGGGCGCTGCGGCTGCAAACGAGACAGTAACTGATTTGAATACGCTGAGGGATAGCGGTGCATTTGATCACTTGACGGAGGAAGAGTTTAACACGGTTGTGGATACAGCTTCGACGCAGGCGTTTTACACATCTGGTATAGCTGGCGGTTTGGTAGACACGGGTGTGGCGTTGACGGCGGGTGGTTTTGCCCCAGTGGCGAAGGCACTGCCTGCTGTGGTTAACAGCGCATTGACAGCACTTGGTGTTCTGACTGCCGAGGGTGTTTCAGGTGGCTTAGAGCAGGTTGGTGTAAACGCTGCGGTTATTCAGGCCTTGAAGGATCAGGGTATTGACCCAGCGGATTTTGACAAGGGGTACTTAGATAAAGCTATTACGGCGGCGATATTAGAGACTGTTGGTGGTACAGGCGCGTCTGTGGCATCTACGGTTGGCTCTTCGGTGCAGGATTCGTCGGCGAAATCTGGCACGGCCACATATGATGACCTTGATGGCGCATTAACTAATCTTGAAACAGCCACAGCAAGCACTGGGGGAGTGTCTACATATGACGATCTTGGTGGCGCATTAACTAATCTTGAAACAGCCACAGAGAACACTGGGGGAGTGTCTACATATGACGATCTTAGCGGTGCATTAACTAATCTTGGTGGGGAGATAACGCAGACGAATACACAGGGTGTTAATACGATTAACACGCAGGCGGTTACAGATGCGGAGGGTCAGACTTACACTGTTGATACTGCGGTTGACGCGAACGGCAATACTTCGGTTACGGTTACGGATGACACGACGGGCGCTTCCACTACGACGGCTGTTGGTACTGGGACATTTAACTCAGTAAACGTGGGTACGGGTACAAGTATTATTATTGACACTTCAAATACAACAGAAACGAATGCAGTGGACACCACCGTTCTTGAGAGCGGAAGCAGTGTAACTATAACTGGCACAGGCGACACTGGCGCTTTAACTACTTTAGGTACAACCACTGGGACCGACACAACCACTGATACAACCACTGGCGGGACCGACACAACCACTGGGACCGACACAACCACTGGCACTGGCACTGGTACAGATACAGATACAGACACAACCACTGGCACTGGTACAGACACAGACACAACCACTGGCACTGGTACAGACACAGACACAACCACTGGCACTGGTACAG
>Ga0222717_10004300_pt1 | contig 10540 bp, 15 predicted proteins | sample C33_18DmetaG_FD_165053 | JGI IMG/M metagenome (GOLD analysis project Ga0222717, IMG submission 165053) | Estuarine water microbial communities from San Francisco Bay, California, United States - C33_18D | ecosystem: Environmental > Aquatic > Marine > Unclassified | place: USA: California...
AATGTGCCTATAAATTGCAAAGAGCTTATTATTTTCGCAGGAGACCAAGAATCCAACCGCACAGGCATTGAGAACAACATCAACGACACTTACACCATCTACTAATGTATTACGTCACCGAAACAAAGGAAGAGCTTGAAGCCTACCACCAAAAGATAATCGAAGGTGAGGGCTACGATGGCGTCATCGTGCAAGGCTGGGCGTCCATCATCGAACATCAAGACGGTGGCAGCTTTGCAATCCTAGCTCACACTGGCTACCCGCTTATCGAAGGCGTTGATGACGATGGCGAATCACTAGACGCTCCAACCGTTGACTCAATCGCAGACTTTTACCCACCAATCGAACTCTAATGACCGACGAAACCCATCTCTTCTTCCGCTTCTCTGGCCATCATCAAGCCAGCTATGACGAGCTTACAGAAAAAGGCAACCAAGCTAGAAATTTACCTGATGGCGAAGGAACAGAAAGGTGGCTTGCGCCGTGGAAAAAGCTATTTTTAGACCCCGAAACTGGCACAGATAAGTTATATTGTGTGAAACGCTCAGGTATATTGCCGACTGACCGATTTGACCTAGATGGCATTGAGGAAATTAACCTTGAAACCTACCTTAAGCGTTTGCAGTGGGAGCCACCTATTGAGGAAGACTTGGAGATGCTCGACGAACTAGAAATTTTAGACTAATGGAAGACCAAGAACCTTTGACCGAGATTGAGCAAAGTCGCTCTGATTGTGGCTTTCGTTTCTATGTCGTAAAACCTGACGAATTGTATACGCAATTGGTCGCAAGCGTGGACGCTGACCGCCAATTCCCCAACAAGGCCAAGACAACTCTTACATCATTACCGCCTGTTGAAAGCCTTGCAGAAGCCACTGACGGCAGCGGGCGATTAATTGCAATTGATTGCTGGCGATTCACTGCAAACGATGACGCGCTTCTCGACGGCGTTGATGGAGTGCAGGAGTTGACGCAGTTGGAATTCTTGGCAATTAAGCCCGAGCCACAAAACGACCTTTAACATGCAACAACACCTCACGCATCCTGTAACCGGAATGATTGCCTCTTGTTGGTCGGCTTTAAGCGCATATTTTAATCACTTTGAAACTGCAACCGGATTTATTTCGGCAGTTATCGGCTTGGTTATTGGGGTTTTGTCCCTCCTCAACACTTGGGACAACTTTAAACAACGAAGGAAAAAGAAATGATTGAATATATAACAGAAAACAAAGAGCAGCTTTTCGGCATCGTTACAGCAGTGATCGCAGCAGCTTCAGCAATCGCCGCTTTGACGCCTACCCCTAAAGATGACGGGCTAATCAAGAAGATCTATAAAGTGATAGATTTTCTAGCTCTCAATGTCTTTAACGCCAAGAAGTGATCAAGCTGCTTACTGTTGCTTTACAAAGCTGGATCTGCCTTGTTAAGCTGAAAGAAAGAAAGCTTGCTTATGATATTGAAGACGAAATTGATCGGCTTGCCGCTGATGGCTCTCCTGCTGCAAAGTTGCGGATCGAGCGCCTTGGTAGGAGGCTCAAAGCTGAACGAGAGCGCCCTTTACGATCCTCCAACGATCACGTTAATTAAAGGGCAATTTTACCAGTTTAAAGAGGGGATTTTGCCGGGTCGGGGGCAGAAGTTTCATAATGATTACAGCTATCGACGCGCTATCATCATAGGTAAATGAAACCGAGCCAAATACTTGATAAGATCCTTGAGTTAATTACTGCCTATAAGGTAGCTATTGCGGCAAAGCGCAAGAAAGCCAAGAAGTTAAAGCGTGTTGCTATTTGTGTTGGCCACAGCCGGATAGGTGACAAAGGCGCAAGCTCTGTCGGCGGTGTGGACGAGTGGACTTACAACAAGAAGGTCGCAGACCTGTTACAGAACCACCTACGCCACCAAGGCGTTCAATCGGTAGTCTTTGACGACTACCCGTCAGAGAGCTACAGCCGAGCCATGGACTGGTTAGGCCAGAGCGTTGCAAAGGAGAAGTGCGACATTGCGATAGAGCTGCATTTCAATAGCTACTCAAGCACTAAAGCAGAGGGATACGAATACTTATACTATCACGCTAGTAATAACGGCAGAAGGTTAGCTGAGTGTTTCCGCAAAGCACAATCTGAAACCTTTAAGGTGCAGAAAGACCGGGGGATCAAGCCAATTGAGGCTGATGGCCGAGGAGCTGGATTTCTGCGATCTGTTGCGCCTCCCGCTGTAATCTGCGAACCTTTCTTTGGCAGTTCTCCAAAAGAATGGATACTAATGGAGAACAAACACAGTTTATTGGCTGACGTTTATGCGCGCGCTATTGTTGATTACTTTGATGGCTTCCAATAACCCTTGATAACGCGATGAGAGCAATCAGCCGTGTCGTTGGCAACGTTGTTGATAACTGCTACAAACTGGTTAGTCATTTCCGCAATACAATGCCCTTTTGGCAAATCAGCGACTTTTGTGCTTTTCCCCTTAAGTCTTGGGATCTTGACATATTGCCAGCCCAAACTTCTCAAAGCACTCTCAAAGTCTTGCTTGTAAACTCCCTTAGCAATTGCGCGGCTTTGCATTTCTCCAAATGCTGACGCCTCTTTGCATATCTTCCTAGCCTTCACATAACTTATTTGGCAAGCGATTGCCATGGCTCTTATACAAGCATCATTTGTATTAAAAAACCCGGCGGCTTTCCTTCCTCCATCGTTATGTTTAAAGTGTTTCATTGTGTTGTAGTAATAAGAAACGGGGACCACATCCCAGACGCGACCGCTTGGGCTCTGTCTGACATCGTTTTTCGATGAACTATGGATCGCTCATTAGGGCCGCATTTCCTTCTCGACGTGATAAAAGCAAAGTTGTTGAAGCGAAAGAAAATACTCTCGAAAGTGGTGATTTTGATCCTATCGTTGCACCTAAAGCGCAAGACAGATTGCTTGAGCTGATTGAGCGGGAACAGCTACCCGGGGACGTTAGAGACACCCTAGCAGGCGCTCTGACAGGTGATTTGCAGCGTCAACAGCTTTTATTTCAAGCCATGATCGACACATGGCCGCGCTTGCAGAAGAATCTGTCTGAGGTATTTCGGGAGGTCAAAAAAGCGCCTTGGTCGTTTGATCCATATACTGAGCGAGGCGAAGAGCCAAAAGACTCTGCAATTGAAAAAGCAGCATTGGCAGAGAAATCGCTGCAAGACATGACGCCGAGGCCAGCATACGGTGAGCGAGGCAACAAAGGGTTGATTGAAGATCTGGCGTTTGGCTATTTCTCAGGTCATCAAGTGGTCGAGCTGCGTTGGAGCCAAAAATATGATTCTATTTGCCCAAGAGCCGCAAAGGTCTGCCCTCCAAGGTTTTACGGCTACCCAATTGAGACTGAAGGAGAGGATCGTTTAATGTTCTCTCCTGATGGTCAGTATTACGGCACAAACTACGTTGATTTTCCTGAGCATCGCTTTCTCTTAGCAATCAACTCAGGCCATCCCGGACATCAATCAATCGCCGCGCCTCTCAGGGCTCTCACTGGCTACTGGCTTGCCGCAACCTTTGGCTTAAAGTGGTTGTTGCAGTTCTCTCAGCTTTACGGCGTTCCATTCCGTTGGGCAAACTACTCTGACCCTAATGACAAAGCTAAAGTCTGCTCAATGCTTGAGACTATTGGATCGTCAGGATGGGGAGCGTTCCCAGAAAACACCAAGCTCAATTTTGTAGACGCAAGCAAATCAGCCTCGTCACTTCCACAAAAGGAATTGATTGAGATGGCAGATCGCCAGTGTGATACCTTCATTCTAGGTCAAACGTTAACGACTGACGTAGGTAGCAGCGGAAGCAGAGCACTCGGTGAAGTTCACGAAGGGGTTAGATCTGGCGTGATTGAGGGAGTGGCTGATTTCGTTGCAGACATCCTGAACGAGCAGATGTTGCCGTCTTTAATTCAGCTTAACTATGGCGATGCAAGCGAGATTCCTACGATCAGAGCAGACTTTGAGCGTTCACGAAACGAGAAAGAAATGGCCGAGCGTGATCGCGTCTTGTTTCAAGACATGGGCTTGCCAGTCGAGAAATCATGGTTGCACGAGCGCCATAGAGTCCCAGCACCAGACCCAGAGTCTGACGATCTATTTCAGCCGAGCCCGGATGGTGCTCAAGGAGAACTTGAGACAGAAGCTTCGTTGGCTTCCCATGAAACAGAGGGACGGCTGGAAACTCTTCCTGTGCAAGTGAAAGCCAGCGAAGAGGACTTTTCGACAACTATTGACAAACTAAGCGCGAACGTGCTTGAGGATTTGACTGGTGTAACTCAAGAATGGGTTAAGCCTGTCAAACCGTTTTTTGATCGCCTTGCAGCCTTAGCTATGTCCAAGAATGTGACTGATGAGGACTTTACTAAGGCACTTATTGAAGCGCAAAACCAGCTTCCTGAGTTGTTTGATTCGTTGAACGTTGAAGTGTTGCAAGACTCTCTTGATGCAGCAATCGGCACAGCAATGCTTGCCGGGAGCGTCGAACGCTACGAGAAAAATGATTGATGTTGGAATCAACATAACTGACGCAGCAGGCCCGGCCTTGGCAAAATTCGTCAAGCTGCTGGATGGTCAAGATATTTCCAATTTCAACGAAGCTGGGGCGAAAATAGCAACTAGTGCTTCAATTGATTATCATCGTGATTACAATAACAAAAACGGTTGGAGGGGCGACAGGTATTTAGCAGGGCCGGGGCGTCAATCAGGAAACTTTGCGCAAAATATAACTTTAGGATGGAATTTTGTAAGCGCGAGCAAACAAGGCGCATTGATTCGCAACAGTGCGCCATTTTACGCTCACAAAGTTACGGGCGGGACTATTAGGCCAAGAACAGCAAAGGCTTTGACAATCCCAATGATTCCTGACGCTGCTGGAAGAAAAGCGGGCGAATATCAAACAATCACCGGGAATCTGCTTTTTCGGGTAATGGGTAAAAAGGCACTGTTTGAGAAAACAGAAGGCGGTGGCATTCGCGCCGTTTATGCGCTAGTAAAACAAGTGACTCAAAAACCTTGGCCCGGAGCATTGCCGGATAAAGACTTGCTAGAAGAGTCATTCACTAAAGGATGGCTAGGAGCATTTTCTGACACTCTTGAGTCACTATGATCACTAGACCACTTCCATTTGAACAAGCTGTGACGATGCTTGAGCAACGGGCTATTGTTCCGGCGTCTGAGTGGAATTCTGCGCTTTGGAGAAGTAAAAGGGAAGAGGTTGCGCAAAGGTCATTCTTTTCGGCTAACGTCGAAAATATGCGGTTTCTTAACCGTGCAAAGAAATTCATTTCGGACACTTTGGAACTAGCAACCAAGGAGGTCATTGACCCAGACGGTAAAACTGTGCGGATGTTGAGCGGAGGCGACCGGGCTACGTTTGTGCGAACAATGCGCGAGTTTATGATTCAAGAGTCAATGGTTTCCGGCGAAGAAGAATTCTTTGATGTAGATCAAAAAGACCTTACTGATTTACGATCTGAGAACCGTTTAAGGCTCATCTATGACACAAACCTAAGACAAGCTTTCGGCTTTGGACAATGGAAGCAGGGGCAAACTCCGACTATTTTAAGAAGAGTTCCCGCTCAAAGATTTGTTCGCGATCGGATTGTCAGAGTCAAAAGGCCGCGCCATGCTCTAAGTGAGGGAGAAGTCAGGCTAAAATCAGACATTGAGTATTGGGGCAACTACCAGAACGATCCTAAAATTGGAGGCTTTGGCGTCCCTTGGGCTCCATTTGGATTTAACAGCGGTATGGGCTTACAAGACGTTGACCGGGAAGAGGCTATTGCCCTCGGTCTACCAGTCGAAAAGATCAAGCCAGACACGAAAAGAGGTCTCAACTCAAAACTTGGGGCAGCAATGAAAAACGTCGATCCTGACCTAAAACGCAAGCTATTGCTCAAGCTGCGAGGATATGAAGCGCCAGACGCAGCCGAAAGAGGTCGCAGAGCTGCGCAAGGTCTACAGGTTGAGGATAAAGGCGACACTATCCAACTGATTACAGAAGACTCACCAGCTTCTGGAGGCACTAACTTTGCTGATAAAGTAGTGACCCAAAAAGGAGTTAGTAAAAAGGTTAATGGTATGAAGAAAAGAACTTTGGACGCAATCGAGAAAGTTCATGGTGATGGCCCTTTAGAGGAAATAGGTTTTAAACAAACAAGAACAACTAGAACGCGAGGCGTTTATGCTCATAGGTCAAACTCAATTAAATTGAGCAGTATTAAAGGAAGCGAGCTTACAATGGCGCATGAAATAGGTCATTGGCTTGATCATCAAGCCTTCAACGCAAGAGAGAGCAAATATAACCAAGAGGAATATTCTAATTTATTTCCTAGGCAAAATAAACTGTACAGGGGATTTTATGGATCATATGGGCCGGAATTTGCTGAATTTAGAAAAGCTTATGTAGAATCCGAACAATATTCTAAGATTGAACAAGCTCAAACGCCGAGAAGTTACAAAAAATACTTATTGTCTACGCATGAAGGTTGGGCTAGGGCTTATTCTCAATGGATTGCGGAACAAAGCGGCGACGAAGTAATGATTGCGGAAGCCAGAAGGAGAAACGATGAAGAGCTTGGTCACTGGAGCGATGAGGATTTTGCGCCCATATCAAAGGCAATCACAAACATATTTACTAAACGAGGATGGATGAGGAAGAGCTAGATAAGGCAATGACTAAAATCTATGATGACTTTTTTGCTAAGGTCATCGATTTTGAGGCCGCTGTTGATAAGCTTGTCGATTTAGGCGTATCTGAGGAAGATGCTAGATCTGGTTTAGCTTCTATGATGACGATCAACTTTACAATCATTGATGATTTAGAATCGGGGACCAGATAAGAAGGTCGCCAGTAAAGAGCTTTTAGCCATTGTCTAATGAAATGCTGATTTGCGCTCTTGATTACTCTTTGCCCGAAGAAGGGCAAGTTGCCTCAATCGTTTACATTCCAGAGGGATCTCACACAATCACGCCAAGCGTTAACGGGAAGCCCAAAAACGTTGAGATTAAAATGGAAGCCTATTACGGCGAAGAAGTTGCCGCAACGTTCCAGAAAGACCTAGAGCAAAGGCTTGCGGCTAACGTGCGCCCGGTGTTTGATTTTGATCACAACGACAAAGGACCAGCTTCTGCGCTACCAAAACGCTTCTATTACGTTCAAGGTGAGGGTCTAATGGCAGAGATTGAATGGACTGGCGCAGGCCGTAAAGCAATCGAATCAAAAGACTATTCGTATTTCTCCCCTACCTTCTTGCTTGGCAAGGATGGAGTGCCTGCCGGGTTACCAAAACGGGGACCACTAGGGGCGCTGGTCAACGAACCAGCCTTCCGAGAGATTCCTCGTATAGCTGCGTCCGAACAGGAAGCGGAAATCACTGATACAAGTAAAAAAATGTCTGATCTTATTCTTGCCGCTCTTTCAATTGAGCCGGAAACCGAAACCGCCGAGGCCGCCGCTGTTGCCGCCATTGAAGCCCTCAAGAGTGACGCCGAGACCGCTAAGGCTTCTCTTGCAGAAATCACAGAAGAGCGCGACGAGCTTCAAGCTAAAGCTGCCGAGGCTAACAAGTCCCGCGCTGAGTCACTTGTCAAAGCTGCCGTCTCTGAAGGCCGCATTGCTCCAAAAGACGAGGACACTAAAACCAAGTTTATCGAAAAGATCGAAGCAGGGGATGACTTTGCTGAAGAGATCCTTTCCAAGCTACCAAAAATTCACGCCGGACTTGAAGAGTCGATTGTCAAAGCAAGCGGAGAAAAGACTGGCAGCTCTGAAGTCAGAATTGAAGCCGCTATGGCAAAAGCTTCTGACCAATGTGGCGAAAACGCTTCTTTTGATGTCAAATGGGAGCTTGCTGCTCAAATCGACCCCGAAGCCTTTGGCCTCTAAACTCTATTTAAGAACTAAAACTAAAAAAATATTATGCCCCTTGCAAATGACGGCCCCATTTTGGCCTTTGATAACGGAGCTTCTGCAATTGCCCAAGGCAAGGTCGTGAAGCTCGCCGCTGGTAAAACTGTTGTAACCTCTGCGATTGCTGACGTGGCCTTCGGAGTAATCACAGAAGACTCTTCCGCAGACGGTCAAGCACACGTTGCTGTTGCCGGATCTGGCGCTATTGTGTTAGTAGAAGCTAGCGCCGCTATCGCACTTGGAGCGGTTGTGTCTCCTGCAACTAACGGTCGCGCTGTTACAGCAACAAGCGGCAAAGCCTCTTTCGGAGTTGCTCTTGAATCAGCATCGGCAGACGGCGCTTTGATTAAAGTTGTTCTCGCACCAAGTGCTCGCGTCATCTAATCCTTAAAGCTAAAATCTGACTAAATAAAAAAATGGCTACTTCCGCAAATATCTCAGTCTTAAATCAGTTCGCTAAAGGACTCTTCCAAGACACCTCCAGCCCAGTCGCTGATTTCCTCGCCCCAGTCGTTCCAACAGGAGCCGCTGAGTTTTCAATCATCGATTACGGACAACGCTCCGGCTTCCAGACTCCAGATGCACGCCGCGCAATCGGTGGCGACTCTTCCGCAGTTGTAACTGACGGTGAGCGCATCAACGTGAGCCTTCAGCCTTACGCTCTGCATGACATGATTGACAATCACGAGCTTGACCGCGCCACCACTGGCGAAGGTTCTCGTATTCTTCGTGAGGCTCGCGTCCGCAACCTTGTGTCTCAAGCTGGCAACTCTCGCCTCAACGAAACCCTTAATGCTCTACGGACTGGCCTCGGCTCACCGGGTGGTCAGACTTGGGCAACTTCGACTGATGTGATTAGCGCAATCGATGAGAAAATGAAAGAGATCGCCGACTCAATTGGCCTCCTTCCTAACCGTGTTGTCTTCAACCTTGGCGCATGGGAAGCATTCAAAAACAACTCAACTGTAATTGATCGCTATCCCGGCTCTGTAACCGCTGCTCCTCAGATCGGTGGAATCGGATCTCTCTTCTTGAACCCAGACACTCAATGTATGGTTTCCACATCTGTGTTTGACTCTAAGATTCGCCAAGCCAGTGCAAAAGCTAACGCTCTCACTTCTGACGTTTGGATCTACTACTCAAGCGATTCGGTCGATATGTTCGACCCTTCTGCATTTAAGACCTTCCGGGTTCGCAATAACCCATTTGGAGGTGTTCGCGTTGTCCAGAAAGATTTTGGTGAGAAAGTGATCACCGAGTGGACCGAAGCCGCATTTGTCAATAATGCCGCCGCTGCTACCCGTATCGCCGTTACTGTTTCTTAACATTGTTTTGATTCTCTACCCTCTTCCTGTGTGTTGTGTGCAGGGAGGGGGTTTTTTTTGATTGCCACACAATGAAAATCATGTTTAATCTCTTCTGTCTTCTCTGGATCTGTGTTCATAGTAGTGTGTAGTAATAACGGAAGCCCTCGGCCTTAATTGGTCGGGGGTTTTTGTTAACTACTTGATGAGTGCCTCTTATCATGGCCATTCCTAAATCAGTAACAATTGCAGGGCATCGCATTGCTATTAAAAGGCAGGCGCTGGATGACTGTTATGGCCAGTATCGGCACGACGAGCGCATCATTTTGCTCAACTCTATTATTGCCGGGAAAGAGTTAGCTTTAACCTTGCGCCACGAAATGGTTGAAGCCTCACTGCTATTGTCTGGGGTTGGCTGGTGTGACAGGTATGAACAAGAGGCCGTTGTGCGGTGTATGGACGAGGTATTCTTCCCGGCTTGGGAAAGGACGCGTAAAAAACTAAAATTATGAAGGTTCCAAGACTTAGACTGAGCGAAAACGAATATTCTTTAATCAAGAAGCTGAGAGAAAAAGGTGTTGCAACCGAGCTTGTCAATCAATGCGACGAGGCCGGGCTACCGTTGTCTAATGTAAAGCATTTCTGGTATAAGAGTGAGAAGTTTTCGATCTTTAGCAAGACAGACGGGTTACAGCTAGAAGACGTTTTCGATCCCATCATCAAGGACGTTGAAAGGTATTCGCCAAAGATGCGGAAGATTAAGCGCGCAAAGGTCAAAAACCCGCACTGTTTGATTTTAGATCCGGCTGACATTCATGTCGGTAAGTATGCGACCAACTCCGAGGCCGGGGAATCCTACGACATCAAGAAAGCGGTCTCAATCGTAGACGCCGGAATTGACTCGCTAATTCAGAAAGCAAGCGGGTTCCCATTGGATAAGATTATCTTTGTGATCGGCAATGATTGCTTGCACATAGATAGCCCTAGAAACACCACTACGGCAGGCACAGGAGTCGATGTCAGTGGAAGCTGGCACGAGGCTTTCTTGGCCGCTAAGGATATGTATGTTCGCGCAATTGAGAAGTGCTTACCTTTGGCTGATGTCGAAATTATTTTTTGCCCTTCAAATCACGATTTCATGAGTGGTTTTATGCTCGCCCACACCATCAAGGCATACTTCCGCAAAAGCAAAAATATCACGTTTGACGTTTCAATCGCTCATCGCAAATACACGGCCTACGGCAAGAACCTTTTATCATTTAGCCACGGCGATGGAGCGCGCATGGAAAACACGCCGCTTCTAATGGCTACG
>Ga0222717_10004305_pt1 | contig 10536 bp, 9 predicted proteins | sample C33_18DmetaG_FD_165053 | JGI IMG/M metagenome (GOLD analysis project Ga0222717, IMG submission 165053) | Estuarine water microbial communities from San Francisco Bay, California, United States - C33_18D | ecosystem: Environmental > Aquatic > Marine > Unclassified | place: USA: California...
ACACAACAAGAAAAACAATAATAGATGGCATTAATAAATAAAACACAGGAAGAATATTATTTAGGACCAGACGGTGTTTGGGATAGTAATGATGAAAATTACGGTGGCTATCAGTTTGTAAGCATATCAGATATTATAAACAATTTTATGGTTATTTATGTTGGCCAAGAAAAAATAATAACAAAAGTTAAAAGAACAGATGTTGCATTCCATGCTCAACAAGCTATACAAGAGTTTAGTTTCGATACTTTACCACAAGAAAAATCAGTTGAGATTGAGTGTCCTCCTGGTTTATATATGGTTATGCCTCAGGATTATGTTAACTATACTAAATTATCTTGGGTAGATAATAAGGGTATTGAAAGAATAATATACAGAACAGACTTAACTAGCAATCCGCTTCCATATGCACAAGACGGCAATTATGAATATATATTTGATGAAAACGGTGAGGTTGCATATCCTCAACCATCTGAAACATTAAGAAGATGGCAAGAGAACAGCAGATACCCTCTAGGTGATTCTGAGAACGGTTGGAATGCTTGGCAAAATAATCCAGACTTGTTAAATCTTTATGCTTATGGCGGAAGATACGGCATAAATCCAGAACAAACACAATCTAATGGTGTATTTTATATAGATCAAAAGAAAGGTATGATACGCTTTAGTTCAAATTTAGTTGGGAAAATTGTAACTTTAAAATATATAAGCGATGGGCTTGGTTCCGATGAAGACATGGCTGTTCATAAATTTGCCATTGATGCAATATACAAATATATAGCTCACGCTATCTTATCAGTAAGAGCCAATACACAAGAATACGCTATACAAAGATTTAAAAAAGAAATGGTAGCAGCTAGAAGAAATGCTAAGATTCGTTTATCAGAATTAAAATCAGATCTAATGGCACAAGTAATGAGAAATCAATCCAAATGGATTAAATCGTAAAACTGAATGGCAGAATTAATACACACGTTTACTGGCGGGAAAATGAACAAAGATCTTGATGAAAGATTAGTTCCTAATAGTGAATATCGCGATGCTTTAAATCTAGAGATTGCCTCTTCTGAAAATTCACAAGTTGGTTCATTTCAAAATATAAAAGGTAATACAGAATTATTCTATGAGTCAAGCAACTTGAAAACAGGTGCTTTTACTTTATGGAGCGGCAGTGATTATATAACATCGCTAAGCAATCCCGTGTGTATTGGAGCAATCTCCGATGAAAATTCAGATGATATATATTGGTTTATAGCCTCAGATAATGTAAGTGCTATAGCTAAATATAATTCTATAACTCAATTAACACTTCCATTACTTGTAGACACCCAAAACATTTTAAAATTTAGCAAAAATTATTTAATAACTGGTATTAACGTACTTGAGGGTATGTTATTTTGGACTGACAATCAAACAGAACCAAAAAAAATAATCATAAAAGATTGGGCACCTTCAGTTAATTTCTCTACTCATTCACAAATATATGGCAGAAACTTTATAGAATCTGATATAACTGTTATAAAAAAATATCCTTTACAACCACCAACAATAACAACTTACTCAACTACGCAAAAGCTACCAGATGGTACTGTTGCTAATATTGATACTCAAACATTATTTTCTTTTACAAAAAACGTAGGAACTGTTGCAGCACCTATAATAGCGCCTTTATCACCACAAGATGGAGCACAAACTTTAACCTGGCTAGGTAATACTCCCCCATACTACAAGGTTGGAGACATTTTAATATTTTCATTAGCCACAAATGATCCTTTAGATACAGACGCGGTTATAAAGTGTAAAGTATTAAGTGTTATTGGTGGAAGTACAAATCAAACAGGGGCATCAGTACAAGTTCTTACAGTAGGCCCAGGTTCTGAAACACAAACATTAGACCCTGGCTTATTTGATGTAACTCTTGAAGAAGACACACCGTTTTTTGAAATGAGATTTGCAAGATTTGGTTATAGATACAAATATGAAAATAATGAAATATCTGCATTTTCTCCATTTAGCAATCCAGCCTTTATACCTGGAGCTTTTGATTACTCTCCAAGGCAAGGCTATAATTTAGCTATGGTTAATAATGTTCGACAATTAACTATATCTAATTTTATTCCGTCCACTATTCCAGTGGATGTAATTAGTGTTGATATATTATACAAAGCTACCAACAATGCAAATGTATATGTAGTAGATACATTTACATCGAATGATGATGAGTGGACTTCTAATAGCTTTAATATTGAAACAGAAATAATAACATCTGTTGTTAATGCTAATCAATTATTAAGACCATATGATAATGTACCTAAAGCTGCGTTAGCCCAAGAGATTACTGCCAATAGGCTTATATACGGAAATTACGTACAAAACTTTAATTTGTTAACTCCAAGCGGAGATACTTTACAGACAATTTTAGCTATAGGTACTGATTCAAATGAACTTTTTGATCCAGTTACAAATAGTTTGACAAGCGTTACTATAGATAATGAGCAGGTTGCTGAATCAATAAAATCACTAAGAACATACCAAGTGGGTGTTGCTTACATGGACGAATACGGTAGAACAACCCCTGTGTTTACAAGTAAAGAAGCTTCTGTTGTTATACCCAAAGAAGAGGCACAATTTTCAAATAAGCTAACAGCTCAGTTAGCAAGCGCAATACCTTATTACGATCAGCAAAATCAATTTCCTTATTTTAAATACTATGTTAAAGAAACTTCTCAGGAGTATTATAATTTATGTTTAGATAGATTTTATGATGCTGAGGATGGTAATATATGGTTGTCTTTTCCATCGGCAGAAAGAAACAAAGTAGACGAGGAAACTTTTATTATACTAAAAAAAGAGCATGATAATAATAATCCCGTAACTGAACAAGCTAGATATAAAATTATTGCAATTGAAAATGAAGCTCCTCAATATTTAAAAGAAACAAAACTATCTATGGGGCTTCTTGCGACTACTTTTAATGTTGGTGGTTTTCCAATAGAAGGTGTTAATGAAATTTGGGTAGACAAAGACGACTTTGATGAACAATTTGGGGATACGACAAGAACGACCTCAGGTTTATTAATGAGGGTAACAGCGGGAGCAAACGTTAGTGAATATTATAAAATAACCACGTTTGGATTAGCGGGAGCTAATAATGCTTATGTTAGGCTACAGAGCTCTTCTGTTTTTGGCCCTGATATGAATTTCACGTCTACATCACCTTATGGGTTTCCAACTGCAATTAGCGGTTTAAATTTAGAAATTTCAAGGGTTGAAATACAAAATAAACCAGAATTTACCGGTAGGTTTTTTGTTAAGGTGAATCAAGATGCTTTATTGGAACAAAAAATAGTAGCCGCCTCTGCTAGCGCTAATGCTAACTACGCTAGAAAAGCATTAGGGTACTGTTATTGGCTATCTGGCACTTACACGAGTGCTGGATTTTGGCAGGATTATTGGGATAGGCCTGATGCACAAGGAGCAACTAACAGATTATTTATAGATAATATGCGCGCTGATTGTGAGCCTCGTGGAAACGGAGTAAATATAGCGGGCTCTATGGAATTAAGTTGGTCTGGTGGATATGGAGGATCAAGAGGCGATGGTATTAGATTGGAAAATCCAGCTTTATTAGAACAATTAGATAGCGGCGGGGTTTTATTTAGATTTATAGACGCAGGCAACGGTATATCAGACCCACAGGGTACAATATACCAAGTAACTAGCGTTACTAAATTAAGAGGTAATGTTTGGGATTGCAATGACCAATGGCTCGACAATCATAGTGCATTTACAAATCAATTAACAAAATGGAAAATAAAATTTAATGTAGCTAATGGATGGCAAGGTTTGCAATGGGACCCTACTAATAGCACAGATGGAATTGCGCCCTGGGTACAAAGTCAATCTAGTTATGATAATGCCTATGTTGGAATTGAATTTATAGGTTTTGGAACAGATGATGATAGTTTTACAACAAATAATCCAGCTATATTTGAAACAGAACCAAAAGAAGCTGCAGAGCTTGATATATACTACGAAGTTCCCGGGTCTTACGCTAAATCAGAAGCGGGTAACGTGCATCAGTTAGATTTTTTTAATTGCTATTCATTTGGTAATGGTGTTGAATCAGATCGTATAAGAGATGATTATAATCAACCTACAATAGAAAATGGGGTTAAAGCATCAGCAACTTTAGACGAACCTTATAACGAAGAACACAGAGGTAATGGCTTAATATTTTCACAAATATTTAATTCAACATCTGGTGTTAATGGTTTAAACCAATTTATACAAGCAGAATCTATTACTAAAGATGTAAACCCAGAGTATGGTAGCATACAAAAACTTTACTCTAGAGACACTAACTTGGTTACATTGTGTGAAAATAAGTCAATGAAAATATTGGCTAATAAGGATGCTCTATTCAATGCTGATGGCAGTTCTAACATTACATCCAATCAAGCGGTGCTTGGTGCGACTGTAACTTTTCAAGGAGAATTTGGTATTGCAACAAACCCAGAATCATTTGCTGAATACGGATTTAGAATGTATTATACAGATGCGAATAGAGGAACTGTTATAAGACTTTCAAATGATGGCATTACAGAAATTTCAGATTACGGAATGCATGGATTCTTTTCAGATAACTTAAAATTAAACAGTAGGATCGTGGGTACATGGGATGCTGATAGAAGAAATTACAATGTTTCTTTATCAACGCTTTCCCCGTACTGGCAACAAACATTAGGGGCTGGACAATTTGATAGGCTTAATAAAGATCCTTTATGCAATCAATTTGTTAATACATATCCAACAACTTCTACAACTATTTCATTTAAAGAAGATGTGAATGGATGGACTTCTAGGAAAACTTATATACCAGAAGCTGGTGTGTTTTTGAATGGTGTTTATTACACATTTAAAGCTGGTAGATTATGGGAACATAATAGTAACGCCTTACATAATACTTTTTATGGGACAGGACCAAATAGTGTTTCGCTGGGCGCTTATTATGAAAGTTCTTTCAACGTTATATTTAACGAGCAGCCTTCTAGTGTTAAAGGATTTAAAACAGTAAATTATAGCGGTACTGCTTCTAAAGAATATATGTATAAAATATTGCCTAGCCTGAGAACTTATTCATTGGCACAAATTCAAGCACAACAATTAACGCCTAATAATGTAACCTCTACAGTCGGATGGTATACTAATTCTATTGTAACGGATTTACAAGAAGGTGAAGTCAAAGAATTTATAGATAAAGAAGGTAAATATTTTAATTACATAAGGGGATTGAATACTTTTTATAATACAAATTGTGATAACAATGTTGACTCTCATGAATTTAATGTGCAAGGTATTGGAAGAGCATCTGCAATAAGCGGGAATGTAAATCCTACTGAATTTACAGTAACAACTTCACTTGATGATAATTGTTTTCCTGATCCAACACCTTAATATAGAAACGCAAAAGATATGGCATCAATACAAATAAATAATTTTTCAGTAACTGTTGTTACTTTTGACGCGGTAGTTGGGGTTGATTTTACTCAAAACAATCCTTCTGTTGTATTGTTATTAACTCCTGATCCTGGATATACATTAACAGCATCTAATTTTACTGCAACAAGTCCGCTACCTAATTATGTAAGCAGTGCTGTATTTTCTCAAAATGGTTTAAATGTAAATTGTGTTGTTAACTATATATCGCCAAGTATTATGCCTGCGGCAGATGTACTTATAGATGTATGTGGTACTGGATTTGCCGTAGAAACCAACTCAACATTAAATGGTATAATAAAAAGCTGTGGTATATCATACGTATCTAATCCGCCTAATGACTTAAAACCTCCAGTTGCTTATAATGGAAGCGGTGCTTTTGGAACATCCGCTATTGTAATTTCTCAAACAGTGACAGCCGATGCGGGTTTTTATTTTGATACAGAACCTTCCTTATCTTTAACTATAGGAATTATAAATAACTACACCATTACTAGTGTAAAAACATATAATACAGAAGGCTTACTTACTCAAATAATATTTACTGTAAATTATACTTTTCCAGCAAACAATGTTACTGGAGATGAATTTTGTTTGATTGCTAATGCTGTCCCTATATACAATCCACCTACAGAAATACAATCTTATAGCTTTAATACTTCTGCTATAATTTCTTCTGGAGAAACAAGAACATTTACAATAAACGGTATTGAAGGGGCTAATTGGAACTTAGTAGCGCTAGCTAATGTTGGAGGAGCTAATATAGTTAACACATCGGGAACTATAGACTCAACAGGGCAAGCTATTGTGAATGTAATATTCCCTTTAACCACAGTTGATCAAACTTATGCCTTTACATTAACAGGAAATTTAGCGAGTACATTCGATACAACAAGTGGGCAACCGTCAATATTTACAGTATATCAATATATTTCGAAAACTCTTTGCTTTGCTTTTACCAGTACAAATTCAGATATAACAGTAGGTGCTCCGGATTGCAAAACATTTATACCTTATTCAGAAACACCAGAAACTTATAGCTATACAATTACAGCTACTTCTACATCTAACATTGTTTTACTTAATCCATTGCCAAGTGGCGAATGGACAAATCAAAATTTATTACAACCAAATTTTGGGCAAGTTGTAGATACAACCTCGACTATAATAAACAATACAGTCACACCTAAAACTTTAACAGCTAATATATCAGTTGCTATTGATTTTGCAGGTACAACAAACTTATTGAGTGTATTTAATTTAGATAGCTATGTTCAAGGTTCTTTAGTTCCTGTTTCATTATCTTTTGGATCAACAGCAGCCTTAGCTTGTTGCACAGCACCTGCTGGCAATTATTTTGTAGCAAGTGGGCAAACATTTTTAACAGCAACATCAATATTAGACGCTTCAGGAAATCCTGCAGCAGATGGATTTTATAAACAATAATAAATATGGCAACTTACAGACAACAAACAGGAGCGACATTAGGTTCATCACAAACTTGCGCAACCTGTTCTACACAATTAATTTTGTGTTATGCATCTACAACTAGTGCTTTGTGTTGTGGAACATCTACAACAGCAACAGTATATGTAACCTCCGGGGCGACATTTGCTACAGCAACAAACTTATATTCTGATGCAGCTTTAACAACTTTAGCTACGGCTGGTTTTTATAGCTCAAATGCAGGTACTTGTTCAACACCTTAATATAATTTAATATGGCAACTTATAGACAACAAAGTGGGCTTGGCTTGTCCGCGGAAAACACTTGTCCCAGCTGTAGCACCTCATGGAGAGCTACCAATTGCGACAACCCCAGTACTGTTTATTATTTAGACAAGTTAAACGGTTATCAAGGAAGCCAATCTATAGTTTTATCTTATAGCTATTCTGTTGGAGATGTAGTATGGGTTAAAAATTCGCCGAGCGGTGTAATATATTGCGCTACAATAGCAGCCAATTCGTCATCACCACCAATGGCTTATAAAATAGATGAAAACGCTAATAGCGGAAACGGTCCTTATTCTAATTGTTCAAGCTGTATAGTACCTTAATAAAATAATTTATGGCAAGTATAACATTAACATTTCCACAACCCTTGAACGTATCTGTTCAAATAGGAGACACTGCTTATTTTACTAATGATATAAACGGCGATGATATACAAAAAATAGGTATAATAACCGGTATACCTTCAGCGTCGTCTATAACATGTAACATAGCTTCTTCTCAAACAAGACCGGTGCTTACTAGTTTTATATTGTTTAGCAAGACCGCAAGCGTAAATACAAGTGGCTTAAAAGGCTACTATGCTGAAATGCAATTAAAAAATGATTCATTAGATTACGCAGAATTATTCTTAGTTGGTTCTGAAATATTTGAAAGCAGCAAATAATGCGTAATAATAACCTATAAAACAATTCAATACATATGATACCAATGTTAAGCGCCGTACAAGGTCTCGCGGGAATAGCCGGAGGGATTATAGGAAGCGGTAAAAGAAAACGAGAACAAAGAGAAGCTCAGAAAGAGTTTGACAAAAATAAGGCGCGTATGGAAGGTGCCGACACATCAAATGTGTATACAAACATGGAAAATACCATGGAAGATCTAACTGTTAATACTCAGCAAGCAGATTTTGTAAATCAACAACAGCAAGCTGGTATGGCTAATACTATGGATAAATTATCTGGCGCAGCTGGAGGGTCCGGTATTGCTGCATTAGCTCAGTCATTATCAAATCAACAAACAGCAAATGCTCAAGCGGCATCAGCAAGTATAGGTGCTCAAGAAAGCCAAAATCAAATGGCTGAAAGATCTCAGGCAGGAGAATTACAAATGCAAGAAAGAAAAGGTGAACTAATATCAAGAGCCCAGGAAAAAGATAAAACTGATACCATGCTCGGAATGTCTCAGCAAAGATTAGGCGCAGCAAATGCGGCTAGAGACGCTGCTACTAAATCTATAATTGGTGGAGTTGCTGGCGTTGCTAAAGGCGGAATGGGAATGATTGATGATTTAGGGTTCAATCCACTTGCAGGTACTGGCGCAGAAGTATAATAATATAATAAAATTTAATTATGAAAAAAATAATAATCATAGCTTTAGCATTAATACTTACGTCTTGCGGGAGTAAATATAATTTTTCAAACTATAAAATCAAAAGCATACTAACTATAACAGAAGCAGGCGATACACTTGCTGTGCCAGTTAGAGACTTTAAATTTAGAGTGCTTGATAGAAGAATAGAAGAATTAATAGATCGTAACGCATTTAGATATCAATATAGACAAGATTGGAGATGGAACTATAATGTATACCCAAACCCACGTATAAACCAAAGACCTAGTTTTAATAGACCTAGCTCTATAAAACCCAACTACACAAAGCCAAGAGCGGTTAAACCAATAGAAAACTCAATGCCAGTAAAACCTAATATAGGTAGGCCAGAAGTTAATTCTACTAAGGTTGAATTAAGAAAAAATAATTAAAATAATATGGCAAATAATGCATTAATACGGGGAGCTGCTGAAGCAAGTAAGAAATTTTTGGACATTGGCGGAGCTGTAGCTGCAGGAATAAACGCAACGCCTGATTATGTACCATCTAAAAATAATAGAGTAGCTGAAAATAAAGCTATACAAGCAAAGGTTAATAATTACATGAGCAAGATGAAAACCGATATGGATTTCACTTCATTTAATCCTGCTGAAACTGCTACTATGCGAAACTTTCTTTTATCACAAAGAACTATATACACTGATGCTGCTAAGAAGGCTGCAGAGTTTGACGACACTACAGATCCGGATTACATGCTATACGTAGATCAAATGCAAAATGTTAATAATAGTTTTACAAATTTAGCAGCACAATTAAAATCTTACAAAAAAAGTAAACTTGAATACGCAAGTAATATGCAAGAAGGTTTATATTCAAACGGTAACCCAGGCTCTAAATCAAAAGAGTCCGCTATTATATATGGATTTTATGATGCTGATGGTGATGGCAGAAGCGAAGATAAATATGATGCGCCATTCCAAATACAAGAAGGTGGTAACATAGCTTTTAATGTTGATGGCCAAGAAATATCTTATAACGGCATGGAAGAGCCATTCTTTAAAGACACTAAGTTTTTAAACAGCTTAAATAAAACATCTGAAGAAGCGTACAATTCAGGATTAAGAGGTAATGCTAACAATCCTTACGCTGAAAGAGCGTACGATCAACAGTTGAATGATACGTTACAAAATGAAAATGCATTAAGGTCTATTATATTTGATTTTAACGCAGAGGCACCTATGAATGATATAGGCGATAGGTTAGACAACGGCGAAATAGATTTAGCACAAGCGCGAATAGAGGTTAAAGATAGATTATTAATTGCTAGAGAAAATGCTTATAAAAAAGGCAAAAAACAATATGATAAAAAGCAAGAAGATTTAGGCTCGGAGAGTTTTAATTTAAGCGGAAGTCAAATTGCATCTAATAACGATGCTACCTCCACATTAAACGCTTGGATAGAAGTTGGAGCCATTGGAAAGGCTAAAAAGTTTAAGTATATTGTAAGATCACCACAAGACCGAGCAACCCAAACAAAGATGGACTACGAAATAACTAAAACTAAAGACGGAAAGTATTATTTAGGTGGAAATGGAACACCGGAATTATTAAGCCCAAAGTTAGCAAAAGAAATGTTTAATATAGATTTAAAATAAAATATAATATTATGCCAAAATATACAGATTCAAATGGTAACGTTGTTTCAGAAGAACAGGTTGCCCAGGATATGGCTATGGTCGAGTTTACTGATTTACAAACTTACTTAGATTTTGCTGGCCTAAAACTAGCAAAGGAAAACGGAGTTGCGGAGACGGGTGCGTCTGCGGCTCCAGACAACAATCAAGCGCCCAATCAAAAGGGAGTAGATACGGGATCCAATTGGGATCAAGATTCTTTGGATACGTCAAATACTGAAGAAGCAAAGCCAATTGACAATGTTCGCTATATAAAATTCAAAAGCGGTGCTATAGTTTAT
>Ga0222717_10004309_pt1 | contig 10531 bp, 8 predicted proteins | sample C33_18DmetaG_FD_165053 | JGI IMG/M metagenome (GOLD analysis project Ga0222717, IMG submission 165053) | Estuarine water microbial communities from San Francisco Bay, California, United States - C33_18D | ecosystem: Environmental > Aquatic > Marine > Unclassified | place: USA: California...
AAGGGTTGATAGCTCGAGATAGACACGGGATAGCACCTTTGTACTTCAGTTTAAATAAAAAAAGATTTTTTTTTTCATCAAGTCCAGAGTCATTGCACAAACAATTAAAATTGAAAATCAAAATAAGCAAAAAAGGATTTGCAGATTTTATGGTCTCAAGTTTTTTGACAGAAAATAATACTTTTTTTGAGCAAATTAAATATTTAAGCCCAGGAAATTTTATTAAATTTAAAATAAATAAATTTTTAAAAAAACCTAAACCATTTATTAGTAATAAAGAAAAAACAATTACTTCTGCCAATAGTACATCAGCAACTGTAAAAAAAATTGGATCTACACTTTATAAAAGTGTTGGATCAAGACTTTCTGGAGATAAAAAAGTAGGAATTTTTTTATCTGGCGGAATAGACTCGATTTTATTACTATCGATGTACAAGAAGTTATATCCAAATATTAAAATTAAAACATTTACAGCCGTTTTTGAAAACGCACAAACTAAAGCTCTTGTTGGAGAACATAAGAATGTAAAAAAAATATGCAAATTTTATAAATCTAAAAATTATTTAGTCAAAATAAGATCTGCCGATCTTGTTAATTACCTTGAAACGAGCTCCTACCCTTCATGTGGAATTCTTGAATACTCTTTTAAAAAATTAGGTGAAGTCTCAAAAAAAAATAAAACTGATGTGATTTTATCTGGCGAAGGAGCAGATGAAATGTTTTGTGGTTATGATCATAATTTGGCTTTAATAGGTATTTTCAAAAAAAAATTTAGTTTTTTAAAAAAAAAATATAAATTAAGAAGTCTTCAAAGAAAAAAATTGAACTTATCGTCTTTAAAAATTGAAGATTTGTTTTTGATTGGTGGAGCTGATATAGATTTTGAGAATAATAGAAAAAAAATATTTTCTCCTCAAATACTTAAAACTAGATCTTTTCGATCTACAATTATAAAAACTATTAATAAGTATAATTTAAAAAATCCACAAGATGTTGATAAAATTATCGTCAAGCTTGACTATGATATCAAGATCCCTGAGGTGCAAATTAGAAGGGCCGAAGATCCTGTGATGTCTAATGGTGTTGAAATGCGATTTCCATATTTAAATAATGAATTAATCAACCAAGTCCAATCAACCAATTTAAATCAAAAAATACATAAAAATAATATTGAAAAAATACTTTTAAGAAAAATTGCTAAAAATTATATTCCAAAAAGATTAATTCAGCCTAAGCTCCCATTTGGTTTACCTGCAATCAGAAAAAAGTATTATAAAAAATCTGATTTAAAATTTAATAAACCTGCTTTTAATAATTTTTTTTTCGATAATTATAAAAAAGTGTCTAAAATGGTTCTTAACGGCAAGCATCGTAAGCTCAATTTTATTAATAGCACCTTTTTGGAAAATATAGTATTCAAGCAATCAAAGGCTAGCACTTGTTTTTTTGATCCAGTGTTGTGGAAAATTTGGAGTTTTGCTGAATGGTTCGAACGAATGAGTAAAAAACATAATGAAAAATAATAGTTTAAAAAAATTTTACAAAGAAAACGGATATTTTATTTATAAAATAAATAAAAAAGTTATAATTAATTTACGAAAGGAATTTATAAGTATTTTCAATTTAATTTCTAAGGGGAACATAAGAAAAAAAATTAAAAATGATAATGACATTATAAAACTTTATAAGTCAAAAAATAGAAACTTATGGACAAGTGTGTATGATATTATCAAACTCCATCCTGGGATCTTTGCTATTAGTAATCAAAAACATTTAGAAAAAATTTTAAATATAGCTGGTATAGAAAAACCTTGTTTTGGCACCAGGCCTCAAGTCAGAGCTGACATGCCTAATGATGCTAAGTTTTCTTTTCAATCCCATCAAGATTACCCCTTTAACCTTGGGTCTAAAAATTCAATAACACTATGGATGCCTCTACAAGATACAGACTACAAAATGGGTACTTTAAAAGTATCTGAGAAAAGCCACAGAACTGAAAAAATTTATAAATATGGCCTAAATAATAAAAAATTTGATATTGATGTAGGCAAACTTGTTAAAAGAAAAGTTCCAGCTAATCATCATTACAAAGTTTCATTGAATGACAAACTATTTAATTTCAAAAGCATTAAAGTTAAGGCTGGTGAAGCTTTGGTAATTTCTCAATTTTTAGTTCATAAAAGTGGTGAAAATTTATCTGATAAAATAAGGTTCAGTGTTCAATTAAGATACACTGATTTAGCAGAAAAAGACTATATTAAGAGAAAATACTTTTTATATTATAGATAACAATGAAGAAAAAAAAATTAAATAAATATTATAGAAACAATGAAAAAGTTTATGGGGAATTTTTACATGAATATTCTGTAAAGAAAAAAATTCCCTTAGGGCAAATTAGATATCATAAAAAAAATTTTCAAAATTATTTTAAACTTAATCAGAGCAAACTGAAAAATAAATCAATTCTAGATACTGGCTCTGGACCAGGTATTCATTCAGCGATCTTGTGTATGTTGGGATTAAAAGTAACTGCAGTTGATTTATCAAAAGAAAATATACTTAAAATTAAAAAAATTAAAAATATCTATAATTTCAAAAATTTAGATTATAAACTTCATGACTTAAGCAAACCTCTAAAATTTAGAAAAAAATTTGACTTAATAAGCTGTCATAATTGGATACAACATACTCCTAATCCATACTTAATTTTAAAAAACTTATCAAAAAATTTAAAAGTAGGAGGAAGAATTTATATAAGTTGCTATCAAACTTTTGTGTTTAGATGTTTTATAGCAAAAATATGTAGATCAATTCTCTCTGTAAAGCATTTTGATAAAATGAAATTAATTTGTTTAAATCTTTTTCCTCTTGGGTTTAAAACATACAAAAATTATGACCATGCACAATTTGGACTGATGTTTGACGATTTTTTTACTCCATTTTTTAAAACTATTAGCTATCAAGAGCTAAAAAGAGACTTCGAATCCTTAGGCTTTAAATTAATTACCAAAATACCAAAATTCAAAGACCTTAAAGTTGAGCATATGCCTTATGTGAGAATGGGCTTTCAGAAAGTTCAAAACAATTTTAACAAAAATTACAGGCCAAACTTTTCAAAATCAGGCGATAATTTTACATTATCAAAAAATAAAATTTCTAATACTTCAATAAATTTAGCTAAAAAAGTAATTAATAAATTTAAATCAAAAAAAAGTTCCGATATAGAAAAAATTTTATTTTGTGCGTCTTTGTTTGATCTAAGTTCCAGATTTTCAAATGAAAAATCCTATGAAAAATACAAATATCTAAATTCATTTTTAGATAGAGTTTTAAATAAAAATTATGATTATTTTCCACCTTTAAATCTTGTACAGAGAAATAAAAAATTTTATAGATTATAATAATCTTAATGCAAAAATATTTAAATTTAGGAAAAAAATTATTCCCAATATGTAGAAGTTTAACAGGTAAGGGAACTTTAAAAACATTAAGAATTTTACAATCGGTTGTACCAGAACTTAAAATAAAAAAAATAAAATCAGGCACCAAGGTTTTTGATTGGAGGGTTCCAAACGAATGGAATATTTCAGAGGGTTATATTTTAGATAAAAATAAAAAAAAAATTATAGATTTCAAAAATAATAATCTTCACGTTGTTAATTACTCAACATCAGTAAATAAAATTTTATCAAGAGATGAATTATTAGAAAAAATTTATTCTTTACCTAAACAACCTGAAGCTATCCCATATGTAACTTCTTATTATAAAAAAAATTGGGGATTTTGCGAAAATTATCAAAATAAAATTAAGATTAAAAAAAAATACCAAAAAAATGATAAATTTAAAGCAGTTATAAAAACAAACTTTAATAATAAAGGTTATTTAAACTACGGAGAACTTCTTATAAAAGGCAAGGTTAAAAAAGAAATACTTCTATCAACTTATATATGCCATCCGTCTATGGCAAATAATGAAATTTCTGGTCCAATAGTAACTTTGGCTTTATCAAAATACTTTATGAAATTAAAATCTAATTATTCTTTAAGAATTATTTTTGTTCCTGAAACTATTGGTGCAATAAGTTATATTTATAAAAACTTAAATGAATTAAAAAGAAATATAATTGGAGGTTATGTTTTAACTTGTATTGGTGACAACAGAAATTATTCCTATTTAAGTTCAAAATACAATAATTCTTTAAGTGATAAAGCAGCTTTTGAAACATTTAAAAAATTGAAAATTAAGTTTAAAAAATATTCTTTTTTAAAACGTGGTTCTGATGAAAGACAATATAATTCTCCAGGAGTAGATTTACCTATAGGATCTATTATGAGAACAAAATATGGGGAATATCCAGAATATCATACTTCCCTTGATAATTTTAAAGTAGTCAATCTCAAAGGGCTAACCGGTGGTTTCGAAATTGCAAAAGAGATAATAAAAAACCTAATGTCAAAAAAAATTACTAATATTCAAAGAAGAATTAGAAAGAAAAAAAATAAGTGTCCATTAGTTAGCGTCAAATGTGAACCTCATATGAGTAAAAGAAATCTATATCACTCTATAAATTTTGGACAAAAAAATATCTTTATGAAGTATTTAGATTTTATTCAATTTTCTGATGGAACAAATAGCATACTTGAAATAGCTAAGTATATAAAAATACCTTTAAATAATGCGAAAAAAATTTTTAATGTTCTTAAAAAAAATAATTTAGTTAAAATTATATAATCATTTTTTAAAAAGAAATTTTAAAAAATTTAAATCATCAAAAGTATTAATATCGTTTGCTTCTTTGTTTATCATTTCATATCCAATTGTATCTTTATAATCTTTTTTAAAGCCACTAATATATTTTTTTACATCGAGAATAAAGAAATTTCCATTATCAATGTAAAATTCATTCTTATTTGAGAAAGTCCTCTTATTATGATTTTTTATTAATAATAATTTCTTTCTTTTAAAAAATATTTTTTGCTTCAATTCATTACTTTTTCTAACAGAGATAAGATGTGCTGCCTTTTCCTTTATAATCTTTTTTTGCGCATTAATTAAATCTTTAGCGACTAAAAGCGGACTTGATGGAAAAATACAAAATAAATATCTATAATTTTTTAAGTTATATTTTTGTACACAATATTTCATAACTTCATTTATTGTTGATTTTGTATTAGATAATTTTCTTGGTCTCAATGAAGGCACAGTGGCTCCGTAACTAATAGATATTTTTGAGATCTTTTTACTGTCAGTTGAAACTATAATCTTATCAAATAACTTTGATTTTATTGCTGCTGTTATTGCATATGAAATAATAGGTTTTCCGAAAAAATTTATAATATTTTTATTTTTAATTCTCCTGCTCCCAGATCGTGCAGGAATTATGCATATACTTTTTTTATTTTTCATTATAAAGATATTTATATGCCTATAAATAATAGATGGTCAAAAATTACAAGATCAAAAAACATTTACCTCCCAACAGTAAATGAGTATAAAATTTTAGACAAAACATCAAAAATATGTTCACTTGGTAGCTGCTTCGCAGATAGAATCAGTTATGAACTTGCTAAAAGTGGTATAGATGTTGGAGAGGTAAATTTATTTGAAGAAGACAAAAACAATAAACATCTTACCTTTCCTTGGGGTTCTTTTTTTAATCCCTTAAATTTTTTAGATATAATAAATCATATATTAGAAATAAAAAAAATAAATTTTGATGAAAGTACTTTCATAAAAGTTCCAAAAAATCTTAGTGGTAATCATTACGAGTCATCTACGCAATATAACGAAAAAGAAGATTTTAAATTAATTAATCTACATGTAAAAATTAAACATAATTATAGTGATTATGAAAATAGCTTAAAAGCAGTTAATGAAAATTTAACAAAACTTAAAAATTGTTTGCTAGCATCTGATACAGTTATTTTAACTTTAGGACTAATTGAGGCATGGATTGATAAAACAAATAAATTTTCTTGGCATGCATTTCATGGTGAGTCTCTAAAAAAAAAATCTATTGATAATAAGGCAGAATTTAAAAAACTAAATTTTGAAGAAGTTTCAAATTGCGTTAAAAATTTAATAAAACTAATTACAGTAGATTTAAATAAAAAAATTATTTTTACTATTTCTCCTGTGCCAATGGCTTTCACGTTTACTAATAATGATATAACTTTAGCTAATAGATATAGCAAATCTTTACTTAGATGTGCTGTTGAAGAATTTGTAGACAATAAAAATGTTTTTTATTTTCCATCTTTTGAAATTGTTATTGACTCGATTGGAATAGAAAATTCATTTGAAGATGATAAAATACATGTAAAACATTCTGTTTTTGATGACTTTATAGGACCATTATTTTTTAAAAATTTTTTTTAATTTTAATGATAATAATATTTAGATAATGAGAAAAATAACTGATCATATAAAAAATTTATCTACACCCAATAAAATTTCTAAAACAAGATCTAAGGTCTTAAGATCATCGGCAATTTTTCCTTGTAACACCAACAAATTTTTAGATACTAAAATTTTATTTATGGGATATTGGATGATTAAAAAAAATATCAAAAAAATTTTAATGAATTATAAATTACGTGATCAATATGGAAAAATGTTAATTAGCAAAACAACTAAGATTAATAAAATTAAAGCCTACTCTATCTCAACAAAGAACCTGCTACATAAATATAATATTAATGAAAATTTTTTAGGTTCGTTAGAGGTTGAATTTTTGTCAAAAGAAGATTTAGTTTTTCCGTTTCCGGCCTGTGTTATCAATATGGACTATAAGGGTGGGTCATCATTTGTTCATACGATTGGTAGAATATATAATGATAAAAAAGACTTTTTAGCTAATTCTAAAATTAAGGTAGCAGAGTCAGGTTTTGATATAATACCAAATAAAAATTTTTATCCATTTATATCTTTTGTTAATGGACGTCAAATTCTTAAAAATCAGTTGCTAAAAATTAGAATCATTAATTCTAGAAATGAGTATTTTATAAAAAAAATAGATTTGAGCACTGTAAGACCTTTTGAAACAAAATTCATTCAAATTATGAATGAAGACGAAAAAAAATTTTTATTAAATAAAAAGGGTACCTGTATAATTGATCATAACTTATCTGGTTTTTATCCAAGGTTTTTAGCAGGAAATTATAATAACAAAAAAACTAAATTTTCTGTCACCCACTCCTACTATGATACAAAAAAAATAAAAGAAAATTTTAAAAATCCAAATAAAAAAGATTTCTTCGATGCAACCTTAATTGTTCCTATATTTAAAAAAAAATACCTGACAGAAATAAGTTTATATCCGATTTATAGTTCTAATAATTTCAATTTAAACTTAGAATTATTTAAAAATAATGGTGAAAAGATTTTTACCAAAAAAAATTTTTTTAAATCGAAAGAAAATTCTTTAAAATTTATAAATATCAATAACAAGATAAAAGAAATAGATTTAATGAAATTCAAAGAAAATCATTTTATAGCAAAAATATCTTTTGATAGTAAAAAATCTATACCTACACGATTGAAATTTGGATTGAATATAATTTCAAAAGATAAATTGAAAGCTGTTTCTAGTAATGTTTGTTTTAATGCTCAGGCTGCATTTAAATACCATCTAGAAAGAAAAACAAGATTTTGTTGGACACCTATAGTGAATAAAAATAACTCTAAATTTATAATTTATAATTCCAGCTTTGTTAAGAAAGGCTTTAAAAAAGCATCTATTTTAATGAATTTTTGGAGAGAAAAAGATGATAAGAGTATATCAAAAAAAATGGTTTTAAATGACAATGGAAGTTACTTGTTTGATTTAAATAAAAATAATAAAATTAAAAAATTTTTAGGTTCTAAAAGTGGCTGGGTAACATTTAAAAGCAACAATCCATTTATCCAAGGCTATTATCTTGAGACCTCAAAAGAAGGAGATGTAGGAGCAGATCATTTTTTTTAAATTATGAAAATAAAAATTAAAAATTTAATTGAAATAGAAAATAATAAACTTTTTAAAGCTGTAGGTGCGTTTGATAGTAAATCTCTAGAGAATTTTATTAATTTATGTTCATTATCAATCAAAGCTATCAAAAATGGCAATAAAATTATTTTTTACGGTAACGGTGGAAGTGCATCAGACTCACAACATTTGGCAGCTGAATTAGTTGTGAGATATCAAAAAAATCGTCAAGCTATTTCATCTATGGCATTATCTTCTGATAATTCTATGATTACTGCAACAGCTAATGACTTTCACTTTAAAAAGATATTTTCAAGACAATTGGAGTCAATTGGAAGAAAAGGTGATATTTGCATTGCCCTTACAACGTCTGGCAATAGTGAGAATCTCATTGAAGCTGCAAAAGTATCAAAAAAAAAAGGAATTTTGACTTTTTGTTTTTCTGGAAATAAAGGTGGTAAACTTAAAAAATTCACCAAATACCCAATCATAATAGACTCGAAAATACCTTCAATAATTCAGGTAGTTGAATTACACTTTGGTCAAATTTTCTGTGGTATCCTAGAAAACTCACTATCAAAATAAATGAAAAAATTGCAAAGCAATTTTGAAGAAAAAATTGATATAGTTATTCTTGCTGGCGGAAAAGGTTCAAGAATAAGAAAATTGATAAATAATTATCCAAAACCACTTGCACAAATAAATAAAAATAAAAAATTTTTGGACTATCTGCTTAACAATATATGTAAATATAATATTAATAAAATATTTATACTAGCAGGTTATAAGGGTAATAAAATTTATAAAGCATATCATAATAAGATTATTAATCTTGTACCCATAAAATGTATAGTAGAAAAAAAACCTTTAGGAACTGCTGGTTCTTTGTTGCAAATAAGAAAAAAAATTTCAAACAAATTTATAATAATTAACGGTGATACAATATTTGATATTAATTTCGACGAATTTAAAAATAATAAAATAAGAAAAGATGAAATATTTATGGCTTTATCAAAAAGTAATTATAAGTCGCCTAACGCCGGATTATATAATCTTGCTATAAAAAAAAGGAGAGTTACTTTTAAAAAAAATTCAAAATTAATTAATGCTGGTATATATCTAGCCCAGAGAGATTTTTTAAAAAACATAAAATCTTCTACTTTTTCTTTAGAAAATGAAATTATTTTCAAATTAATTAAATTAAATAAGGCTAAAGGAAAAATTTATAACAATTTTTTCTTAGATATTGGAACGCCAAAAACATTGAAACTATCTAGAAAAATTTTACCAAAATATTTTTATAAACCAGCTTTTTTTTTAGATAGAGATGGAACGTTAAATCATTATACCGAAGGAAAATATATTTACAAATTTAGAAACTTTAATTTTCTACCTGGCACTGTGGAAGCATTAAAAAAAATTACAAATAGTCACTACCTCTTTTTAGTAACTAATCAAGCTGGTATTGGCAAAAATGTATTTAGCCAAGATGATTTTATTAATTTACACAAAAAAATTAAAGAATATTTGACAAAAAAAAAAATTTATATAAATGAAATTAAATTTTGCCCATTTCACCCTTTGGCAAAGATAAAGAAATATAAAAAAAATTCTTTATTTAGAAAACCGGGCAATCTTATGGTTGAAGAACTTAAAAAAGATTGGGAAGTAGATTGGAAAAGAAGTTTTATGATTGGTGACAAAATATCAGACGAACTATGTTCTAAAAAAAGCGGTATTAAGTTTTTATATGTAAATAAAAATTTACAAAGGACAATCAAAAATCTTAATTATAAAACAAAATAATCAAAATTCTTAATTGATGATTTAAAGTAGTATTTGGCGTTTAATAAGTCTTTCTTACTAGCAAATTCTTTTCTAAAACCCAGTAATTTATTTAATTTTAAAACTACACTATTATTCTTATTTATAATCGCCAGCCACTTAATATTTTTATTTTTTGTAACTTTTAATTGCCATTTAAGTGCAATCAAAATATCACTTATTTTGCAAAGAGAACTTTTTACAAACCAACCACCTATAAAATACTTTCGGTTATTAATCTTAATTAATTTATGCCATATGAATAATAATGTCTTATTTTCAAAACAAACTTTATAAGTTTCTCTTACTTTAAATTCATTGCTTAGCCACCAATTATAATGATCGATTAAATTTATTTTTTTTGTATTTAGCATTTTTAATCTATTTATTTTTAAATTTCTAGCTTCTAAATATTGAAATATATCCTTTAAATTTATTTTTCTAATTACAAATTTTTTATTTGTTTTTTTTAATTTTTTTTTTTTATTTTTAGTTGTTTTATTCATTATAGACTCCGCTATTCTCAAAGACCCTCGGCTATCTACTTGATTAACTTTATGAAATGATTGCTTAGATACTTGTAGAAAGTTTTCTTTAATATTTTTGATTAATTTTGTAATATTTAAATAATCTGATAAATTTTCTCTTTTTATGATAAAAAAGTGTCCTAGCGTATTCAATTTTGAAATATCATTTATTTGATTTCTTGCAGTGGGGAAAAAAATAGATACTTTTTTTAA
>Ga0222717_10004312_pt1 | contig 10526 bp, 4 predicted proteins | sample C33_18DmetaG_FD_165053 | JGI IMG/M metagenome (GOLD analysis project Ga0222717, IMG submission 165053) | Estuarine water microbial communities from San Francisco Bay, California, United States - C33_18D | ecosystem: Environmental > Aquatic > Marine > Unclassified | place: USA: California...
AAGAACCTGATGAACCTGATGTTCCGCTACTTCCTGAAGAACCTGAAGTTCCCGAAGAACCACTACTTCCACTAGTTCCTGATGAGCCAGATGAACCTGATGTTCCTGAACTACCTGAAGAACCTGATGTTCCGCTACTTCCTGAAGAACCTGATGAACCTGATGTTCCTGAAGAGCCAGATGAACCTGATGTTCCTGATGAACCGCTACTTCCACTAGTTCCTGATGAACCGCTTGAACCTGAAGTTCCCGAAGAACCACTACTTCCACTAGTTCCTGATGAACCGCTTGAACCTGAAGTTCCCGAAGAACCACTACTTCCACTAGTTCCTGATGAGCCAGATGAACCTGATGTTCCTGAACTACCTGAAGAACCTGAAGTTCCTGATGAACCGCTTGAACCTGAAGTACCTGAACTACCTGATGAGCCTGATGTTCCTGATGAACCCGAAGAACCTGAAGTTCCCGAAGAACCACTACTTCCACTAGTTCCTGATGAACCCGAAGAACCACTACTTCCACTAGTTCCAGATGAACCTGAAGTTCCGTTAGTAAACGGAGTAAAGCAAATGACCGCAGAACCTAAATCTAAAGACATTGGGTTTGTTCCAACATAATCGTTTGTTAGAATAGCAAACCTATAAAATGTCGCTCCTGAGGTTACCGCTTCAGGTGTTATTGAAGTAAAATTATCACTACTATCAGTTATGGTTATAAGACCTGCACCATCCTCAAATTGAGCCAATAAGTTAGATATGTCAATTCCGTTTTGTGTGACATTGACAAGTATTCCAGTTTGAGTAGGTATACTATTATCAATAGTAATGCTGTCAGTATTAGGTGTAACTTGAGTTCCTGACACAGATTGAATGTCTGTTTCATAACATCCTCCTCCAAGAGAACCCCCTGTTTCACTTATAGTTAACCAATTAGTTCCATTAGTCGTAACTTGTAAACTCTGATTAGGAGATAAAGTAACTGTAGTTTCACCGTCAATTGTATTCCCATCACCATCTACTATTACTTTTTGGCTTGAATTAAAATTATTTTTTATAATGAGATTTAACCCCTCTATCGGTGTAGGTAGGGTTATCGTTCTATTCGACGAAGATGCGGTTACATCTATATAATAATCTGTGTCCGCATCTATTGAATAGTTAGCGTCACTTATCTCAATCAATGGTAGTCTAACACCCCCAAGGGATACTAGACCTCTTCTTAATACAAATCCATTTGCCATGTCTTATTTTTTTAGGTTCTTTTTATTTTTTATATAAATACTTTTATATAATATATTGTTATTTAATTTTATCTTATTTTGTTAAAATAATATTTCAGTTCTTACTTTAACATCCCAAATCGTACTATTAGTCGTTGTGGCTCTTAATATTATATTACTACCACTTATTAAAGTACTAAATACTATGTCATCAGTATTGAATGTCCCGTCTAAAGTTGAGTAGTCAGTAAACACGTTATTACTTCCGTTTTTACTTACAGCGGATAATATTTTTCCAGTTCTAAATCCGCTCGTTGATTGTTCATTCACATAATATGTAAATTCATATGAACTTCCTCCTGTTGTTGGTAATGAAATTAAATTATGGTTACCGTTTGTGGTAATGGTTGTGTCAACTGATTGTTGATATATATTACCGTATTGTACACTGTCACCTGATATTAATAGGTTGTTAGTTATTCCATCAAATGTTAAATTACTTTCTACGGTTCCAGTACCGTCACCATCATAAGTAATTACCCCATTTACTGTGTCCCCATCTAAGTCTAAAAATCCTGACGTTCCTGAAGAACCAGATGAACCTGATGTTCCGCTACTTCCTGAAGAACCTGACGTTCCGCTACTTCCTGAAGAACCTGACGTTCCGCTACTTCCTGAAGAACCTGATGTTCCTGAACTACCTGATGAGCCTGATGTTCCACTACTCCCTGAAGAACCTGATGTTCCTGATGAACCTGATGAACCTGATGTTCCACTACTTCCTGAAGAACCTGAAGTTCCTGATGAACCTGATGAACCTGAATCACCTGAACCACCCGATTTTACGATTAAGTCTGAGTCAGTAATACCTGAGAAATACCAATAATCTTGTATCCCGTCTTCCGCCTCTGTAAGTTGTAATCCATTATATGTTGTTGTACCCGTTACAATACCAACAGTTAGACCAACAAATCTATTAGCAGTTACAATACTATTATTAGCGACTGTTGTACTACTATACGGACCGTACCTTGAGTCTAGCGGTAAACCACCTTGTAAATCTATATTACTACTTAAAACTATTCCCATGATATTATACTGTAGATGTTCTTAATTGCATCGACCCAAAACTTTGAGTCTCTGTTTGATAGTTTCCTATGTAAATTTTATACCCTACTCCATTCCAATACCCATCAGGGCTATCGATATTTGTGGTGTCAAATGTTTGAAATAGTCCGGTCGAACCAAAGTTTCCTTTATTTAAATCAGATACAAAATAACTCTGTTTCGTGTTATATTCTTCGAAATGTGCAAACCATAAGAACTCAGAAGACGCATTAAATGTTATAGTCAAGGTACCATTTTGATTATTAGTGATTGACGATTTATTTGCAGTACCTCCTGATATCGCATCTTGAATAGAACTAACTGTTGGTTGAGTACTTGATGTACCATACCAATATGGGTATACACCTGTTATTGTTCTATTTGACGCATCTAAGTTTGTTCTTGCCTGTTGTGGTGTATTACTATTAGTACCGAAACTTCTAGTGTCATCATTACCTTTATTATCCTTTTTAACTACACCCGCATCACAATCACCTTCAGCGTCATAAGTAGTTGAACTACTCGTATTACTTCCTGATGGTGTAGGAACCGTTAACGTTTCACTAAATGCAGTACTAGTATACGTATGGTTGGGATTGTTATTATTTGTAAATCCGAATTGGTCTGGTATATCACTAGCTGAACCCTCTGTTGGTGAATTATCCGTTACAACATCGGATGAGTTTTTTCTTAATCTGATAGATGTGAACTCACCCGCATCATTCTTAGTCGCAACACCTGTAAAGTTTATACTTGAAGTAGTACCGACCTCAAGTGTTTGTGTATTTATTCCACTAGTCGTAATTGAAGGTACGGTGTATGTTGGTAATACGGTTGGAAATAATAAGTCGTTGAATAAGTCAACCATAGTTTTTCCTGTTAAATCCGCGACTGTTGTTCCCGCTTCAATACCTCCTACATCTGTATCCATTTCTAAAGAACTACTTAAATTAGTATTATATATTGTGTCCGCAGTATAAGGAGTTACTGTACTTCCTGAACCGGTAATCCTTACTCCAGCACCTCCTACAGTTTCTCCGCCTATACCTGACGTTCCTGATGAGCCAGATGAACCTGATGTTCCTGAACTACCTGAAGAACCTGATGTTCCGCTACTTCCTGATGAACCTGATTCACCTGATGTTCCTGAACTACCTGAAGAACCTGACGTTCCTGATGAGCCAGATGAACCTGATGTTCCTGAACTACCTGAAGAACCTGACGTTCCTGAACTACCTGAAGAACCTGACGTTCCTGATGAGCCAGATGAACCTGATGTTCCTGAACTACCTGAAGAACCTGATGTTCCGCTACTTCCTGAAGAACCTGACGTTCCGCTACTTCCTGATGAACCTGATTCACCTGATGTTCCTGAACTACCTGAAGAACCTGACGTTCCTGATGAGCCAGATGAACCTGATTCACCTGATGTTCCTGAACTACCTGAAGAACCTGAGGTTCCGCTACTTCCTGATGAACCTGATGTTCCTGAACTACCTGAAGAACCTGACGTTCCTGATGAGCCAGATGAACCTGATTCACCTGATGTTCCTGAACTACCTGAAGAACCTGACGTTCCTGATGAGCCAGATGAACCTGATGTTCCACTACTTCCTGAACTTCCTGACGTTCCTGAAGAACCCGAAGAACCTGATGTACCTGTGTCACCGACACCGACTAATTTACTTAAGTTAAATGATACATTTATTGGTGTAAAATTAGTATTTGAAATCGTTTTAAACCTAATATCAATTACATCATTAACATCTAAATCTAATATATCTGTTATTGAAAATGAACCTTTACTATTATTTTGGAATGCTCTTGAGGTTGTTGTAGTTGTTTGTTCAATTCCGTTAACAAATATGGCCGCAGTTAGGGTATCTCCCCCTCCCGCTTCAAAAGTGTATGAAGCATTTAATAAATAATCACCATCAAATCCACTCGGTATTGTATAGCTATCTCCAATAGACCCTGTACCCGCACTAAATGTTAAGTATTGTGACCTACCTTGTACACCTGTATTCCATCCTTGAAAAGCCGTTCCTATTAAAATTTGTGAGCCTCCAACTTCAGATATTTCACCATATGAAGTATTTCCAGTCACCACACCATCAGCACCTGATGTTCCTGATGTTCCTGAACTTCCAGAGGAACCTGATGTTCCTGAACTACCTGATGAACCACTACCACCACCACTAGTAAATCCAGTAATACTTATCGTATTACCTAAATTATTTATTAAATCTAATGTTGAGGTTCCACTGAAATACGTTCCTCCTGTTATAGTTGTTAATCCACTTATGGTAATTGTATTACCACTATTTGAATTTAGGCTTAAGTCTCCTGTACTATTGTAATCTACCGTACCTCCTGTAACTTGCCAGTCTGTACCCCAAAATATTCTCCATCTTGCGTTTGATGCGGTTACCCCATTAATACCTTCAATAGTGGACCCTGTCCAAGCATCCATAAGTGTTTGACCGTCAGCGTTTGGAGAACCTCCGGGGTTATTTGGTACTCTGTTAATAATATTCCAACCATCCCCGTCAGCAATAATCGCATTAGAGTTTGTCGCTGCCGACCATAACTGACTATAATTAGGTATACTATACTGGTATACAGTATCGGTTTCATGTACATATACCAACATACCAATTCGTCGTCTTCCTGATGACATTCCATCATCATTAATACCAACTCTGTCAGCAAAGAAATTATTTGGTTTTGGTGTGAATACAACAGGTATAGTATTACCTGAATTTTGTAGAGTTTGCCCTGGTGTTGCTCCAGTTATAGAAAATTCTAAATCAGTTAATTTATAAACTTCTTTATAACCACCTATATTATATACACCATAATTTGTACCAGTCGTAGAATCAATAGCGACTATACTTGGCGCAGCAACGAAAGTACCTATTTGAGTGTTTCTTCCTATATTTTTATAATCCATCTTTTATGATTCCTCATTTTTATTATATCAGTGTACAGTCACCCCAATAATAGTCATCCGCGTTGGATACACCAGTCGACCCAAGATTCCAACCTGAGTTTATTCCATTCGTAAATATTCTATAGGTATCATTTGCCCATTGACTACCTGTATAAACAACATCCGTAGCTCTTAACGCTGAAGAAGTATTTCTAAGTGTAAGTGGCGATGTAGAACTTAGATAGTTGGCACCTATCTGCGAATAAACTTGTGTTCCCCCATTTATTTCATTGTGAGGAACCGCCCATATAAAGTATGTGTTACCTATAAGTGACCCTGAAGGTACTTGTAATGGACTTCCTGATGGTAATTCATAGGTTGTGGGGTCCACATTTTGAGTTAACACTCCATTAGTGTTATTAGTGGTTCCTGACCACCCTGGCCATTCCATCCATAATTTAAAGTCAGTAAGTACTGAACTATTTGTTAAATCAGGCACTCCATTAGTCCAGAACCCGAACCAATTGGTGGCTCCGTTATTAAGTAGATAGTTACCCATATCTTCCACATCTGTTCCTGAAAAATCTGAATCAGCATTAGGTATTATGAATAATAATGCGGGATTTGCGGATGGTGTTGAGGGGGTTATTGATGGTGTCACTGTTATACTTGGTGTTATACTCGGCGTTGCCGTAATTGATGGAGTTGCCGTTATTGATGGCGTTGCCGTTATTGATGGAGTGATAGATGGTGTTGCGGTAACTGATGGAGTTATTGATGGTGTTGCTGTTGTCGATGGTGTTGCGGTTATCGATGGTGTTGCGGTTATCGATGGTGTTGCGGTTATCGATGGTGTTGCGGTTATCGATGGTGTTGCGGTAATTGAAGGTGTTATCGATGGTGTAGCCGTTATAGATGGTGTTGCGGTAATTGAAGGTGTTACGGTAATTGATGGTGTTGCGGTAATTGAGGGTGTTGCGGTAATTGAGGGTGTTGCGGTAATTGATGGCGTTATCGATGGTGTTGCGGTGATTGAAGGTGTTGCGGTAATTGAAGGTGTTACGGTAATTGAAGGTGTTGCAGTAATTGATGGCGTTATCGATGGTGTTGCGGTAATTGAAGGTGTTGCAGTAATTGATGGCGTTATCGATGGTGTTGCGGTAATTGAAGGTGTTGCAGTAATTGAAGGTGTTGCAGTAATTGATGGTGTGGTAGTTATCGATGGTGTTGCAGTTATAGATGGTGTTGCGGTTATCGATGGTGTTGCGGTTATCGATGGTGTCGCGGTAACTGATGGTGTTATTGATGGTGTGGTAGTTATCGATGGTGTTGCAGTTATAGATGGTGTTGCAGTAACTGATGGAGTGATTGATGGTGTTGCGGTTATTGATGGTGTGGCTGTTATAGATGGTGTCGCAGTAATTGAAGGTGTTGCAGTAACTGATGGAGTGATTGATGGTGTCGGACTAGATGACGCTTCTGGTGTTAATGAAGGTGTTGCAGTTATAGATGGTGTTGCAGTTATAGATGGTGTTGCGGTTATCGATGGTGTTGCGGTTATCGATGGTGTCGCGGTAACTGATGGTGTTGCAGTTATCGATGGTGTTGCGGTAATTGAAGGTGTTGCAGTAACTGATGGAGTGATTGATGGTGTCGGACTAGATGACGCTTCTGGTGTTAATGAAGGTGTTGCAGTTATCGATGGTGTTGCGGTTATCGATGGTGTGACGGTTATCGATGGTGTGACGGTTATCGATGGTGTTGCGGTAACTGATGGAGTTATCGATGGTGTGGCGGTTATTGATGGTGTAGCCGTTATGGATGGTGTTGCGGTAATTGATGGTGTTGCAGTAACTGATGGAGTGATTGATGGTGTCGGACTAGATGACGCTTCTGGTGTTGATGAAGGTGTTGCAGTTATCGATGGTGTTGCGGTTATCGATGGTGTTGCGGTAACTGATGGTGTTACAGTTATCGATGGTGTTGCAGTAACTGATGGAGTAGCTGTTATTGAAGGTGTCGGTGTTGGTGATACTCCAATAGTTACTGTATCTGTAGTACCACTACAAGGTCCATCGTCACTAACAATTATATAAAGACTGTTTGAATCATCATCTAAAAAAGTAATCCCGTTTATTAGTTGGTTTCTAGTCACACCAGTAATAAAGTTTGCTGGAATCTGTGAAGTGTGGTATATATCCAAGGTTGATATATCCACACCAACACTTGTACCGCTTAATGTTACTTCTCTTTGCGCCATACTTAAACCTTTTTATTTTTTATATAAATAGTGGTTAGTTTTAATTTGTACCACATTATTTTACCTATAAAAATATTTTTTTAAATACTTTTATAGGTTGATATTAAATCATAGGCTACTGTAGTGACTGACCCATTCACATCTAACACACAACTTAATTGTCTTGAACTACCTATAACAGTCAATGTACAGTCATAACTTGGTATTGTAGAAGATGGTGTGGGTGTTATTGTAAGTGATGGAGTTGTTGTAGGTGTTGCACCAGGTGTTGAGGTAATGCTAGGTGTAATTGTTATAGTTGGTGTTGTTGTAGGTGTTATTGTAGGTGTGGGTGTCGGAGAAACAGGACCTATTCGACCCGCACAATTAACATTTATTTCTATCTCAACTTTTAATTCAATAAATGCTCCGTTTAATGGGTCTATGTCACCCTCACAATTACCTTTTACCGTAAATATATTATTTAGTAAGTCAGTGGTGTATGTAATTCCACTGAATTGCGATAACATTCCTTGAACAATAATTTCCCATTCATTATCCGATGGAACATCATTTAAAGTATATCCCGTATAAAATTCATTTTCTATAGTTTGACCTACACCATAACTACCCCCTGATATTGTAAGAACTCCGGTAAATACTGCACTTTCTAAATAACATCCATTTCCTGGTTGATTTAAGTCTAAGAAAGCTTCATTAAGCATTTCATAGAATCCTCTCTTACCTTCTGAAGTAGTTACAAAGTCTTGTTCACATAAAGTATTAATCACATAGTCATCAACATTTTCATCATCACAAACAACTGTAACACTTTTCACTATCGAACAACCTTCATTATCTACAATTGTCGCGGTATACGTATCTCCCGAAAGACCTGTTAAATATAGACCTGTCTGCGAATTAGGTACATTAGATGACCATGTAATTGTGAATGGTGCGATACCATCAGTTATACTTAAACTTGCAGTTCCATCATTACCTGAAACACATGGTGTACTATAGAGTATCGCCTGCACTCCTCCCGACCCTTCTTCTATTGTAAAGTAATTAGTGGAAGAACATCCTCCATTATCTGTAATTATAATTTCATATGAACCACTACTTAAATTACTTACTATCTCAGAATTAGTAAGGGAGCCTATTGAACTGTAAACAATAGACCCATCACTAATTCTTTTTACAACATAGGTTAGTGGATATTGAATAGGGCTAGTTCCGGCGCTAACATTAATAGTAACACTTCCGTTATTAACACCACAAGTAGTACTCGTGGTGGTGGTTGAAACTGTGTATTTTTCATTATCGTTTATTGTGGTTGTCGTTGTGTAAATACAACCATTAGCGGATATTACTTTAATCGTGTAAGTATCTGCCGATAAATTTTCAAAAGTATATGTTTGATTATTTGTTGTTACAGTTTGTATTTCATTTCCATTACTTCCTGATAATGAATAGGTTAAGGAACCTATAATAGCATCTACCTCTACTTTTATACTTCCGTTTCCACCACAATCACTATCTGTAGGGGTTACAATTACACTATTTATACCACTACTACTATTAAGTGTATACCCTTGTGTAGCCACACATCCATTATTATCAGTAACTTGAATAGTGTATTGACCACCACAAAGACCATTTAACGTAAATGACCCGCTACTATTAGTTTCTTGATATGATGTTGAAGCTGAAAAAATATACGGTGGGGTACCACCTGTGATACCTACAGTTATTTCACCGTCACAACTAAAACAATTTGGCTGTGTTCCTGAATAGGTATTAAACGCTGGCGGTGGTATTGTTGGTATCGATACGTTTTCTGTGTTTTGACATCCGTTACTGTCTACTACCGTTACTGAATAATTGTCCTGACATAATCCCGTAGCTATAGGCGTTGTTTGTCCATTATTCCAAGCATAGGTATATGGTCCTACGCCAGTGGTACCCGTAACTTCTGCTTGTCCAACACACCTCCCGCACGATGATGTCCCTGTATACGCAATACCAAAGGTCAACCCACTAGTTGAAGATATTACTTGTGTCGAAGTCGTAGCCGTTTGAGGTTCTGGTGTTTCAACAACTACGTAATAACTTCCAGGTGGTAATGGTGTTATAGTATATGGACTACTAGTAATGTTATAATAGTCTAAAACCGCACCATTGTAATATACAGTACCCGTCCAAGGAAACTCACCACTACTTCCTGTTAATGTGAGAGAACCAAATTCATCCCCACAATCAGCGTCCTGTACTGAACTAATATCAACTTCAAAACAACTTGAAATTACAATGCTTTGACTGAATTGTCTAGCGGGGTTAGTACTATCTGAAATATTAAATGTATATGTACCTTCAGATAAACCTGTAAACGTAAATAATGGACCGTTTCCCTGTTGTGTACCAATACCTGAATTAGCTGGAAAGATGTTTTCAACGAAATATGGTTTAGTACCTCCATTAACATTAAATGTAACCGAACCAGTTGTTGGACAAGCCGCGGTTAGTGTAAATTCCACTTGTAAAGGTCCGTCATCACATGAAGGAACACAAGGTAAATTAGTCAAATTAACTCCACTATAAGGGTATTCCGTAGCTATACAAAAAGTAACTCCAAGACTTGAACCTCTTTGTGTTACCCCACAACAATCTATAAATTGATAGTCACCGTTTGTTGTTCCTGAAACACAATCAGATAAAACGGATGGTGTCGGTGTCGGAGTGGGCGTAATTGCGGGTGTATTAGTTGGTGTGGGGGTAGGTGTTGTAGGGATGTTAGCGGATGCATAACATATAGCACCTGAATCCATATCAATAACTTGATATTCAAAACAGGTTCCAGTAATAAACGACTCAACGTCAAATTGAAATGGGAAATCACTAAATGTCAGTGAAGATGCAACGTCTGTATATGTTGTTACATCACAATCTTTTACACTAACTGTATAATTACCCGGATTTGGGTCTGTAGGTCCTAATGATATGTTTACTATTTGACTCATTTTATTTTA
>Ga0222717_10004315_pt1 | contig 10520 bp, 10 predicted proteins | sample C33_18DmetaG_FD_165053 | JGI IMG/M metagenome (GOLD analysis project Ga0222717, IMG submission 165053) | Estuarine water microbial communities from San Francisco Bay, California, United States - C33_18D | ecosystem: Environmental > Aquatic > Marine > Unclassified | place: USA: California...
ATTACAAAAAAAACCCCTACAAGCAGTTTATCAATGATGAAATTATATTAGTTTCTCTTAATTGGTCTCAGGAATGGCTATTACATATCAAACATCAAATGATATCTAAAAATTTAATACAATTTGGTAAAGGAGGTATTTCAAAAACAGACTATCAATTAGATATATCAAAAAAAGATATTCTAGATATTGAGAAAATTGAAAAAATAATTCTAGAAGCTGGTGTTAATCAGTTAAAATTATTTTTAGTTAGTGAATTGTTAAAGGTAAATCAAGATCGGCTACAAGAATTGATTCATATACTTATTCAAAAAAAAATAATAAAAAGAATTAACAATGATTATTTTATGCACGTGAAAATTTTTGATGATTTGATTTTATCAAAACTAAGATTATACTTTACCAAAAATAATATATTATCTGTTGGTGACTTCAAAAGTTTCACAGGGTTATCTAGGAAACTAGCAATTCCTTTATTAGAGTTCCTTGATTTTAATAATTATACTAAAAGAATAAACGATCAAAGAGTAATTGGCGAAGAATTAGATGTCTGATAAAAAAGTCGCTAATACTCCAGTAATGAAGCAGTTTCTTGAAATAAAAGAGAAGTACAAAGATTCTATTCTATTATTTAGAATGGGAGATTTTTATGAAACTTTTTTAAACGATGCCATAATCACTTCTAAAATTCTGGGTATTGTACTTACAAAGCGATCTAATGGTAAGGCTTCAAATGTAGATTTAGCAGGTTTTCCATATCACTCACTAGATAATTATTTACCAAAACTAGTAAAAGCAGGACATCGAGTTGCTATTTGTGAACAAGTAGAAGATCCAAAAAAAGTAAAAGGTATTGTTAAAAGAGAGGTGGTCGAAGTAGTAACACCTGGAACTCTTTTAAGTGATAGAACATTAAATCATAAGTCAAATCGTTATATTGGTTCACTACAAATAATTAAAAATAATGTAGGCTATGCTTTCCTTGATTCGGCAACTGGTGACTTTAATATTGGTGAGTGCCGCTATAGTGACTTTAAAACAATCATATTGAAATATTTACCTCATGAAATAATTATATCTGATGATATTACTTATTCCAATTCAAGTTGGTATGTTGAGTTTAAACCATTTATTTCACCAATAAATAGATTCATGTTTGATTATAATACATCAAAAAGAGAGCTACTTGAGCATTTTGAAGTTAAATCTTTAAAAGGTTTTGGTTGTGAACATCTCTATTTAGGTATTTCTGCAGCAGGTGCTTTAATGCAACATATGAAGAATAATTTAATATCTAATCTTCAGCATGTCTCAAAAATATCTCCTATTCTAAAAGATGATATCATGGGCTTAGACACCTTTACGGTAAAAAATTTAGAAATATTTAACTCACTATCTACACAAGGTCAACAAGGGACATTAATTGATTCTATAGATTGTACTTTAACTGCCGGTGGAGGAAGGTTATTGAGGAACTGGCTTATAAACCCAATAATAAAATTGGACAGGATCAATGCCCGACTATCTAGTACAGAAGCTTTTTTTAAAAATAAAAAAACTTTGAGTATTATTAGAAAAAATTTAACTAGTGTGTCAGACTCACAACGCATCATTGGTAAAATAAGCAATTCAAAGGTTTCACCACGCGAAATGATAACACTATCGCATACATTAGAAAAAATTAATGAAATAAAAAAACATTTAATTGGTCAGAAAAATAAAATTCTTAAAGAAATAGGGATTTCTATTTTAAATAATTCCCATATTTTTAAAAAAATTTCCTTAACAGTTAGTAATCTACCGCCAAATAATATATCAGATGGCGGATCAATTATTCCTGGGTACAGCTCCGAATTAGATGATCTTCGACATCTAATGAATAATGGCAAAAAGTGGATAAAAAACTATCAAAAAACAATGAGAGCTGAACTGGGAATTACAAAGCTAAAAATTAGTTTCAATAGAGTATTTGGTTATTATATTGAGGTTTCAAAAGCTCAACGTGATAAAATCCCGGAAAAGTTAATTAGAAAGCAAACGCTAGTTAATTCTGAGAGATATATTACTGCAGAGCTGAAAGAATATGAACAAAAAGTAATAAGTGCTGAAGAAAAAATTTATAATTTAGAAACTAATATTTTCAAGGACTTATGTGATTATATCCTGCTCAATAATAAAGATATTCAAGTCAATGCTAAAATAATTAATCGAATTGATGTTTTTAGCTCATTCTCAATACATGCCATAGAAAATAATTATACTAAACCAGTAATTACGGATAAAACAGTTTTAAAAATAAAAAAAGGAAGGCATCCAGTCGTAGAAAAACTTCTTCCAGTGACAGAAAAGTTTATAGCAAATGATCTAACTATTGACTCATCTATAAATCAAATTCAACTATTAACTGGTCCGAATATGGCAGGTAAGTCTACGTATTTACGTCAAACTGGTTTAATAGCTCTACTTGCACATATAGGTAGTTATGTACCTGCTGAGAAAGCTTTAATTGGAGTAATCGACCGTCTTTTTACTAGAGTGGGCGCTAGTGATAATCTAGCTGGTGGAGAAAGTACTTTTCTAGTAGAGATGAATGAAGCTGCAAATATCTTAAATAATGCAACTAATCATAGTTTAATACTCCTAGATGAAATTGGTAGAGGAACAGCTACTTATGATGGTTTATCAATTGCTTGGTCAATTACTGAATATTTACACGAAAAAGAAGAAGTGAGAGCACGAACTATTTTTGCTACTCATTACCATGAATTAACAATTTTAGATAAGAGTCTAAAAAGGTTAGAAAATCATTATGTTGTTGTAAAAGAGCATGATGATAATATTATATTTATGCGTTCAATTTCTAAAGGAACAGGTGATAAAAGTTATGGTATCCAGGTTGCTAAAATGGCAGGTCTACCAAAAGTTGTAATAGAAAGAGCAAAAGAGGTTTTAGCTTCTCATTTATTAGAAAAGAGAAAATCAAATAAAAAAATTCCTAAATTAGATTTTAACCAAATTAACTTTTTTAGGGAAAAAGATAGTGCTCTAATAAAAAAAATAAAGAATATTGATATAAATGATATCACACCAATCGAGGCATTATTGATATTAAAAGATTTAAAAAATGAATTTGATAATTAGTCTATTCCTCATAACTATGTGTCACACGTATGGAAAAAATTATAATGTTAATTATGGATGGGAAATTTTTGAATATACACAGTCTGCTAGGACTGCTTCTCTAGGAGGTGCTGTAACAGCGGATAATAATAGTGGTTCTTCATCTATGAGAAATCCAGTTTTTTCGAAAATAAATAAAAAACATATATCAATTACTCATCAAGATAGGTTTTTAGGAATGCTTAATACCGACTTTATCTCACTTGATATTAAAAATAATAAAAGAAATATAAATTTGAATCTAATTTATGAGAGTATTGGAGACATCCCCGATACTCGAAATGTTCTTTTAGACTGGGGATATGACGGCCAATTTGGTACAAATGATCTAGGTGAAGGTAATGGAATTCTTGATGAAGGAGAGAGGCTGGATATAGAAAAAATAAATTTTTTCACGCAAAGCAGGATAGGAATATATGGTGCTTCTACAAAAGAGATATTTAGTCTTCCAGTGGGGTTTGGTTTGAAGATAATCTCAACTTCATTAAACGACGAAAATTCCCTTGGCCTTGGTTTTGATATTGGAACTTTAAGAAAAACCAACAAAACAACCTATGCTTTAATTTTAGAGAACTTTCCTAGTTCTGGTGTTATTTGGAATAATGGTTCAATCGAAAGAACTTTTCCATCATTAAAAATAGGCTTGAATCAAATTTTACATATTAAAAATATTCAAGCAAAATTACTTTTTTCAAATAAAATTAGTTTATCCGAAAGGCATTTGGATTCTCAATTTCGTAGAAATAACCTCTCGATGGATTTTTCGTTTGGTTCCGAAATTATACTTAGAGAAAAATTATTTTTGAGGGTTGGGAGAAATTATGTAAACAACCTTACAGGAGGACTAGGAGTCTCTTTTAATGAATTTAATATAGATTATGCATTTTTGAACTCTTCATATAATTATGATTTAGGTAGTCATCATATTATTTCTTTTAGTATATCTTATAAATGGATTAGTGACAAGCTCTCTGGTATTTAATTTTATCTTATTGCTGAATGCAATAGGTATTAAAGTCTTGAATAATTAATTTTCCAGCACATTCTAGAAAGGATAACATGATTAAAAGCATGACAGGATTTGGTCGAGGCGAATTTATAGATTCCTCTAATAAGATAACAACTGAGATTCGTTCAGTCAATTCAAGGTTTCTCGAAATAAAATTTCGAGGGCATACTATTGATTTAGAAACTGAAAGAAGAATAAGAATTATGCTTGAAAAAATATTAAACAGAGGGAATATTTCTGTTCAAATTGAAGTCCAAAATTTAATTGAGAGTAATAGTGTAACGTTTGATAAAGAGCGGTTTGAGTTAGTCCAAAATATTCTTAAAGAGATACATGTTTCATATGGACAAAAGATAAATTTAAGTGATATAATCTCATCTCAAGATTTATTGAAGTCCGACTATCCAAAACAGATGAATAATGAAAATATTATATCATCAGTCTCTGAAGCATTACTTCAACTCGATGAGATGCGAATTCACGAGGGCTTAAATATTCACTCTGATTTGACTAAAAGAGTTAATGCTTTAAAATTAAGTATTAGTAATGCTGAAAAAATATCTAGTGAATATTTTTCTGAAAAACAAAAAAGTCTTAGTATAAAAATTTTAGATTTATTAGGAAATGAGAAAATAGATGAATCTAGACTTATTCAAGAAGTTGCTTATTTAGCCGATAAATCAGATATTACAGAGGAAATCATTAGGTGCCAAAGCCATTTTGAACAACTGGATATTTACATAGGGAAAAACGAACCCTCAGGGAAAAGAATTAACTTTTTGATTCAAGAAATCAGCCGGGAAGTAAATACTATTGGTTCAAAAAGTCCTCAAACAGAAGTAACAAAAAATGTTGTTGAAATGAAAAACGAACTTGAAAAAATCAGAGAACAAGTCCAAAATGTGTTATAATGAGAAATATAATTATAATATCAGCTCCATCAGGAACAGGTAAAACAACCCTCTGTAAAGCTATACAAGAAAAGATTGTAGATATTCAATGGTCAGTCTCGTTTACTACTAGAAAAAAAAGAGCCATTGAAATCGATGGCATCGATTACAAATTTATTTCGGAAAAAAAATTTAAAAAATTAATCGCGGAAAATAAATTTTCTGAATGGGAGAAAGTGCACGGTAATTATTACGGAACTTCAAAAACCTCTTTAAATAATGCTATAGAAGAAAATAAGATTCTTTTATTAGAGCTCGATGTTAAAGGAGCAATGGAGTTGAAACAAAGTTACCCTGAAAATTCATACTCAATTTTTATTATTCCGCCAAGTATTGATCATTTACGCGCTAGATTAAAGAAAAGAGGTACTGATTCTGATGAAAGAATTGAGGTCAGATTACAGAGATTTGAAGAGGAAATGAATTTAAAAGAGAACTTTGATCAAATAATGATTAATGAAGATTTAGAAAGTGCTAAATTGCAACTTACAAATATCATTAATAAAGTAAAAGAAGGAGATTAAAATGGGTTTGAAAACCATACCATTTCGCGAAATAGAGAATAAAGCAAAGAATATGTATGAAGCTGTAGCTGCTATGTCTGGGCAAGCAAGAGTCGAACTTCAAGAAAGAATTGTAAGTAGAACTATATTAGAACATCAAGAAGAAGAGTTAGATGTTTTTGATGATTATGAAGAAAAAAAACCAGAAGAATATGAAGAAATGGAAAAAGTTACTACAATAGCTGTTGATAAATTTCTTGATGGTGATGTTAAATGGAAAAAGATACAGCTAGAGCGATAAAAAACAATACTTTATTAGAAAAATATTTAGGTCAATCAAAGTTGTTGTTTGGTTCCGAACTATATTACAACATGATCAAAAATAAAAATAGATTTGATCTAATTTTAGTCTCTGAATATTCCAACTTTAGCTCAATAGAAGAAAAACCTATCGATTGGAAATATGAAAAGCTTTTAAATAATATTATTCAATCAATTGGAAAAAAACTTGATTATGATGTATTGTTAGTTACTGTATTTAAAGAAAGACCAGATTTTGTTAGGAACCCACTAAAAGAAGAGATCTTGGATTTTAAAGAAAGGTTAAGTACTGTTACCAATCTTTATAGACCTCGGTTGATACTAGCTCTTGGAAAAGTAGTTGGTGAATGTCTAATAAAAAAAAATATGTCAATAAATAATATGCGCAATTTAACTTCAAGTTTTGACGGTATACCTCTGAGAGTTACATATGACATTAATAGTATATTGCATAATCCAGAATATAAAAAACCAACATGGATTGATTTCCAATGGGTCAGAGATTTTTTAATTAATTAAATTACAAATGGCAAAAAAAAAAGAAAACCTTAACGTTCAACCTCATTCAGAAGATGCTGAACTAGCTGTCTTAGGCTCTATGCTATCGTCAAAAGAGGCAGTAAGTAAAGCTATTCAGCATTTAAAATCTGAATATTTCTACAAGAGTGCACATAGTCAAATCTTTTCAGTGATGCTTATTTTATTTGATAAGGGTATACCAATAGATACGATCTCAGTCATTGAAATATTGAAAAAGAAAAAGCAATTGGATATTGTTGGTGGTTCTTATTTTATTACTGGATTAGTTGAATCTGTCCCTACTGCAGCCCATGTTGATAGATATTCTAAGATTGTTACAGAAAAAGCATTATTGAGAAATCTCATAACTCTTTCACATGATATAGCTAAAGAGGCTTATGATGATTCTCAAGATATTGCTGAAATTTTAGATACAGTTGAACAGTCAATTTTTGCAATTACAAATAATAGAATGCGAACAGGGTTTACGCAGATTAATAATGTTGTTGTTGATGCATTAGAAAAACTTGAAATAATTAGAGCATCGGGAGGATCTGTTATTGGAGTTCCATCTGGATTAATTGATTTAGATGATATGACATCTGGCTTTCAAGATGGAGATTTAATTATCATTGCAGGAAGACCAGGAATGGGGAAAACTGCTCTAGCATTATCGATGCTTAGGAATGCTTCATTAGATTCAAAAGTTGGTGTTGGAATGTTTAGCCTTGAAATGGCAAATCATCAACTTGCTATGAGATTATTGTGTGCAGAAGCAAGAGTAGATAGCCATTATGTTAGAACAGGTAAGTTGCCTTCCAAATTATGGAGGAATTTAGGAATTTCAGCTGGTGATTTAGAAAATGCCCCAATTTTTTTAGATGATACACCAGCATTATCTGTTTTAGAATTAAGAGCTAAAGCAAGAGACTAAAGGCTGAACACGATATAGGAATGATCGTTGTAGATTATTTACAATTAATGCAAGGACCAAAAGGTGTCGAAAGTCGTCAACAAGAAATTTCTGTGATTTCTAGGTCTCTAAAAGCATTAGCTAAAGAATTAAATATTCCTGTAATTGCTTTATCCCAATTATCCAGAGCTGTTGAACAAAGAGCTGATAGAAAACCTCAACTATCAGACTTAAGAGAAAGTGGAGCAATTGAACAGGATGCAGATGTTGTTATTTTTCTATATAGGCCTTGGATTTATTCCCAAGAAGATGAAGATGAGGGGAAAGCCGAAGTTATAGTTGCTAAGCAAAGAAATGGACCAACTGGAACTGTTCAAGCATCATTTATTAGTAAATATGCTCGGTTTGAAAATTTTTCACAATCTGAAACACCATTTTGATATCGAACCCATTATCAAAACTCGCCCCACAGTTATTTGGAGAATATCCAAAAGATTTCTTAGATTTAATTGAACTAATACAAATTTTACCCAATCAAAATTATGATGATGTTAAATCTCAAATTTGGTTAGCATATGATTTTGGAAATAGGTATCACGAAGGACAAAAAAGACGGTCTGGTGAACCCTATTTTTCTCATTGTGTGGAAGTTGCTAAAACGTTGGCTTCTTGGAAAATGGATACTACAACAATCATTGCGGGCTTACTTCATGATACTGTGGAAGATACTGATGCAACTCTAAATGAAATTGAAGATATTTTTGGTAATGATTTATCTGGCCTAGTAGACGGCTTAACTAAAATTGCAGGCATGACTTACTCTTCAAGAAAAGAGAAGCAAGCGGGGAACTTTATGAAAATGTTGCTTTCTGTCGCTCAGGATTTAAGAGTTATTATCATTAAATTTGCTGATAGGTTACATAACATGAGAACAATAAGATCTATGCCACATCTAAAAAGACATAGGATCGCTATTGAAACAAGAGATGTATATGTTCCTCTTGCTAATAGATTAGGAATGTCCTCAGTTAAGCTCCAATTAGAAGATTTAGTATTCAGTGTGCTCGATCCAACTGGGTATAAAGAGATTCAAACAAGAATTACATCTACTAGAAAAGAAAGACTAAGGTTTATTGACATGATTACTAAACCTATAAAAAAAGAACTAAGGAAATATGATATTGACCCTATTGTTTATGGCCGAGCAAAGTCATACTCCTCAATATTTGGAAAGATGTCAAAGAGAGGCAAAACGTTTGATCAAATTTATGACCTCTATGCAATACGAATAGTTGTAGAAAAAATTGAACAATGTTACCTTGCTCTTGGAATAGTTCACAGTGTCTATGCTCCTCTGCAAGATCGTTTTAAAGATTTTATTGCTACACCAAAATCAAATGGATATCAATCTGTCCATACTACTGTTATTGGTTTAAATGGTCAAAAACTAGAAATTCAAATTCGAACGAAAGAGATGGAAGAAACTGCAGAAATTGGTGTTGCAGCACACTGGCTATATAAGAATGATACTTCACCCGAAATTAATAAAAACATTAAATGGTTACGTGATCTACTAGAGATACTTCAAAGTGAATCAACAGATCCGAGTGAATTTATGAATCTTCTAAAAATTGATTTGTATGATGAAGAAATTTTTGTCTTTACTCCTCAAGGTGACCTATTTCAACTACCTGTTGGCTCAACACCTGTCGATTTTGGATTTCAAGTACATACTCAAATTGGTATGCACTGTATGGGTGCTAAAATCAACCATTTACCAGTCCCACTTAATACAAAGTTGAAAAATGGAGACATGGTTGAAATAATAACAAGTAAACGACAAATGCCAAATTATGGCTGGCAAAGATTTGTAATAACATCTAAAGCAAGAAATCAGATTAATAAATATTTAAAAAAAATACAAGATCAAGAAAGCATTAAGCTTGGAGAAGAAATATTAATTAAAACTTTAAGGAGAATGAAGAAATTAGACGAATTAGATGAATTTAAAAAAAGTTATTATAAATTTGGTTTTAATAGTATTGATTCATTATTAAAATCTTTAGGGTCTGGGATTATAACCGTAAGAGAGCTTTTTGAAAAAGTAAAACAACACAATATAAAAGAAGTTTCTAAATTTGAAAAGATAAAGAGAGCAAAATTTTTTAATTTTAAGCGTTCAAAATCCACTGGGATAATGCTTGATGGCATTGATAATGTGCTTATACATTTTGGAAAATGTTGTAATCCAATACCCGGGGATGAGGTAATAGGTTTTGTAACTAGAGGAAGAGGTGTGACTGTTCATCAAAGTAGTTGTAAAAGTTTGCCTTTATTAAACAACGAATCAGACCGTTTATTACAAGTAGATTGGAATGTGAGATCCTCCAAAAATTTTAATGTGAGATTAAAAATTAAAGGTCAAGATTCAAAAGGTTGGTTGAAAGACATATCAGAATGTATTTCAAAACAAAATGTTAATATTGCAAGTGTTGATACAAAGACTAAAGATTCTTTAGTAGAGGCTCATTTTATTGTACAAGTTAATAACAATAGGCAGTTAAATCGTCTCATAAGAAAAATAACTAAAATTAAAAACATAGACTATGTTGAGAGGACAAGTAGATAATGGAGATAAAAACATTTACAAAAAAAGATATAGCTTTATCACTTTCAAAAAGAAAAGGCTTAAGTTTAAAAGAATCAAAAGAAAGTGTTAACGAATTATTTAATATAATGAGAGGTTACCTGATTGAAGATTTGCCATATGTTAGAATAGAAATTAGAAATTTTGGTGTTTTTGAATCAAAGCCAACTAAAGCAAAACCTAGAGCAAGAAACCCACGGACTAATGAAGAGATTTATGTTCCTGCACATAAAAAAACAAGATTTAAACCTGGAAAAATACTTAAAGAGCATCTGAAAAGACCCATTTAATCATGGGAAGAATATTAGGAATAGATTATGGTGATGTGAGAATTGGCCTTGCCTTAACCGATCCTCTCAAAATAATAGCTTCCCCATTTAGAACAATCCAAAATAGGAATAATGATTTTATAATTAAAGAATTAGACTTTATAATAAATGAAAAAAAAATAGAAACCCTAGTGGTTGGGCTTCCAATT
>Ga0222717_10004317_pt1 | contig 10515 bp, 10 predicted proteins | sample C33_18DmetaG_FD_165053 | JGI IMG/M metagenome (GOLD analysis project Ga0222717, IMG submission 165053) | Estuarine water microbial communities from San Francisco Bay, California, United States - C33_18D | ecosystem: Environmental > Aquatic > Marine > Unclassified | place: USA: California...
GTTTTAACAAACTGTTGAGCCATTTTCTCAGCTTCTTTCTGAGTCTTATAAGCGTCTAGTCTATCACCATCTATATATACCACAAATCCTGCCTTTTCTTTGTTGATCTTAACAGGAACGCGATCAAGCTTTTTGTTAAAGACTTCTTGTCCTGAAGGACGTCTCTGCAGCTTTTCTCTAAGTTGTCTAAACGTTTTCATTTCAACACAGTCTCTTTAATTGTAATTTATTTATATAAAATAAAATTTCGGGAAAGATTATTGCTCTTCTTCGTCAGATTCGGAATCTTCTTCGACATCTTCAGCTTCCTCTTCGTCATCTTCCATGTCGAGAGCTTCTTCTGCTGCATCGTCTAAATCATCTTCATCATCGATTTCTGGATCATCTAAATCCATTTCGTACTGATCTTCGTTCGCACGTTCTTCTGCATCTACTCCATTGAATACAGAGTCAGCCATTTTAACTTTCTCTTGCTCCAATGAGTCTGATACACGGTCGCCCATGATGTCAGCAAATGTAGGTGCTGCGCTTGCAAAGTCTTGATTAATAACTTGATCCAAAAAGTCTGTTACTTCTGCCATTTTATACTCCACTAATACTCATTTGGTTGTTGAGGTTCATTATCTTGATTTTGTTGATTATCTTCATCATTATCTATATCGCCAGATTTGACCTCATCTTCAATCTGTTTCTTCATATCGCCCATTTGATCATCATCCATGAACAAAACATTCTTCATAACATATTCCTTAGAGAAGAATTCTCCAACATATTGTTGCATCATATCTAGAGTTTGTAATCTCTCTCTAAGCAATTCTGCATCTTTGAGTTCTGTAAAGTGACTGTCTCTTACATACTCAATATTGATATCTTCTTTCCAAGTATTCCAATCTTCATCTGTAATCACTCCTTTGAGGATTAGCTGCTTCTTCAGAATATTGTAGAATAAGTTATCAAATCGTGCACGAAGTCTATCAATGAACTTCTGGAACTTCAATTCATCTCTAGTGATCTCTGTTGATCGACCTAATGAGAATTGTGATTCTTGTTCTAATCGATTGATCGGAACATTTAAAGATCTATACAGACGCTTTTGGAAATAAACAATATCATCTATTTGTCCAAGATTTTCACCGCCTGGAAGTGTAGAGATTTCTGTTCCACGGCCACCTTCTCTACGAGGGAGCCAAAAATCTTCAAGCATCGACATATGTTTGCGATCATCTCTAATAGCTCCTGTGTTTGCATCATAAACAAGTTTGTTACGATACTTTGCCATGATACCTTTCATATACTCTTCTGACTTACCTTTAGGAAGGTTGCCCACATCAATATAGAATATACGTCTTTCTGGTGCACGAGCCAGACGATAGATAACTAAAGAGTCTTCCATCATACGCAATTGGTTAATTGGCTTCAGTGCTTTATGCAAATGGGAAACTACTTTCCTACGTGCTTCATCTAACAATCCAGATGTCACATAAGAAATACTATCAGAAGTAATTTTAATCCCTTGATTTGTACTACCTGGCTTTTCTTGATAAAGGTAAAACTCATCAACACGCTCAACTAGTGTTGCACCGGTCTCAGGATCTTTTTTCTTTTTAATTTGCTTAACTTTTTTAATCTTAGCAGCATCGATAGGTCTTACTTCTTGAATACCAGCTTTAAGATTCTTTTCGTCTAATACTAAGTGATGAAACATTCGCCCATCAATGTACCAACGCTTAAACATGTCGTGACCCATGTCACCAAAGTTTAACATAGAGAGAACAGATGTAAACTCTTCTGTCATCGCTTTCTTAATTTGATCACTGATGTTATCAACATTATCTAAATTTAATCTTACAGAAGGTTCATTTTGACTAGATGATATAGCTTCGTTTGTAATATCTTCGACCGCAGCATCTACCTCAGGGTGATGGGATACAGAACGATATTGCATGATTAATTGTTTTTCGTCTTTGGACTTTTCTCCGTCCAAGTCAACATATGTGCCATAGTGAGCACCTGCAGCTGTGACAAAGCCTGCACCATCCTCGTCAACCGGAGGAACAATAGATTGCAGCTTCTCTTGCTGTCTATTGCGGGCACGTTTGATTTCGAACCCAAATAATTTAATACTGTCTTCAGCCATATTAATTCCTAATTAGAGTTGGAGGGGCCAGTTTGTAGCCCCTCCGATATTTATAGGGCTTTACGATGTGGTGTTTGATTCCCAGTACTGGACTTGGAACTCAACAGTGAATCGTTCAATCTCATTTTCTGAAGCGTAGCTCAGATCGATTGGTGATACAGCTGTTGGGAAACAACCGCGGAAGTTATACGTCTTAATTGTTGAACCGTCTTTATCAAGTTGCTCTACAATAAGATCAGCTTCGTAATCAACTACGTTTACAAGACCGGTGTTTGCACTGTGTGCATTCATACCATTCATCCAACGTTCCATTGAGTCACGAATTACAAAATCCGTATCGTTAATGATAGTTGGAGTCCATACATCAAATGTACGATCTCCAGCCATTTTCAATTGTCTACCTCTGAATGGAACAACAATCGGTGAGATTGTTGAACCTGGTAGTTGTGCTGCCTCACAGAGGAAAGAAGATGCTTCCACATCGCCCCCTGCATAAGCTGGGAAGTTGATTGTCGCTTTGAACAGATTAGGTCTAGCGCCGCCACCTCTCAGCTTGGCTTTAAAGTCGTCTACTCCTAGAATAGCCATTTATTTACTCCTCTGACCTGTTATACTGTGCCTGCGACTTCTTCGAAGTCTACACCAGTTCTAACAGCTACGAAGTTCAGAGTTACGTAGTTAATTGAACGTGCGGGCTTGACGAAGATGTTCGCGATGAATTCATTGCGGTCTACAACTGCTGCTCCATTGTTGGTTGCATCGCAAACAACTTTGAAGTCTGTAATACCACGGCGACCTTGAATCTCTCTCAAGAATGGCTCTACAATGTTTACGAACTCAGCACGAGTAAACTCGTCATTGAATTCAAACATTACATTTCTTGCCGCTGCTGCAATTGCTCTTTCCATGACTAAGAACAATCTACGAACATTTACTCTGTCAAATGCAGAAGGTCTGTTCAAGAATGTTTTGTCACCGAATAGCAGAATGCCTTGGCCAGGAATGTTTGCCACAGGATTGACTCCAGCTTTATATAGGGTGTCTCTTTCTGCCTTTGTAGGAGAATAAGCCAAAGCTGTTACACCAAAGTACTGTCCACGTCTCTGACCTGCTGGTGAGAACCATGGTGCAGCATTTGCATCTGTAGCTGCCATTACACCTGCTGTTGTTGATGCAGCTGGGATAAAGACATATTGGTCGTTAAATTTATCGTAGACTTTTAGATAGTTATTGTCTACAACAATGTAAGAAGAACTGTTAAAAGTACCTACTGTAGTAGTTGTTGCTGTAACAGGAGTAGAGTTGTTAACAACTGCTGCTCTGTCTGGAGATGTTACTACCACACAATCTTTTCTAGTTATTCCAGCAATACCTGCCAAATCATTTACAACTGTTGCTTGATCTGCGGCACTAGCCATACCAGGCGCAATCAAGAAGTCTACTTGAATTGTGTCTGTATCTTCAAACAGATCAAATCCTGTTGCTACTTCAGATGTTGTAAGTGTACCTGAGTCTACACCACCTGTTAGTGATTTAGTAAGTGCTGCACTTGGATTACCAAATGTAGTACCAGAAGCTGTTGAACCTGCGTTGGCCATGGTAGAAAGGTCACCATCCCAATGAGCCAACCAAACATATTCAGAAGCTGAGTTAATTACTTCTAAAGCATAGTTGGATGTACCATCAGCTGCCTTTGCATCACTTGCCATTGACAAGAATGCAAATCTTTCTAGTACTGTTCCTACTGTACCTGAAATTTCCCCATCTTCGTCAACAACAACCACGTGGCATTCATCTCCACCACCTGATCTTGCTGTTGCATAAGCTGACGTTCCTGGGGCTGCGTCAAACTCTCCTTTGTAATCCCAAGCTGCAAATCCAGCTGCTGTACAAATTTCTACTTTGAGTGAGTTACCTAGCGCGCCCGCCCATTTAGCAATCCAGGCACCAACGTTGGTGTCGCCTGAGTCTGCACCAAATGCACTCTTTACTGTTTCCCAATGATCTTTGTTGTTAACAGTAGTTACAACCGATGATGAGGATGTTGCGTTTTTAGCTGCTGATGTAAGTTCGCGTACGACGAACATAGCAGAAGAATATCTTAAGAATTGTGCTGCGGACAAAAAGTCTACAGCTCCTGTTGCTGTTGGGGATCCAAACTTCTCGGCAAGCGTGGCCTCTGTGTCAACCAGAGTAGCTTTCTTTGCCGGACCCCAGCGAAAATTTCCTACGAATGCTCCAGTGGTAGATTGGACATTTGGGACGAAACCCGAAAGGTCCACTTCTTTAACTGTAATCGCAGGAGATTCAGAGGGACTAAATGCTGCCATTTCTCTTTTCCTTTTGAGTTAATGATAAGATGTCATAATAAGGCTATATTCAATTGCCATTATTTATAACATTTTAAAACTCAGTAATATTCTTCCATCCAAGGCTTTCCACCCTGAATATTCCATTCATCTGGCTCAGGTTCTGGGATTGCCTCATTTAAACCATCGTCATGATATCCCCAATCGAGAATATCATCTTCAATTTCTTTCATTCGTTGCTTGAACATAAGTTCTTTCATATTGATATCAGACATATCTAAGAATCTATCACCCAAAGTAAAGTAACCAAACAAAACAAGATTCATCATTAGATCATCATGGTTTCCATCAGATGCTTCATATGACTGACCTTTAGCAACAAATGTAGACATCTCTATGATAGTATCTTGATCATGAACAGTTAACTTTCTATTCTCAACAATATCTTTAATTGTAGAACAACCAAGACGTTTAACTTTTTTATTCATCGTAACACCAAGTCCATTTGCTTTCAGAGCAGACTCTAGATGTAGATTTTCATATTCTAACTCATAATACAATCCATTACATACAATTGTTCCTTGATCATTGTTCTCAACAACAACATAAGCCTCGTTGTAGTTCGAGCAATATTTATATATGATGTTAGGAAACAACAATGGAGAAATACGATTATTCTTATACACACATACTTGCTCAAAAGGAGTAGTTGATATGTCTATAATATTAAAAGTACTATAATCACCACCAACACCTTTAGCAACGTCCACAGTGCATATATACTGATGATCTTTTTTAGGTTCTTCGTAAACAAGTAATGTCCCCCCTTCTAGAACCCCTCTAGGATTTCTAGATCTAAGTTCCATTAATGTACCACCATCGATCAATGTATCGCCGGTACCAAAAAATGTATTACCAAACTCCTGATCAAACTGTAGCCTTGAAGTGTTTGATATAGTTTGTTCTCTCCATGCATCATCTCTACCAGGAACGTCCCACCAATCAACTCTGAATGGTTTATATTCGTTCGTCGCTTGGACCGCTCCTTCCCACAACTTGTGGAACATATTACCCACACCATTTGCTGTAGATGTAATAATAACTTTAGTCTCTTTACCAGATGAAATAACTGGATATGTAGAGGTATAGAATGTAGCAGCATCTTCAACAAATGCAAACTCGTCCAAGTACAATAAGTTAACAGACATACCACGAATAGATGAACCAGATGTAGCAGCAGCAACAATACGGGAGTTGTTACTAAACTCTATTGACCTTTTGTTAAGAGCTTTACATCCTGGTTGTAAAAAGAAAGGTAGGTGTTCCAACATAAGAGTAACACGTCCCAACATCTCTTGCGATGTAGCACCTTTGTTGGCTAGAATAGCAACAACTTTTTCTGGATGAAATATAGCATACCATAGTAGATATGCAACAGATGAAATAGACTTACCTGACTGTCGACAAGCTAGAACTATAGAGAATCTTTCTGCTGTAAAATGGTCAAACATCTTACTCTGATAATCATATAGCTCAAAGTTAACCAACCCTTTATCGAGATGAATGATCTTACAATACTTAGACGCAAAGTAAGAAGCATCTGACATACACTTTTTATACTCTTCTACCTCGAAGATATTAAATTGTGTTACAACACCATCACGTTTGATATTTTGGTTACCAAGATATGTATCATTCATCAGTCTGGTCAATTATATCAACATCTTTCATCAACATACGTTGTAGATCTGTAGTAGATCCAACGAAAACATTATTATTAGTAGTGGTTGGAGGAGGAAGCGCAGCATCCTTCTTCTCCATATCATGTTTTTTCTTATGGATATCAATAAGAGAGTCACCTGCATCTGATACGTTTTTAATCATACCAGAAAGAACTTCATAAGCCCTAGGGTGTTCGGTCGCTCGAGCAACCTCAATCATATCTTCTAAAGCCTCTTCGCCCTTTACAAGAAGCCCATGTTTGATTCTACGAACAAGTTCAAAATCATCTTCTTTATTTTCATTCGTGCTCATAATCGTATTCTTCCAAGAATCCATAATCACTATCTGCACTTACGCCTGCAGGGGTTGGAGTGATTGTCATAGTTAAGTAGTCGCTATCCGCAATGTCACTATTATCTATATCAATTTTAGGAATAGATTTTGTGATTACTTTACCATCATTGATTGGACCATAGAAGTTAACTTTCATATCAAAGTTCATTGTATAAACAATTGTTCTTCTTGAGGCTAGATCACCTTCGTAATCATCGTTAAAGTCAACTCCAGTAATAGTAATAGGTACATCTTCAACCACATTAGGATAATCAGCAAATGGTTTAATCGAAACATTATATTGCGGATTGAAGTAAGGCATGATCTGTTCAACAATCTGAAGTGCATCACTTTGAGTTTTAGAATAAATGTTTAACTGAAAATTAATTATATATGGAACATATGTGTTTATCTTCGATCTCAATGATGAAGATGTTCCCACTTGTTGAAAATTAGTTGTCTTTTGCAGTTGTCTTGCTGGATCATATGATATACCTACAATCTCAAAAGACATTCTAGGTAGTTTTACAGCAACGCGTTGACCTGTTGTTAGGTCCTCTTGTTCTCTAATTCTGTCAAGAAACTTTGTCTTAGGAGCATATGTTAATGGCACCTTAACTTGACTGTATGTATCACCTGTAGCTGCAATTGTTCTTAATACATAAATTCCATTAAACAATCTACCAAATGTAGCTACTGACTTTCTGATTCTCTCGTGATAAAAGTAAGTAAACATTACGGCTCTCCAAATGGGTTAGTCTCAGAAAAATCTAAGAAGTCTGTGAGAGTATCAAAATAATCATTTTGCTCTGTTGCCGATCCTTGAATATCTTCGGTGAAGCTGATTAGTTTACCACCGGTGTTAAGGGATCTGTCTTTAAACACTCTTCCAATAACTGGATCGTGGAATTTTCCATCGTCTGAACCAAATTGAGTAACAGTTAGAATATTATCTGAATCATTCCAGCTAGAAACCCTACTAAACAATATAGTTCCATCTGTTAATGTTTGCTCTGCCACATTGTTGACACCAAAATGTGTATTATCAGGTGCATCAATTGTTATAGTAGGTGCACTTGGGAAACCAGAACCACCATTAGTAATATTGATTCCAGATATACCACCCAATTGATCAATTGTTGCAACAGCAGTTGCTCTTGTACCACCAGTTGAAACTATTGTAACATTTGGAGGAACAACATATCCATCTCCACTATCAACAATGTTAATTCCAGTAACCGCGCCACCGCTATCAATTAGAGTGGTTGCGGTTGCTTGAGTAATAGTAGTATCCAACGTTAGCTGATATGCATATGCATAGTCATGTTGAATATCATCGATTGTGTCGACACCTGTAACAATATCTTCGTTTCCATATTCAAACAATTCACAACGTAGTTTATATGTTGGTAGATTCTGAAGTTGGTAAAAGGGTTGCTCATGCTCTACATGAGTTATTTCAAACAATTTTTTAGAGAAAGGAATGTAAAGCAAGTCCCCTTCAGAAGGTCTGGCTACAGTGATATCATTGTCATATCTATGTACTGTCTGAGACCACCTACGGCGGGATATGATGAATGTTGCTTGATCTCTAATCTCAACACCAAACTTGGTAAACAAATCCCCTTCACCATCAAAGCCATCTACATTTTCAATATACATTTCTACTTTGTATGAAGAGTTAAATCTTGATGGGATGTCTTCCCCTAAGATTCTATCTTCACTGATTACATCTCTTGGAAGATAGTAAATGTCTTGGCCATACATCTTTAAAGATTCTATGACGATGTCCTCGTATAGACTTTGTTCTGATCTTACAGCTTGACTGAAGTATGGATTAGTGGCCATTGGATTATCCTACAAAGAAGTCGGCGGGCATCTCGTGTTCAAGTCTAATTGATTCTCTCAAACGCTCAATATCACCAGTTGCATCATCATAAAGCTGCCGTCCATTTATCATAACACCTCCAGGTAATTGCATACCTTCAAACTTCATAAGGTTAGCGCCCCATTGTTGTTTAATAAGAGCTGTTGTGTATTCTTTTAGCCACATATCATTATAGACTTTAGTGTGAGTATTAGCATCAATCACTTCAAAGATTTCAGCTACGATAAAATCACCTTCTTTAAGATCACCATCTTGAAATTCACCATGAATGTATAATCTGTTTTGTTTACGAGCAAATGTGATCTGTGGTGTGCCGTTCAATCTCATATCGAGCAAAGAAAGATACTGTTGCATCTGCTCATAGTAAGCTAGATCACCAATATACGAATGCATGTTTGCAATATCATTTAGATGCAATTGATACTTCACATCAAAGAAGTTCCGTGTAGAAGCATCTCCGTGCACTTTAAACATCCGTGACACAAACTGTACACTAGAGCTCAGAGTAATATACTGATTAGTAACATCATCAGCTGTAACTTGATGCTTAAGAAATGTTCTTAGGGTTGCATCAGAGTGAAACTCTTGATAGTACTGTAATGCTTCATCAACACGATCTTCTTGCTGATCAGGATCAACATTGATCTCAATCACAGGATCACCTAGTCTGCGTAGGCAGTACTCTATAAGTGTATCTCTTGAATTTGGATTAGCCATTGTTTATTCCTGTGTTGTATAGTGCTATTTATAATACTTATTCTGGCTTAGTTGGCCATACAACATCTTCTAAAGATGTGTATGTATTAGTAATATCTCTTAACGATTGTCTATAAGTCTGCCAGTTACTAGGAACAGCTACTTCAGATTCTAAACTTTTAGTTACTATCCAATCTGTTACAGCTAACTTTTTATCTCTAGCTTCACGCAATAACGAAATTGGATGAGCTGCGACAAGTTCATCATATTTTGCTTTTACCTGTGTCCAAGTCACACTCCATTCGCTGGAATCTGTTTCAAGAATAGCACTACCATGTTCATCTTCTCCAGTAACTGGAGCAAACATCTGTTCAAATTCCGCTTGGGTTGTTGGTTCGCCATTGCAAATAAAATTTGTTTGGCCTAATACTCTAAGAGCATCTGTAATTGTTATTCCAATTAATAATGGCATAATTACGTCCTTACTACTTCTCTAATATGTATATGACCATACTTATTATAACTACTATAACCCCAATACAACGAGTTCCCCCCGGCCCAAACTTTAGTTTCAAAGTAAAATCTGACAGTTCCCACAAATGTATTACTAACCATTTTTTCTGTATTCCAAGTATAATTAAATATACCAGCTTGATTATCTTGACCATACCCGCCAGCACCCCAACCGTGAGCAGGGCCGTCAGTTAGCCAGTCTACACCATATGACGCTCCATTATCTACACTGTATCGTAATCTAACACCAAACCCGCTGTCAGCGGACTGACCTGTAAAGTAATAAGGCATATGAAAGGATAATATTAGGTCACTATCGTTGGATATTTTATCAAATCCAATTGCATTACCAGACGGTCTGGATCCAGTGTTTCCGGTCCCTTGAATGTTTATGATTCCCCAGCTAGTAGAACTAGTAGCGGTATATGCTCCACTTCCGTAACCTGTATTATAACTTTTTTCTCGTGTTATAATTTGGCCATATGGATCTAAAAATCTTATTTGATCGGCTTTATCACTGTATCTGTCATCTGCCGAACCGTCACCAGCCCACCATTCCATGCCATGATTAGCACTAAAACTTAACAAAGTAGCGCCGCCAGTGGTCTGGGTTTTCCAAGTATTATCTTCATAATGTGTTCCGCTACTTAAATATGTTCTGCCATCGCTCCACGGAAGTACACCAAATACATTATTATGACTTTGACTTCTGGCCGCTATTGCTCCACTACCACTAGTAATACTTTGAACTTTGAGACCGGCACCTGTATTGCCAGCTCCTATTGCTGCACTGTTTATATCAACATCGCCGTTGGAACCTATAGTTACTCTAGTATTGTCTCCACCAGTTTTAAATCTAATACCATGGTTCGTGTTAGCATATAAGTCTACTCTATTATCTGTAGTATCTAACCATA
>Ga0222717_10004321_pt1 | contig 10511 bp, 6 predicted proteins | sample C33_18DmetaG_FD_165053 | JGI IMG/M metagenome (GOLD analysis project Ga0222717, IMG submission 165053) | Estuarine water microbial communities from San Francisco Bay, California, United States - C33_18D | ecosystem: Environmental > Aquatic > Marine > Unclassified | place: USA: California...
CTTCGTTGCAGACAATGCAGATGCAGTTGCAAATCATTTTTACGAACAAGGTAAAGCTGATGCTATAAAACAGTTAAATGCAGATTCAAAAAATATAAATATGGATCCGCGTAAAGCTGGCACAGTAGAAGCCGAAGGCATAAAAGTAAGAGCAATTACTGGTGATGATAGTTCAAAGTTAAAAATTAAACTTAAACAATAATCAATAAAAATTAAAACAAAATGGCAGTAATGACTTTTGCGGCAGGTACTAACTTAAACGCTGTACCAGCGCCGGTAAAACAAACATTAAGTTCGAACTACCTTTCATTTACAGGTGGTTCTAACGACTGGAGTCAGCAATACTTACCAGAATTATATGAAGCTGAAGTTGAAAGATATGGAGACAGATCTATCGCAAGCTTCTTAAGAATGGTTGGTGCTGAAATGCCTATGACTTCTGATCAAGTAGTTTGGTCTGAACAAGGTAGACTTCATTTAGCATATACAGGAGCTTTAGTAGCATCAACAGGTGTTATTACAATAGCTGCTGGACATGCAATTAGAGTAGGTCAAACAATCGTAGTATCTGATGGGACTACAACAGTTAAAGCATACGTTGACGCTGTTGGATCAACAACAATTGATGCTAACAGATATGACAAAGCTCTATTTAGCACAGATTCTGACTTTTCAGATAGTTCTGTAGAATTATTCGTATTTGGTTCTGAATTTGCAAAAGGGACTAATGGTATGAATGAATCAGTAACTCCTTCTTTCCAATCTTTCACTAACCAACCAATTATCATTAAAGATAAATTTGAAGTATCAGGTTCTGATGCGTCTCAAATTGGATGGGTTGAAGTAACAGGAGAGTCTGGGCAAACTGGTTTCCTATGGTATTTAAAAGCTGAAGGTGATACAAGAACAAGATTCGAAGACTATTTAGAAATGACATTAGTAGAAGCTGAAACTGCAGCTAACGGTTCAGGAGCAGCAGCTATTACAGGTATCAAAGGTACTGAAGGTTTATTCCAAGCTATCGAAGATAGAGGACATGTAACAACTGGAGGTATTGATGGTGGTTCTGATTCAGATCTAGCAGACTTTGACGAAATACTTAAGAAATTAGATAAGCAAGGTGCTATCGAGGAAAACATGCTATTTATCAATAGAGATAAAGCATTAAAAATCGATGACATGTTAGCTGCTCAAAATTCTTATGGAGCTGGTGGTACATCTTACGGTGTATTCTCAAACAGCGAAGATATGGCACTTAATTTAGGTTTCTCTGGTTTCAGAAGAGGTTCTTATGACTTCTACAAAACTGACTGGAAATATTTAAATGATGCGTCAACAAGAGGTAACATTACAGATGTAAAAGGTGTATTAGTTCCTGCTGGAACATCCACTGTATACGATCAAACGTTAGGTAAAAACATCAAAAGACCATTCCTTCACGTCAGATATAGAGCTTCAGAAGCTGATGACAGAAAGATGAAGTCTTGGACTACTGGTTCAGTTGGTGCAGCTACTTCAGATCTTGATGCAATGGAAGTACACTATTTATCTGAAAGATGTTTAGTTGTACAAGGAGCTAATAACTTTATGTTATTAAAATAATCCTTATTTAATATGAGAATTACCCCGGTTTCGGCCGGGGATTCTTATATTTTTTTTTAATTATTAAATTATATTATATCATGACAAAAAAAGCAAAAAACCCTACGTGGGAAATAAAAGATAGAACATATCTATTAAGAGGAGGTAAAACTCCACTTACTCATACTATAAGAAGTAAGAATATGTTTTGGTTCGATAAAGAAGCAGGTTACGAAAGAGAACTAAAATATACTACAAACCAAAGAACCGTTTTCGTAGATGAAATGAAAGGAGACGCAAGACTTGGACATATTGTTTTTGAAGATGGCTCATTACAAGTGCCAAGAGAAAAACAAACATTACAAAAATTATTAAGTTTATATCACCCAGATTTAAACAAAATATATCAAGAATTTGATTCAACAAAAGTTGCAGAAGATGATATTGATATTTTAGAATTAGAACTTGAAGCGATGAATGTTGCACATCAGATGGATATTGACCATGCTGAAGCAGTTGTAAGGTCAAGTGTCGGTTCTGAGGTATCTAAGATGACTTCTAAGGAGATTAAAAGAGATTTGTTATTATTCGCTAAGAATAATCCTGATCTGTTCTTAGAAATCGCTAATGATGAAGACATTAATATTAGGAATTTAGGTATTAAAGCTGTTGAAATGGGGATATTAAAATTATCTTCAGATCAAAGAACATTTAAATGGGGAACAAACGATAAAAAAATTGTTACAGTTCCATTTGATGAAAATCCATATTCAGCATTAACTGCATATTTTAAAACAGATGAAGGTATAGAAATATACCAAACAATTGAAAAAAGACTAAAGTAAAGGTCTAATTATAGTGTAAGGTCGCTGTAATTGCGGCCTTCGCTATAATAAAAAGAATAATATGGTTAGCATAGATACAGTTTATCAAAGAGTACTCGCTATAATAAACAAAGAGAATCGTGGTTATTTAACACCACAGGAATTTAATCTTTTTGCAAATCAAGCACAAAATGAAGTTTTTGATCAGTATTTCTTTGACTTAAACCAATACAAAAGATTAAAAGACAATTCTACAGAGTACGCTAATCTATACAAAATTACTAATGAAAAGTTAAGTAAATTCAAAAAGAATGGTACTTTAACATATTCAATAGATCATTTTAATTTACCAAGCGATATACATAAATTAGGCACAGTAATATATAATAATACAATGCCTGTTGATGAAGTTGATACAAAAACTTTATTAGAATATCAGCTTTCTAAATTAACCACTCCCACTACAAACAATCCAGTTTATATACAAAATATAGCTAATACTCAAGGAGACTGGAGTATAAAGATATATCCTACAACTATAAACTCTTCTATAACGGCTAACTACGTTAGAAAACCTGTAGAAGTTAACTGGTCATATACAAATGTAAATGGAACAGCATTATACAATGCAGGTAATTCACAAAACTTCGAGCTACATGAAACTGATGAAACATCTTTGGTTTTAAAAATATTATTATATACTGGTATAAGTATTAAATCAGCTGAAATAGCTCAATTAGCAGATAACAAAGAGACTAAGAAAATAACACAAGAAAAATCTTAATAAATGGCATTGCTAGATCAAACAAACCAACAATATTACGAAGGCTCAGATTTCGGTACATATCAATTTGTATCGCTTACAGATGTTGTAAACAATTTTATGATTTCTTATGTGGGTGAAGATAAGATTATTGGTGAAATAAAAAGAACAGAGGTTTTATTCCATGCGCAAAGAGCATTGCAAGAATTAAGTTATGATACTTTAAAATCTGTAAAAACACAGGAAATAGAAGTAGGCCCATCTTTATCAGTAAAGTTACCTCATGATTATGTAAATTATGTAAAAATATCTTGGGTAGATACAAACGGTATTGAGCAAAGAGTTATGCCTACAAGACAAACAAGTACTCCAAATGCTCTTTTACAAGATAGCAACTTTAATTATATATTCGATAGTAATGGTGCTTTAGTATTAGCAGCACAATCGGAAACAGAACAAAAATATCAAGGAGCTACAGCAAATAATACTATAACTACAGCAGATTTAAGCGACATATTAGCAGAGTCAGAAGATGAGTATAAAATTCATTTTGGCACTAGATATGGTTTAAATCCAGAATTAATGAACAGAAATGGTTCATTTGTTATAAACGAAAACAATGGCACTATATCTTTTTCAGGAGAATTTAACGGAAGATTAGTAATTGTAAAATATATTTCAGACGGCTTAGCTACAGAAGCTGAAATGAAAGTGCATAAATTTGCAGAAGACGCTATCTATAAGTTCGTTGCTCATTCAATAGCATCGACTAAAAATAATATACCAGAATACCAAGTAAGAAGATACCAAAAAGATAAGGTTGCAGCTACAAGAAAAGCTAAGCTAAGATTATCTAACCTTAAAATAGAAGAATTAACACAAGTATTAAAAGGTAAGTCTAAGCAAATAAAACACTAATTAAATGCCTGAAATTAAAAAGACTTTCTTAAGGGGAAGAATGAATAAAGACCTCGATGAGAGATTGCTACCTGATGGCGAGTACAGAGATGCACTCAATATTCAGGTTTCTTCATCTGAAGACAGTAACGCCGGTACTATTCAGAACGTATTAGGTAATAGACTATTAAAAAATATGTCTTCACTAATTGGTGAAGTTAAATGTGTTGGTAGTGTATCGGATACTGAAAATGACAAGCTATATTGGTTTTTTAAAGGCATAAACAGCAATACAAAACAAGGGATAATAGAGTATGATACCAGAGATACTAATGCTGGAAGTATAATTGGAAGTTTAATTGACTCAGCAATTACTCCTGTGCTTATAGATACTGCAGGCACGGCCCTTAAATTCACAGATACACAAATTACATCTATACAAGTATTAGATAGACTATTAATATGGACTGATAGTGTTTCAGAACCTAAGATTGTTGATTTAGATACATTTGAAACATACAATACTTATAGTACTAAAAGCTATTCTGCTCAAACACAAATTCCAAACACACAGGGTATCGTGTCTAATATGGAAGAGCAGCATTTAACTTTAATAAAACAAAAACCGCCTTCTGCTCCAATTATAGCTTTAACTAATTATATTAGTGCTAATGCTAATGATACTGATACGATATATGAAGAAAAGTTTATAAGATTTGGTTATAGATGGAGATTTACTAATGGTCAATACTCTGCTTATTCACCTTTTAGTGAACCTGTGTTTGACCCGCGTGTTGATGCAAGTACTTATCTTTATAATGTTGACGAGGGGTATAATGAAAGAATGCTTAATAATATACAGAAAATTACTATAAGCGGTTTTGATGTACCTAATGATGCTGCGGCAATTGATATATTATATAAAGAGTCTGGGAACAACAATGTGTATGTTTATAAAACAATAACAGGTTTAGACCCTGCACAACCTCCAACACATCAAATAAATAATAAAGAAGAAAGTATTTTTTCTGTTTTACCAGAAGATCAATTATTTAGAGCATACGATAATGTACCTGTAAGAGCTAAAGCTTTAGATATTATAGCTAACAGAATTGTTTTTGGTAACTATACTACAGGAATTAATCTAGGTGATTATTCACCTACATTTACAATAACAGAAAGTACAAGAACTAAGGTAGACGATGTAGATAATAATGTTGCACCAGAAAACTTATCTAATTTAAGAACAATTAAATCAGGAAGGAAATACCAAGTTGGTGTTGTGTTTGAAGATATATACGGTAGACAAAGCCCTGTGTATACTAGCGAGCAAGGTGTATATAGAAAATCTTTTGATACATATAATGGTACAGCGAAAGCTCTTGATGTAGAGTTAACAACTATGCCAACAAATTCAGATAACAGAATTCACAGGTATAGATATTTTATAAAAGAAAGTGCAGAGGAGTACTATAACTTTATTATAGACGCAGTATATGACGATGAAGAAAACGAAGAACACGTTTGGCTTGTTATACCAACTTATGAAATAAATAAGATAAAAGACGATGATACTATTATACTTAAAAAGTTAAATAATGGTAATTCACCTATAGGCACTTATACTTCTGATGAATTAAAATTTAAAGTTTTAGATATATCAGGACAAAAACCAGACAATATAACATCGGTAAATACGTTTGATGGAAAGTTTTTTGTAAAAATAAAAGCAAATGCAGCATCAACATTATTAAAGCAGTCAATCGGTACAGGTGGGTCAGATGGTGTTATTGATGATTCTGATTTTAATTACAATTCAAGCGCACCTGTTAATTTAAGTAGTTATTTATTTTTAGGTAATGCTGATGTACCAAATGATACTTCAAAAGAAACTTATTTATATAAAAACGGTCAGATACATTATTATCCTTCTGGAGGTTACGATTCAGGTTCAAGCTTATTAACTGCATTTGCGGGTTCAGCCACCACAAACCCAACAACATCTTGTGGGTCTATAACAGGTACATGGCAACAACTTTCAACACCTAACATAAATGGGTATGTAGATGGAACAATAGGGACAATAAATGAAATATGGGCTGAATTAGATGGTAATGGTTTCCCAAGACAATTTTATATATGTTATAGTAATGGAGTTACAGCTACTAACGGAACACCAGCCGTATTTGAAACAGTGCCAGACGAGTCTGTATTAGATATATACTATGAAACTGAAGATAGTTATTTGTTATCTAGTAGTGGGGCTAAAACTTTAAGGTGGTATAATGCTTTTGATTTTGGTGATGGAGTTGAATCAAACAGAATTAAAGATGATTTTAATGAAGATCTTATAGATAAGCAAGTAAGAGTTTCTGCACCGTCAATAATACCATTCAATGAAACAACTAAAAAAACAGGTTTAGTTTATTCAGGTATTTATAATTCCAGAACAAATATAAATTATTTAAATCAGTTTCCACCAGGTGGAGGTAACACTAAAGATATAAATCCTGATTATGGTAGTATACAATTGTTATTTGCTAAAACAACAGATTTAATAGCTTTATGTGAAGATAAAATAGTTTCAATACAAGCACAAAGAGATTTACTTTTCAATGCTGATGGTACAACTAATTTAGTTGCAACTTCTAAAATATTAGGTTCAGCAGCACCTTATTCTGGTGATTACGGTATTTCTAAAAATCCTGAATCATTTGCGTTTGACGGTAATAGATTATATTGGGCTGATGCTACTAGAAATGTTATTTTAAGATTATCTAAAAATGGTATAACTGTATTATCTTCTAAAGGAATGAAAAGTTGGTTTAGAGATAAATTTAACCAACATCCTGTAGGTTCCGCAATATTTGGTATATGGGATAAATATACAGATCAATATTTAATTACCTTAGCAGGTGAAACTTTTTCTTTTAAAGAAAATGTAGATGGTTGGGTTTCAAGATTAGATTTTGAAATTGAAAATGGAGTGTCAATAAACGGTAACTTCTTTACATTTAATGGAGGCCACTTATATCAGCACCATCACCCAGCTGCTTTAAGAAATAACTTTTTTGGTAACCAAAGTGGGTCTAGTGTAAAACTAATACTTAATCAAAGTCCTTCAGAAATTAAAAATTATAAAACAATATCTTATGAAGGTAGTATAGCTAAACAAGGAACAACAGCTGGCTGGGATGCAGATATTATTGAAACAGACCAACAACAAGGTCAAGTCTTAGAATTTATAGAAAAAGAGGGTAAGTGGTTTGCAAATATTGCTGGTACAGAAGATATTGCACAAAGTCAATATACTAATACTAATTTAGGTGGATTAGATTCTCAAGAATTTAATGTTCAAGGATTAGGTAATATTGCTGGTTCAGCACAAATAACAACAACAACAACAGCAGCCCCAACAACGACAACAACAGCGGCTCCAACAACAACGACAACAACAACATTAACCCCAACAACTACTACTACAACCGCGCCTGTGGGTGATTATACTTGTAGTACACAAACTTGGGCAACAGCAACTTATAATGGAGCTACAGGAGCAATAACAGTTACACCGGTTTTAAGCACAACAACTATTCATAGTTACACACCAACAACAGCCACGGCTAATACAGGTAATGTGCTTGTATCATATGTTTTTTCAGATAGTAATCCATCTTGGAATAATACAGGGGCACAATTAACTTGTAACAACGCAATAACTGTAAGTACAACTTATAGCACGACAACAACAACAACAACAGTAGTACCTGTTACTACCACAACAGCCACACCTACTACCACTACTACTACAACAGCTGCGCCTCAACCAGGAGCAACAATTACGGGACCAACATCGTCAACTATAGGACAAAGTATAACCTTAATTGGAGAAGATGATAACTTTACAGGATCATCCTGGTCTTGGACAGCAACAGCGTCACCGCAAGGAACGTCTAATGCTAATGGTTTTGCTGTAAAACAAATACAATTTACAGAATCATATGCAGGCAATTATACATACCAAGTTACTATTGATGGAACAGTTACAGACACTCATGATGTTACATGGGCAGCTGCAGAATATTATACTTTGCAACAATGTTTTACTTTGGCAACAGGTATAATAACGTCACAATCAACAGCAACGTTAGGAACGTGGAATGTAGGGGATAGAATAAAAGATAATAATACAGATATGTATTATAAAGTTACTGGTACTACTCAAGTTTACCAAGGTGTTAAATTAACTAATGTAACTAATACAGGACAAACAAATTGTCCATCAGTTCCTACATATTTCTACGGGTTGGAGCACTGTACAACTAGTACTTTATATAGAAGTGTTCAAGGTTCTGGTTCAGGTTTATTTAGTGTTAATGATATAGTTGAAAGCGGTGGAATACAGCTTAGAGTAGTATCAACAAATGCAACTATAAATCAATACACACAATACGGTGTGATTCAGTCGTCTAATTATACAACTTGTCCATTAGGTACATATACATGTAACACTTACGGAGATTGGGTAACTTTAGGCTGGAACTCTGCTACAGGGGTAATTACTTGTACACCTACAAGAAGCACAACTACAGTTCATTCATTTAGCCCTCAATCAGCGACTGCTGGTTCTGGTAATGTGTTTGTAACATTTACATTCTCTGATAATCAAGCTGCTTGGGATAATACGAATACACAGGTTACTTGTTCAAACGGTGCTTCAATAAATACAGGTACAGGTGGAACAACACATTACGCTAGCTTTGTAACCTGTGGTGATCCTACAGGACAACTTATATGGGTTGAAAGTTCAAGCTCTATATCAGCAAGCAGTGTAATATCAAATGGTTCGGATTGTTTCCAATGGACCAGTAATAACCTTGGAACACCAAGACAAGATATTTCAAACTATACTGTATATAATACATTCGGCACAGTAGGTGGTAACTGTACAGATTGTGCTAGTAATCTACCTACAACTACAACAACATCAACAACAGCTCAAACTTGTTTTGCTATTGATGTATATTGGACAACTACTGATCCAGCTACAAGCACAGCGGCAGCTGATGATTTATGTGGTAATGGAAGTTTAAGAACAGTATATGGTAATGGTAATGGATTAGCTAATTCAACTAGTATTTATTCTAATAGCTCTTGTACAAGTTTAGCTTCAGGTACTAAATATTATACAGAAGCACCAGGGGGTGGAACTTATTACAGATGGAATGGTACAACCCTAACACAAATTACAACAGTCATTTGTCCATAATAAAATAAAATAAAATGAAATACTTATGCGCACAGCCTGCTATAAAATATTATGGTTGGCAATTAGACGCAATGCTTTACAATTTTAGGGATATAGGTATAGACTTAAAAGATGTAATAATTGTGTCTTCATATAAAAGTCCTATTGACGATTATTTTTCAATATTGGAAAGTAAATACGAAGCTAACTTCTATTATTATCCTGATACAAGAAAAGACTCAATGTATATATCAAGTATTAGGCCACATGTTTTAGCTAAGCATTTTGAAGCATTTCCAGAACTTGAAAATGAAGTTATATTTTATCACGATTGTGATATTGTTCTAATGAGACCATTACAGCTTGACAGCTATTTAAAAGACGATATAACTTATTTATCTGACACTGTTTCATATATTGGATATGAATATATAAAAAGTAAAGGCAACGAGGTTGTAGAGCTTATGTGTAACATAGTTGATATTTGTTCTTGTAAAGTTAGAGCTAATCAGCATAATTCAGGGGGCGCACAGTATTTATTTAAAAATATAAACGCAGAGTATTGGAGGAATGTAGAAGAAGATAGCGAAATGCTTTATTATGGTGTAACACAATATAACAATAAAAGGAAAGAAAGAGAGCCTGAATATCATGAATTACAAATATGGTGTGCTGATATGTGGGCTGTATTATGGAATCTTTGGAAGCTAGCAAAACCTACACGTATAGTTAAAGAAATGGATTTTATATGGCCAACACAAAAATATGAAAAGTTAGGTTCCGCTAATATATTACATAACGCAGGTGTTATTAATAGTGAAGAGGGATTATTTTATAAAGGTGATTACATAAACGAATTACCCAAGTTAGATTTAGAAATTGACGAAACAAAAGCATCGGCATATTATTATGATATAGTTAAAAAAGCTTTATCATGAAAAAAATATTATTAGTGGGTAATGGAAGTAGCATGCTCGATAATAAAAGAAAAGATCTTATTGACTCTTATGATACGGTTGTAAGGTTTAATAGCTATAAGATTGAGGGCTACGAAGAATATGTTGGTACTAAAACTGATATATGGTTTACTTGCAATATGTTACATATAAACGAAATAGATGTGTATAGCAAGGTATTGTTTCATTCTTGGGCACACGAAAATGATTGTAAGATTTATAAACAAATTAAAGAAGCCAGG
>Ga0222717_10004324_pt1 | contig 10504 bp, 12 predicted proteins | sample C33_18DmetaG_FD_165053 | JGI IMG/M metagenome (GOLD analysis project Ga0222717, IMG submission 165053) | Estuarine water microbial communities from San Francisco Bay, California, United States - C33_18D | ecosystem: Environmental > Aquatic > Marine > Unclassified | place: USA: California...
TGAACTATAATTTGTTATAATGAACTATAATTTGTTATAATGGTTTATAATGATTTATATTAATATTATTTTTATAATGGTTTATAATTTGTTATAATGATTTATAATTTGTTATAATTTTCTATAATTTGTTATAATGAACTATAATTTGTTATAATGGTTTATAATGATTTATATTAATATTATTTTTATAATGGTTTATAATTTGTTATAATGATTTATAATTTGTTATAATGATTTATAATGATTTATAATGATTTATAATTTGTTATAATTTTCTATAATTTGTTATAATGAACTATAATTATTTATAATGATCTATAATTTGTTATAATGATTTATATTAATATTATTTTTATAATTATTTATAATGGTTTATAATTTGTTATAATGATTTATATTAATATTATTTTTATAATTATTTATAATGGTTTATAAATTTTTTAAGGAAATGATATTGCAATAATACCTACAATAATACTAAATAATCCAAATAATTTATAAATAGTAAGTGATTTTTTGTAGAAATAGCTAAATGCGATAGTGAGTATAGATATTTCAAGTGCAACGAATGCTCTAACATATCCGGGATTAGCTGTATAATTAACTGAATTTAATAATAATGTATAACTAATAAAATTCATAATAGCTAATAGAATAATATAATTAATATTATTAAGTGATGTAATAGAGATATTAGTAAAAAAATGTAAATATAATAAAGATAAAAATGCTATAATACCTGTAAATAAAAATAGGTAACTAACAATAACAAAGCAATTATTATTGTTAGTTAATTTTTTCATAATAAAAAATCCAAATACATTGATAATAGTTACAGATAGAATGAGTTTAATCCATAATTCCATTTATTATATTTTAACAAAGTAAAAATGAGTTTTTGTAGTCCTTTAGCAAAAGATCAATTAAAATGTTTTGATACTGAAGATTTAAAAATATTTATAGAAATATATAATAAATATTTCAAAAATAAAATAAAATCTATAACATATCGCGCAATAAATAATAAATTAAAAGATGTATTAGGAGATAAGAAACATTATTTATGGTTTGATTACTTATGTCAACATTGTTCTTTTAATGAATGTTTAAAATTAAATAACATTTCAGACAATCGTTTATTACCTAAAAAACCGGCAGAATGGTATAAAAATAAAACGGCTTGGTTATCTAATTTTGATATAGAAGATGTATTAATTCATTATCACAAGTGTAATAAATATAATTATGATTTTGTAGGTGTATTTACAGTGGATTTTGCAGTAAAAGAGTCAAATGGTAAATGTAAATATTATGATAATAAATGTAATCCTAATATTCGTGATAATATAAAAAAGAATAAAAAATATTTAGGTATTGTAACAAATTTAGATCGTTTTGATCAAGAAGGAAGTCATTGGACAAGTATTTTTATTGTAATTGATCCTACATTACCATCATATGGTATATATTATTATGATAGTGGTGGTAATGGTATTCCAGCATTAATAATGTTATATATAAATGAAGTAAAAAAACAATTGAAAGAATTATATCCAAAAGAAAAATGTAAAATAAGAGTGAATCGGAAGCAATATCAAAAATCGACAACTGAATGTGGAATGTTTGCAATAACATATCAGATAAGATGGATAACAAAATTATTAAAAAATAAAAATACAAAAGAATATGATGTATTAAATAATAAAATAATGACAGATACAAATATGATAGTAAATCGTGATAAATTATTTTCACCGCGTTTGGATAAAGATTAATATATATAAATGATATTATTTATTTTAATATGAAAAAATGATACATATAAAAAAAGAAATATAATAGAAATAAATGGGTATTTTAGTAGACAAATTTAATAAATTTATTGATAGATATAAAATAAAACATAAAGGACAACCTCACACCCATATTAGTATAGGTAATCCAAAAATATCTTATAATATTCCGGATGATAAATATAAGAAATTTCTAAGTCTATATAGCCAGGTTATTGCGAAGGAAATAACTTTACATTTTGTTGAAAAACCTTTAAATCCAAGTTTATTACGTGTAGACTTAGATTTTAAATTTACCCCTATTTTTGATACAAATGGTAATGTTTCTTTAGATCGTAATAAATATTTTACAAAAACTCATATTGAAAATATAGTTTTTTCATATTTTCAAGTAATTTATGATTTACTGAATCTGGATGATGGTATCCAATGTGTTGTAATGTTAAAAGAACAACCTATTCATATAAAAGATGAAACACGAGATATTATTAAAGACGGTATTCATCTAATTTTTACCGATCTTATATTAGATCATAAGATCCAACATTATATAAGAACTAAAATGTTAGAAAAAGCAAATTTAGTTTTTTCAGGTATTTTTGCAAGTAATGATTATAGTGATATTATTGATAAAGCAATAATTGATTCTAATTGTTGGCAGATGTTTAAAAGTAGTAAATTAAATCAAAAAGCATATGAAATACATTATACATATTCATATGAAAATAATGATTTAATGGAAGTTGAACAAATAGTATCAGATAATGAAGAAGATGATGATAATGAAAGTGCTACAACAGATGATTTAGATGAAATAAAAGCAAATGTAAAGAAATTTTCAATGCGTCAAGTTGAATATATTGAAAGACCGATAAATAAAAAATATGAAAAAGAATTAAATGAATATATAACACAATTATTTCCAAATAAAGAAAAAATACAAAAATATGTTGATAATATGTTTTTGACAGATATTCGCAATACGATAAATAATCGTGTAGATGATGAGAAAATTGAATTAGTTAAAAATATAGTAAATAATTGTTTAAATACAAGTAGAGCAGATGATTATACGTTGTGGGTTCAACTAGGTATGGTATTAAGAAATATTGATATGCGATTATTGGAATTATGGGATGATTTTTCAAAGAATAGTGAAAAATATAAACCAAAAGAATGTATGAAGAAATGGAATAGTATGAAGGATGATAATTTAAGTTTGGGGACTCTAATTTATTGGGCAAAACAAGATAATCCTGAAAAATATATTGAAATAATAAATACTTCATTATTTAAATATACAGAACAATCAATTGAAAGTCAAACACATTATGATGTTGCATATTTAATTTATAAAAAATTTAATGATGAATTTAAATTTATTGCAAGAGATGTTTGGTATATGTATAGTAAAGAAGAGCATCGTTATGTTACTATGATGGAAGGTATTGATTTATCAACAAAGATATCTACTGATATTGTAGAATGTATTAAGTCTCGTGCAAATGGTTGGACAGTTCAGGCAATGAATCCAGAATTAGATCATGATATTAGACAAAATTTTTTAAAGAAAGCTGAAAAAGCTGAAAAATTAATTAATTGTTGTAGATTATCACCGTTTAAAAAAAATGTAATAAATGAATGTAAAACATTTTTTCAGGCAAGAACATTTGAATATGATTTAAATGAAAAGGGTAATTTAATTGGTTTTAAAAATGGTGTTTTTGATATTACAAAGGGTATTGAATTTAAAAATGATATTACTGATATTGGTTTTCGAGAAGGTAGTCCTGCTGATTGCATTCGTTTTACAACCAATTGTAATTATAAACCATATAATAAAGATGATATTAATGTTAAAGAATTGAATGATTTTTTAGAAAAAGTTTTACCTGATAAAGAAGTTCGAGATTATTTAATGATTCAATTTGCTTTAGCATTAGATGGTAATTTTAGACAAGAAAGATTCTTTATTTTGGCGGGTAAAGCTGGTAGTGGTAGTAATGGTAAATCTACATTAATTAATTTAGTTGAAAAAGCATTTGGGGATTATTTTTGCACTATGAATGTATCTTATATTACGCAATGTCGTAGTGGTTCAAGTAATGCTACTCCAGATGTTTATAGAACAAAAGGGGTTCGTATGGTTGTAATGGCAGAACCAAATGAAAATGATAAACTCAATGTTGGAAAATTGAAAGAAATGACAGGTAATGATACAATGACTTGTCGTGGTTTATATAAAGATCAAATGGAATTTAAACCACAATTTTCTGTATTTTTAACTTGTAATTATGTTCCTGAAGTAAATTCGAATGATGAAGGAACTTGGAGGCGTATTCGTTTAATTGAATTTACTTCAAGATTTTCAGAAAATCCAGATATAAATAAACCAAATGAATTTTTAATTGATCGTGATATTCCGAATAAAATTAATAGATGGAAAGAAACTTTTATATCAATGTTATTACATATTCGTATTCATTTAGATGTTACAAAAATACCTGAACCTAAAGTTATATTAGATGCAACGAAAAGATTTTATGCTGAACAGGATTTAATTGCGCAATTTATTGCGGATAAAATTGAAGAATCTGATGATAATGAAGATAAATTATTAATTGAACATCTTTATCCACATTATAAAAATTGGTTTAAATCAAATACAACAGCTACTAAACAACCTTTAACCCGATCACAATTACAAATTCAATTAGGTAGAAATGAACCATTTATTTCTAATAAAATAGCTGAAGGAAAATGGATTAATATAAGAATTAAAGAAGTATAAAAATGAATATAAATATTATATAACTATAGTAAAATAATGATATTACAAATGTTAAATAATTTAAAAGAAATGTTAATTGATCGTAATGATACAGCAGATAATTTTGAAAATATTAATATTGATGATTTTACTAAACCTACACCTATTATAATATATGAAAAAAACACGTGTGTTATTATAGCTTTATCTTCTGCAGCAAAAAAAGTAATTATTGATCAACTTAAACCAATTCCTAATAAAAAATTAAAAGAAACTGATGAAGAAATTGATGTTTTTAAAGAATTCTTTAGTAATCATAACTCTTATTTTAATTATATTGTAGTATTTGAAGAATTAACTACCGCAGATAATAAATTATTAGTTAAATTTGATAAAATATTAAACAAAATGGATGGGTTATTATCAGTATTTATGTTTGCTGATTTACATTTTAATCCCACAAAACATAATTTAGTTGATAAACATACTAAATTAACCAAAGAAGAAATTAAAGTTTTAATGACTAAATATAATATTAAAACAAAAACTGCTTTACCTATTATATTAAAATCAGATCCAATTGCTAAATGGTTAGGTATTCGTCCAGGTGATATTGTTAAAATTGATCGTTATAATCCAAATAGTGGTTTAATTGATTATTATAGATCTTGTGTATAAATATTAAAAATGATATTATTTTTTTTTATAAAATAATATATAATGTTGGTGATCTTATAATTATTTTATAATATTTTATAATTATTCTATAATTATTCTATAATGATAATACATCTAAAGGTAATAAATGTGTATTTTGCTTTGTAAATATATTAATAGCATCTATTAGATTATTTTTAACTGTATTATCATATAATAGATTTTCATTATTTAATATAAAATCTTTTGGTATTTTATATTCTGGTGGTTTAAAAAAATATTCATATTTCCAAGGCTCCAATGTTCCAATGTGATTAATCATCTGTTTTATTTATAGATATATAAAATATTCTTTATATGATTTTTCGTTAGATTTATATTATAATATTATTATGTTTGTATTAAATAAAAATATTAACACCTATATAATAACAAAAAAATAACATCATTGATTAGTATCATATTATTCTTTGTTTTTATCTTTTACTTTTTTAGGGTTTGGTTTATAAACTCGTTTCTTCTTTTCTTTAGGTTTAATATTTTCAGGATTCCTAATATATTTTTTATTATCTTGATCATATATTATATCATAATATTTCATTTTTTCATCATTTATTGTTTGAATAATACCTTTATTTAAAGCATATAAATATAAACTTCTATTTCTTTTGTATGTATTGATACCTTCGGTTTCAGCTATCATTTTATAAAAAGATATTGGTTTATCGTCATTATCATTATCATCTTTAGGTTTAATATTTTCAGGATTTTTTATATATGTATTAGTATCTTGATCATATACTATATCGTAATATTTCATTTTTTCATCATTTATTTTTCGAATATTACCTTTATTTAAGGCATATAAATATATTCTTCTATTTCGGTTGTAGGTGTTGTTGATACCTTCAGTTTCAGGTATCATTTTATAAAATGATATTGGTTTATCCTCATTATCATTATCATTATCATCTTTAGGGTTAATATTATCAGTATTTTTAATATTATCAGTAATAATCTTATATGATTTTATTATTACTTGATCTTCTGTTTTATTTATTTTTTTTAAATATTTATTTTTTATTCTATCATAACGTTGTATATATTTTTCAGTTAAATTATTTATTCCAGATGCCATTTTAAAACTTATATAATATTCGTTATATGTTTTATTTATAAAATATTTTTTATATGGTTTAAAATAATCATTTTTATATATAATATTATTATTATTCTTCATCTTCATCTTCATCTTCATTTTATTTATAATATATATTTTTGTTAAAAATATAAAATAAAAATAATAAAATCATAAGGTTCTTAATGACTTGTTTGTCTATTATAACCTCGTAAAAAATAATGATATATTATCCCATTTTAAAGGTTATTTTTTCATATGGTTTTGCTTTAATCTTGGTAGTATCTTTTCTATTTTTAGAAAGTTTTAATAACTTCTTAGAATCTTTAGAAGGTCCTATATTGTTATTTACCAATAGCATTTTATTATATATAGTACATTATAAATATTCTTTATATGGTTTTATGTAGTTATAATATATAAAGTCTTTCATTAAATACCTCTTCATATATATTTAAAATATCTTCATTTGAAGTTTGATTTAATTGTATTTCCCAATCAGGACGTTCGAAAATAGAGTATCTTTTCATTGGTTTTAATATTCCAGTATCTAAAAAATACTGAGATTGTTCGATCCGTTGCTCGTGATGATCATATTCTATTTGACGTTTTCTTAATCTTTGTAATACATATTGCCTTGTATCTATATGTTTATGGTAAGTATTCCACTTATTTTTATCTTGTAATGATCTTACCATTAAGATATTATTTTTATCATCAACTTTAATAAATCCAGCCATTTATTATATATCTTAATATCTAACGTTTTTATTTATTAAGTATATATTTATTTTATATGATAATATTTAATCTTATTATTTTATATATAGATATATATTATTAATATTGATATGGTGAGACTTAAGTATTTAAAAATATATATTGAATGATAATATAATAATGCCTGTTAAATGTATTACTTGTAATCTTAAAAGACCATATTTTAACTTACCTGATCAGAAAAAGGGTTTATATTGTGGTGATTGTAAAAAAAGATGGTATGATTGACAAGTATGTATTATCAGCTCTTTATTATAATGAAAACCCATTATTTTTTGAATCGTGTAACATAACCCCAACAACAGACTGGTCCTACTCAAACCTAACGATAGGTGATTCAAAAAAACTAAGAATAGCAGTAATAACTAATAACGAAATAACAAAAATAAATGTAAAAATGTAAAATAATCTATAATAATTTTTATAAATCCTATAATAATTCATAATAATTTATAAGAACAAATTATATTTATGAATCTTATAATAATTATAAGAATCTTATTATAACTAAAAATGTAAAATCCGCAAAAATAAATATAACAAGTGTAGAAACACAATAAATAGAATTTTTAGTTTATATCTTTTATATTCTTGTGAAATTATTTTATCTTCAAGAAATAAGTGATAATATGTATAAAAACTAACATTAAAATATGTTAGATTATGATTGAAATTTTTATATGTTGTATTTTTGAAACTGTTTCTGATTATGTAATCTTAAATCGTTCATAAAAAACTTTGAAAATATTCAAATAATTACCTATCTGAATTTAGTCTTGAAGAAATCGAAAATATATGCACAAAAATCTTTAAAATCTTTTTAGCCTAGATAACATAAGTTCAATGGTAAAAACCACTAATGATAATACTATAAACCGTACAACTACTTATAAATAAAAGTTTAGTTTGATGATGGGAATGAATTATCATTGTGTGTAGAATTTTAATTATACAATGTGTATTTAATTTTGTAATTTTTATCAATGAGTAATTAAAACAATAATGCCTTCTATTACAAACCTAGATAATTTAAACTTAAATAGTTTACAACTGATGAATAAAATAAACGAAAATATAACAGATTTGAATAAACTGACAGAATATATAAGTATAAATAATTCTACTTCTAATATTAGTATTGGTAAAAATTATTTAGGTGTAGATTCAGATGGTAATGAAGAAACAAAACGTGCAGGATCGGTTGAAGCAAATAACATAATAAATATAAATGGTTGTATGGGTAACACATTAACTTTTAACAAATATCAAGTTGATATTAATACAAATGGGATTGCATGGTTACATAGAATGGAAAATGATCCTACGAATGGATATGGTTATTATGATGATTATAAAAAAGGACATAGCATTTACGCTCGATATGTAAGATTTTGGGTACGTGGAGCAACCAATGGATCAACTTGTGATTTACAAGGTTTTGGGAGTCATTATTATAATAGTAGTCAACAACTGGTTTTTATAGATGGAACAGACGTTGATACAACAAGTGCTTTCACAATTCATCAAACAATTGATAAAGGACAAACTACTGATGTTACGCCTTGGTATGACACCCATTATGTAGGATATGATGGATTTAAGTTAGGAATAAAAAACTTAGGGAGTGGTTCTTTTTATTGTACACAAATAGTATTAGAATTTACAAATTCTGCGGATGGATTGAGTTAAAAAAAATATAATTTAATAAAAATGATAAAATTAGCAATATTTAACAAAAAAAAAAGTAAAGTAATCGATACTTCTTATCATATAGAAGAAACTAAATATTTTAAAAAAAATGATGAATATGAATTTGTTCCGATTCCAGATGAATTAATACCATTCCCTATTAAAATTACAAAAATAAGTGATAAGTATATTTGTTCTGTGGATGAAAATATTTTAGAAAATAGTTTACCCGATTTGTTGTATTCAATTAGATTGAATAGAAATGAATTAATTAGTAAAACTGATTACTTAATGCTAAAGGATGTTGAATCTGATAAAGACAAAGTTAAAGAATATAGACAATATTTGCGTGATTTTACAAATAAAATAACCGTTCAATATTTGTTAAATAATAATATGAATATTAAAATTTTAAGTTATGAAGAATATATTAGTTCATTTGTATAAATTATTACAAACCTATTATATATACATACCATATACCTATAAAAACCTAATTCGAACCGCTTCTAAATCATTGGATAATATAAGGTCAGCATCAGAAACGTTTAATAATAACACCCCTTGAAGAACTATGTATCAACGTGAAAAGTTTAGTTTAATGATGGGACACGCGTTAACAACAGGAATGGGATATTCTGGCATCTAAAAACCTATTCACATATAGTAATTAATAATTTAATAATTTTATAATTAAACCATATACCAAATTTATTCTATTATGTACTGAACGTAGAGCTATAATATACGTATAATATACGTAAAGTCTTTGTCAAAGAATTAACAAGACAGAGAATATTCAGAAGATCACCTGTCAATAATTTTTATAAATATTACTCAAGTAATATTCAACTGTATTCTGATAAATAATACTAAAACCTATATATCTATTGAAATAAAGATATAGTAAATACACAATATATAGGTATAATAGTATATGAATTCTTATAGATTATATAAATTGTATAATAATTTTAAGGATTGTATTATATTTTTATTATAATTATTACAAGACTATAATTTCTTATAATAATTTTAAGAACCTATAACAGATAGCGAAAAACTATAATAATTTTAAGAACCTATAACAAAAACAAGAAAAAACTATAAGAAAAAAATATTATATAGGTGGTATTGATCAATATATTTTTAAAAGTTATTTAGATATTATAAAATACAGTATAAGAGATGTTAAGAATATAGATGTTGATATTTTAGATAACTTTATGAATATTGAAGATAACAAAGAAACAAATGATATTATTGATACTGATGATGATGACGATGATGATGATGTTGATATTGTTAATAATGATATACTAGAAATACAAAGTAATAAACGTCAAATATATGAACCTCAACTGATTGAAGGTGATGAGTTTCATAATATAAAAGAATATTTAAAATGTAGAGAATCAAGAGAATAAAGCTATCATTTATATATTTAGAGCATAGAAAATAGTTTTTAAATATTTTAAAAAAAAATATAGAAGATCCCCCAATCTTTTTTATTATTATTATTATTATTATTTTTATTATTAGTTAATATAGCATTCTAATATTAACATGTATTTATCTATTAAATATATTATATATTTATAACTTTATGCCATTTTAAAGGACGCATAAAGTAAAAAGGTCTATTAACATATAGTTTTTTAGAATCTATAGTTT
>Ga0222717_10004327_pt1 | contig 10500 bp, 11 predicted proteins | sample C33_18DmetaG_FD_165053 | JGI IMG/M metagenome (GOLD analysis project Ga0222717, IMG submission 165053) | Estuarine water microbial communities from San Francisco Bay, California, United States - C33_18D | ecosystem: Environmental > Aquatic > Marine > Unclassified | place: USA: California...
TTCTAGGTCTTTGTCTTCACTTTCAATAACAACTTCATCTAAACCTGCCGCTTGTACATCTTGTGCAATAAAACCAATATCAGGTTTACCGCCATCAATCATGTTGTAACGCTTGGCTTCAAGTTTATCGAACATCTCCATTGAGTTACCAATAGGTCTGATGTTTTCTTTTAGCTTCGCATCTGAAAGTTCAAGTATACTGCCGCCAAATGTTGCATTGTTGTTTGTTAAGTCCCAGTAAACAGGCCAGTAGCCACCTACTTGAGACCATGTGGTTGTATCGTTTCCGCCTCGTAAGATATAAAATCTATTAGAGTTACAGTGGAGCATTGAAGAGTTTGCGTTTGTGTCTCTTAGATAAACGGTGGTACTGCCTCCCCTTAGCTCTAAATGGGTATCTGCGCCATTGACAACTACTCGCCCCCAATCCGTCCAAGTACCATTCTGTTGCGCTCTATGGTAGAACTTTTCATCAGAGTTAAAGGCAAGCTGATGGCGATAGTTACTAGAGTGCGTATTAGCAGTAAGAACAGCGTTAGCATTATCAGGAGAAGCATTGGGTTTGTTAGTAGATGATTGACTGTAGTGGTCATACGTAAGGTTGTAATCCTTAGTTTGCACAGTGTTTAAATCCACTGTCTGCCAATTAGAGACAAGACTGTCTTCATTAGAAGCAGGCAACCAACTAGACCCGCTATACCTATATAAGCCTTTGCCACTACGACTATCAAAACCACCATTAGCCCCACTACTCATAGCAATAGAACCTGTTGTAGGATTAACTGGTGGGGAATCTAAGGGTATTAAGGGTACAACTTTATATAGGGCTCTTACTTGTTCACTAAGATTATTTAGCTCTTGTTGAACTGACCTAGCATCGTATTTTATGGGAAGCATTATCTAAATCCTCTTACTCTACCTTTAATTTCCATGTTGGTTATTTCCCAACTATCTGCATTGTTATCAGAAGAAATCTTTAGGAATAAATATCTACCAGAGACCCTAACCTTATAATCAGCATAAGACCCGTTTACATAAAAACTATGTTCAGGTAAAAACGTAGGGTCATCATTTATATTTTCAGAAAACCCTACTTCAACAAGGGGATTACCCCCACCTATCTTACCTACCCGTATACTTGTTATCTCTTTAATAGAGTAAGGGTTATCAAGGTCATGTGCTTTTGTAATACCATATGTAGCATGGTTAGATTGACCACCGTCCTCAAAGTACACATTACCATCAGGGTGTCCAACAATATCATGATCAAAAACACTTGATATCTGAGCAGCACTAGCACCTATACTTTCAATACTAAAAGTGTTGTTAGAATAGTTATAAGTAATTTGTTTTGTCGGCTTTGTGCTATTAATAGGTAAAGACCAAACAACTTCATTGTTAAGTTTGTTATGGTAAGCAACAACCTGTGCATATTCCGACTCTGCAATATTATCTCTTATGTACTTATTAATACCCTCTGAATCCCCAATAGTCTCAACAGAGCTACCATCAGTTACAAAGAGACCTCTTCGTGACAGACCATAGTTTGTAGAATCAACGGCTACTACAGATCTTGGTGATACTGCACCAGCACCAGAAGCAAACGCAGTTTTATACCCAAAGTAATAAGGGGCTCCTGTGTATTGCAGGATAAACATTTGATCTTCTGTGTAGATTGCTTTAGCGTCCCCAAGAGGTACAATGGCTTTTAAGGGGGAAGAAGCTTCTCGTAATGTAAGACTACCTGCAGCATTAGCTGAAGCAGCCACCCAAGTATCTGGGTTATCTGTATCACACCATGCAACATCATAAGGATGCTCAGAGTTAGCTTTATCATAGTTAATTGCTAAAATGTGCGGACCAGATTTATCAATAGCTGTTACTCTAGTAAAAGGGCAATCAGCAACTGTTATTGTTAGCTGTAAATTTATACCAGATCCAGAAGTAGTTGATTGAGTTAAAGTATCTCCATTATTATACCCAATACCGAAGTTAGTAATTTTAACTCTAGTTACATTAAAAGAATTATTAATTTCTGTTACTTCAACAGCAAGGTTTTGCCCAGCACCTCCAGTAAAAGTAAAGGTATCTCCTACAGCATGCCCTGTACCTGCATTTGAAATAACAGCACCTGACACCGAATCAGTAAATAATTCACCAAAAACTTCATTGTCTTTTTTAACTTTTATTCGACCTACGCTATCTGTTCCAAAGTTAGTAAATGACCAAGCACTAGAATGTACAGAACCCTCATCCCAAACAGAATTTCCACTGTCCCATATAGAAGATCCAGCATCCCAAACACTAGCCCCTCCAGTTTCAACTAAGTTATACCCAGATCCCACCACTGTTCCTATTGTCGTAGGGGCATCAAGTTTCCATCTATAAATGTTATTAAGATCACCTATATAAAGAACCTTAGTATCATACTCATTGATAGAGGTTAACCCTCGTATCGGTTGAGAGCTAAAGTCACCTATAAGGGATCTTCCGGGCTTTCGTCTAACAGATGTATTAGTAAATTGTAAACCGTCAACTTCAGCCCAAAAGGGTATGCTCTTATCAAATTTATTTGTTTGCCACCCAGATAATAGCAGAGGTGTTAAGTCTGCAGGGAAAAAGTTCCTAGGCGCTCTTGGTGAAGTTGCCATAATTTATCTCCTAATATAAAACACCTATACACCGTAGTATAAGCTAAGGTTATCAAGTTATTTCTATGTTTCTTGTAGCCCCTCTTGTTGTGCCAAAGGGGTTTGATACTAGGTAATCAGAACAGTTGTTGTCGTGCCAGTGAAGGGGTTACTGCCTATATCTGCCCAGTACCATCTGCTATTACCACTATCAAGTAACGCATCAGCCCTGTTATAATTGTTACCGTTAATCTTCATAGTTGTCCATCCGCTATTAGTAATAGCTTTATTTAAGTCAAAAAATAAGTGTCCATCGTCTCTACCCTCACTGGTTCTAAACCTTAGATGATATAAACTGTCAATAACAGGCGCACTCCCTGAATATGGTGAGTCTGTAAATGTAGTTGGGGATATTGAACTGTTTGGTAAACTACCACTATCGCCCCCCCAGTATAGTGTTCTATTGGAATACCCATTGTAGTTATATTTGTGCCAACCATTATACCAACTCTTGTCAGCTTGTTCGTAATAACTGTCATTTGTAACTACTAGTTTAGTTCCTCTCTCCCACAACTTAGTAGATCCCACATAAACTGCATTCACTTCAGTACTACCAACTTGAACATTTTCAACATCGGCGCCAGCTATCTTTAAACTTGGCATAAGTTACTCCTATTATGTTTCAAAATAAATAGTATTAGAATTGGTTCCTGTACTACCCACTACAATGTGATACCCATCTATTTTATCTGCATCTAACCCACTACTTGAACCATCTACACCTAAAAGTTTAGTAAGAACATCAGCGGCTGTGTAGGCGCTTGAGTCTAGCTTAGCACCTAAATCAGTTCCCAAATCTGTAACATCAGACTGAGATATTACGTGCCTAGCAGGGTTTAAAAGAACCCATGTATTATTACCACTATTATATATTAAATCTAAGTAATGGTTTGACCCAGCAATTTGATTTGCTACCAAATTAGTGCCATCCATATTTTTTATAATAGATGCACCAGTACCATCAACATTAAGAGATGCACTGGCTGTATTAGCTGTGTGAGCTTTTACAATTACCCTTGCACCATTTGCTTTAACTACGTTATTTGTAAAATTAGCTGTATACGCAGTTCCTGATCCAGCTGTACTAACTACATCTAATGAAGATCTTAATAAACCATTAATCTCATCTTTAGCTGCAGAAAAATTATCCCTAACAGATTGGGTTGTAGGAGAACCCGTTGTTGGTTTTGTTGCATTAATATTACTAGCCATTATAAAATCTCCTATTGATTCCTATTTACGCCTTTAGTTTTCTCTACGGTTCTCATAGCACCTAATCCAAGCATACCCATAAGAACTGGCATCATTGTTGATAGATCTAAAATAGGGACCTCAACGGTAGAATTGGCAAGAGCAAGCGAAAAGTTTGCCACTGGAATAAGTATGTAGTTACTCGCAAGTCCCACACAACAAGTCCAACCCACAGCCGGTCTCCAACCCGAAACAAATAAATTCTTATGTGCCGCTTCCGTCTTATTAACTTCAAGTTGCGCTTTCGCAAGTTCCTGTGCGTGCTTCTCAGCCATTGTCGATAATTCAAACGCAATCGCATTCTTCTTGTCTTTATCCTCTATGAATTTATCTAACAGCCCAGTTACAGGGCCAATTAATTGTTGTAACATAGTCCTCGTCCTTTATTTTCCTAAGGGGTTAGATAAGTAATCCATACCCTGCCAGAGATCATCTATCTCTTTTTTAATTTTCTTTAGGTCATCAGAAGAATCTTGTAATGTATTAGCAATTACTTTTGCTTCTGCAACCGTACCTTTTATCGTCTCTATATCCTTAGATAGCTCAGAAACGTCTGTGTTCAATTCTAAGAGCTTTTCTTGTTGACCCTTAATGGTCACAAGGGTAACCCCTAACTCCGCTAATTTACCCTGTAATTTACCCACATCGTTATCTAGCAGTTGTTGCTGAATAAGTTGTATGTCTTCTTTAATAGGGGTAACGTTAGGGATCTTTAGGGACTCTACACCTTCTAGTCTTGAGTATAAGCTAGAGGCTGTCCACACACCACCACCTATTGTGGTAGCTAATGATAGTACAACAGCAATGTAAATACCTTTAAACTTTACACCACCTATACTTAACTCTGTATCTGATAAACTCATAACTCACAATCCGTTTGTTTGATAAAGCAGTTATACCCTTGAGCTGTAGGCCCTGTTAAGTAAAACTCGGACTCACTTCCCATGGTTAGTATATCTGCTTCAGATATGTAAAGATCTAAACCAATACCGTCAGTTCCATTTAAATAGACTGCAGTAAGGTTTCTTGTTGTATTGTAACCCATAGCAACCCACTGAGCATTAGCATCGTAAAAGATGTTTGTTTGTTCAGCGGTAGTGTTAGCGTTCTCAATACCTTGCTCTAGGAAACTTACAGCTGACTCACTATTGGCAACTGCAATGTAGGCACTAGCATTGTTAGCATGGGTTTCGATATCATCTAAAGACTCATTGTATTCACTAACAGTATCCTGAGATATAGCTAGTACTTGTTGGTTCTCAGCTACAAACTCTTGTACTGCAGCTTCTTCTTGTGGACTAGATGCTGCTTCTGATATCTCAGCAACCTCAACCACTTGAATCATTTCTACAACAGCTTCTGTAAAAGTATCAATAGCAGAATCCATAAGATCCAGTTCACCTGCTGCTTTGTTTTCTAGTACAGCTTTGAGGTCCCCATAGGGTTTATAGTTAGACATACCCAACAGTGCACTATTGTACGCTTCTAAATGCTCTGAAGTAATATGTGCAGTGCCTGAAAGGTTCCCTGAGGATAGTCTATCACCGTGGTGTGAAAACTCACTTGCTGCACCTACAAGTTGAATACCTGTGTCAATTTGGTTTACTATTTCATTAGATGTTTGTGTAAGATTATCTAGCTCATTTGCTAGAGCTACGGAACCTATCGCTGATAGAAATAGTATCTTCAGTGCTTTCTTCATTTATGTTTTCTCCAATCCCTAGTATTGTGTTATACCACACCTGGGTATCAGTCAAGCTCCTCTTAACCTTACCATAATCAGGTATGTAAATTTCTGGTTGTGTTTTCATAACTAAAAATGCTCGCTTTCCTACAACAAGTTTACCTCTTTGTAGTATAGGGCATGGTGTTCCAGATAAAAACATAGACCTCCACACTGTAATATCTTCACACATTCTTGCAATTGCAGCGACCTTCATACCTAAGTCACTAAGTACTTTAGAATCTCTTCTTCTGTTACAATCAAAATCTCTTTTATAAGTACCTGAACTAAACCCAACAGCAACTGTCTGTAAAGAACCACCAGTGCCTTGTAGGCATGTTTCAGATCCGTTAGACATATACGTTGGACTAATTGCAGAACCTACAGGTATTTCACTACTAGAGCCTGCCCCATTATAAGTATTCGAGGTAGACTCATCTGTTGTAGTGTTATTAGAAGATACTGTAGAGTTATTGTTACTGGTATTTAAACTACCTTCTTGCTGGTTATCTAGCTCAGCAAATGTATTGTTCGATAACATAAGTAAAACAATAAATAACTTCTTCATATTATCCACTAGTATCCTTGAGATAAGGGAGCTTTCCTTTTCTTCTTTTTCTTTTTCTTTTTAGCTTTTTCTGCATCTTCCATACCCTGTTGAGTATACGGGTAAGAAACACCATCTACTTTTGGCATCTTAGTTCTCCTATTTACTTAGTGGACCCTTACGGTACTTAGCGGTTTTCTTAGCAATCTTTTTAGGTTGCTTACTAAACTGCTTGCCCTTCTTAGTATCCTCTCGTTTCTTCTTACTAGTAGCTGCGTACTCTTTAGCAGATAAAGCACTTCTGGCTTTCTTAGGTAAGTACCTTTCACCTGTAGCCTTTTTACCTTGAGTGCTAGGTTTACCAGACTTAGTTCCCCATTTTTCTTTAGTCCATTTAGTCATAGACTTTTGGGCTTTAGTCTTTTTACCTGAGTAACCACCACCAGCAGCTTTGTATTTTTTACCAGCTAATTGGGCTTTACGAGCAGACCATTGCCCTGGTCTACCGCCTTTACTCCCAGCCTTAACACTAGCTACTATACGCTTCCAAAGTTTTTCATTTGTCCTAGCCATTACCACTTCACCTTATCAGCCCAGTAAGCTGCTGACATTTTACCTTTAGCAATGTTTCTGCGATGTCTAGCTTTAAAACTTTTACGTTTAGCTTTCATCTTTGCAGTCTCACCTGCTTTAGGTTTACCAGCAGTACTTGCCCCTTGTTCTCCAAAACGAATAGTTTTGATTTTATCACCTTCTTTAGCCACAACTATATGGGACTTCTTAGGGTGATTAGGGGTTCTTTTAGGTTTGTTGTAACCAGAGACTCCCGCCCGTTCCAGACGGGGATCTCTTTTACGTTTAGCTAGGGGACCTTTACGTTTTTGCATTTTAGAAACCCCCTTAGTTTACTTCTTATGTACAATCTTCTGTACTGTTTCTGATTCATAGATACGAATACCTAACCAGACAATAGTAAAAATACTAGCAACGGGAGGCAACCAAGCCGCTAGTGACATCACACCTGTGGATGCCGCAAATACGTCTACAGCTTGTTTTGTTTCTTCTGTTACCATGTTGTTCTCCTATTAGCCCCAAACAGCTGAGGCTACGTCTTGTACGAATTGAGGATAGCTAGATACATCAGCACCGCTTTCCAAGTTTACTCTACGTGTATTCTTCATTATAAAGTCAGCATCTTCCGAGTTAGTCATAGTATCGACAAGAGTTAACGCTAATGCACTACCTGCGTAGTTATTAGAATCTAACACGATAACATTGATGCTCGATACTGTTGTTGTAGTTGTGATTGCCATTATTGATTCCTGTTAATCTGTTGATAGTAATATCTTAACGTCACTGCCTATTCTGTATAGACCGCCTACAGGGACACCCCCTGCCTTAGCCGCTGAGGCACTAGTGTAGTTAGAACGGCTTTCAGCTAAGTGTGGCATTATGATTCCACTAAAACCAGAATCAGGCACTGCAACTACAAACCCTGTATCTTTAATAATTACTTCTTCATTGTTTACCGTTTCTATTTTACCAGTACCAACCACAAAACGATGGTCAGTTACCCATGCAGTGTTGTTAGTGTTTGTGTAATATTTATGCGCCTCATCATTGTAACCGCCAACAACTACTGAGTGATTATTCCAAACATAATTACCATTAGTTAAAAATAAGGGGGTTTTTAATCCTTGCCCAATACAAGCACCTGAATCGCCTAAACTGTCGTTATTTTTGCCAACTGCGAAACTGGCTTCACCTTCACAACCATTGCCATAGCCAAATGCAGTAGCATAGGGAGCATTAACATAGGCTGTATTAGAAACACCGCCTAGAAACGCCCCTTGTGCGTAAATATTATGATTAGCCCCAATAGCCGCGCTATGGTGTCCGTCAGTTGTTAAATTATTATCTCCGAAAGTAACTGCTCCGTTGGAATCGTCTAATCTAACACTGCGCCCCCACGCTATACTGTAGTGTGCGTTTTCTGCGTAGGTTCCAAGGTAACTGCTTTCGTTTATTGTTCCGCCTACTAAACTCCAAGTTGAGTCAGCATCTATATTAATTTGCTGTCCGAACATCACACAGCCTTTTCCGAGATTCACTGCGGCATATCTTGTTGCTCCCTCATAGTCGCCTTTGCCCCAACTAAAACTATAGTTGCCTCTACCTGATACTACATTTCCTCCTGCAAATATACCCTCCTGTGCAGGAGTTTCAGTACCAGTAGTTCCAACAAATACGTCACCCCCTATACCTATAGAGTTGTTAGTTGTAGGGTTTATGTATATTGATGACCCTATACCCGCGCACGCAGAACTTGATGCAGAGTTAAAGTTTATGTTGTACCCAAAGCCAAAGTTATTACTGCCGATGTTTGTCGAGTTTCTTCCAACCAACATACCAAAGTCAGTATCTGCGTTGTTTTGACTATCACCCGCAGTATATGTGCCAACTAAGTCATCACCAACGTGTATGCCTCTATCGGTAGTATGAAAACGTAACGTCTGCCCTGATGGTGGTGGACTTCCACCGTATAACCCGCTTTCATGCCAGTGCATCCTGACACCACCTGCGGCAGGGCGCATTTCTATAGTATGTACTTTATTGCCTAATGATGTGCCACCTAAACGCATTACAGGAAATATAGGAGCAAAAAAGTCTGTGTTTAGCACTTTGTAATCGACACTGTTTAAGGTTACTTCTATACCATCAGTGTTAAAAGTACCTGCTACGCTAACATCGCCTGTAAAGTCTGCACCTGATAAGTTTGCTTTTCCTGAAACGTCTACTGTAACGTCACCAAAAGAAACATTACCACTTCCGTCAGTTACCAACGCTTGACCATTTGTACCATCGGTGCTTGCAAGCGTGTAACCTCCTGTAGCTAGTGTTCCAGATGCCTTAATGTTACCACCGACATCTAACGCTTCTGTAGCGGGGTCAACATTAATACCTACTTTATAATCTACAAGATGGTCATAGTCACCATCTAAAATGTCATCAATAATAGTAGTTTGTAAGGTGTAAGTACCGTTGAATATTGCAGAAGCAGATGACTGAAAAGTACTGATATCGTTAGAAGAATAAGTATTATTTATAAAAGTACTCACTACTAATGGGTCAGCCGCTGACCATCCACCGTTTGTAGGATGCCCATCACCATTAAAGTTAAATAATATTTGTACGGCTCTTCGAGCGTTACCCCAAGACCCTACAGGAGCTGCATTAACACCTGCAAGCTGACTTGCGTAATATATGTCTGTAATCTCTGCAATACTATAGGTAGTACTAGAAGCATTAGTTAAAAGAGGACTAGTTGTGTATATAGGGTCAGTTCCGTATGTGACATTAACATTACCTTTAACATCTAAAGGATGTGCAGGATTAGTAGTGTTTATACCTAAGTCACCTGTAGTTGTCACATCACCAGTAAAGTCAGCACCTGATAGGTCTGCTTTGCCTGTTGTAGCATTAGTAACCTCAGTAGCAAAACTAGCAGTTGTAGCTAGGTTATTACTATCACCAATAAAGATGTTGCCATCGTTGAGGTTAGGAGTAGCGTTAGTACGCCCTGCGCCCATGACTTTGATGTTACCACTGTTACTCGCCCTAACTACTTTGGCAATCTTCTGTACTAGGTTACCCTCGCCTGACGGTGCTGTAGCTGTTAACCCGCCTGCTGTTGTATCTACATAAAGCTCATCGCCATCAGTGTAGGTACTTGTGTCGATAGACTTCAAAGTTCCAAAGGTTACAACATCTACATTAACGCCAACTGGGTCTGCGGCAACAATACCGAATGCGGGCATTTTAGAACTGTCGCTTGCATCTGCTAAATCTACTTCTGTTTTTCCTCCTGAATAACCAGACACATAGACAACATCGCCTTTAGTTAAAGTAGCACCGCTTGCAACTGCACCTTTGAAATGTACAGCACCCTCAAGGTCTCCTTTAAATAGTTCTGCTTCTGCACTACCTGTAACTGTAAGTTCGCCACCTAATACATTTAAATCATTACCAGAAGATACACTAAGGTTTTCATCTATAGTAACGGCATTTTGACCTACAAGTAATTTAATATTATTGTCATGGTATAAAGTAACACCGCCATCAGGAGTAGCAGTAATCATGCTTTCGTTAGTGTCTGAAGTTACAGCAAATATGTTTCCGTTAGTTTTCAGTACAAGACCTAACTCCCCCGCATCTTCAATAACAGAGGGTTCACCATCATTGTGGTAAATTAACAAGTCACTGTCTGTACCAAACTTAGCTTTTACACC
>Ga0222717_10004331_pt1 | contig 10493 bp, 10 predicted proteins | sample C33_18DmetaG_FD_165053 | JGI IMG/M metagenome (GOLD analysis project Ga0222717, IMG submission 165053) | Estuarine water microbial communities from San Francisco Bay, California, United States - C33_18D | ecosystem: Environmental > Aquatic > Marine > Unclassified | place: USA: California...
GCAGTTTAATGAAAGGATGAGTCTTGAGACCACCTTGCTTCTAGAAAAAAGCAAAATTTCGCAAGTTGGTGATTACCAGCGATCACGTGATTTTACTTTTTTCCGTCCAAAAGTTGACTACCGCTTTGATATCACACCAGCAATGCAATTGCGCGCTACAGTTGAAAAGCAAATTTTTCAGTTAAGTTTCTCTGACTTTACGGCAAGTATTGATGGAAGCGACGACGAACAGAATGCGTTTGAGGGCAATGCAGATTTGCGCCAAACTCAGGTTTGGAGTTATCAAACTAATTTAGAGTATCGTTTGCCCAACGATGCTGGCGTTCTCAGCGGTAACGTATTTTTATTTAGGTTAGCCGACATTATCGAAAATGTTGACGTGTCTCGGGGCTCAGAGGTTCTTGGTGCACGGGGAAACATCGGAAGCGGACAGATGTTTGGACTTAACCTTAACAGCAGTATTCGACTTACTATGTTTGATCAACCGAATATGTTGTTCACTACTGGAATTATACTTCAAGAACCAACATTGACCGACCCGATCTTAAAAACCGAGCGAGAAAGGTCTATCAGTAGAGGCGGAAGCAGATACAGCTTTGGCTTCCGGCACGATATCCCATCGAGAAATAATATGAATTGGGGGTTTAATTACCGGAAAGAGTTTTATAATGATTATAAAGTATGGGATGTGGATAAAATTGAGCAGTATCCCAAAGTTGGTTCCTATTTCGGTTGGGTCGAAGTTCAGGCTTGGGGGGGGTTAGTTTACCGGTTTGAAGCAGGTGACGAGCGCGATCGATGTCGCAACCGAACGCGTTTCATTAACGGGAACATTGCCAACGGCGTGGTGGACGAGACGGAATTTTCTTGTGGTGACGCTGGATTAAAACTCGCTTTAAAAATACGCGGAACCTTTTAAGTTTTTGTGCTTTTATAACTACCCAAATCAATTAAGGGCAAGGAGTGAATTTCTCACCTCTCGCCCTTAATCTATCTGGATGGTCATATTCTATGAACTTTTTACAATGCCATAACTGTTTGTAAAGCCACAGCCGTTTTCAAAAGCTCAAAATTATTACCTATATAAAAATTTTCTCAAAAATATTTTCTAGTTCATTCTTTAGGACTAATCATTGCTAACGATGGAGCCCTTCCAGCAATGATTGACAGATTGGACTTGATGTCTTTCAAACCCGCTCTTGGGAATCCCCGAGTTGCTTCGGCCAACACCTCAGCTGTCGAGCAAGCTTCAAAGGCTTTTGAGAAGTCTTTACTTATCGCGTATGCAACGCAAATATTATTGAAGTCTCCGGGTGAAAGCTTTGAGGGATTTGTTTCAGAGATTTCGCCAAGCGCCTTATCAATGTCCATCAACTTGAGTGATTTAAATGCAATAAACCCATCGAATATTTTGAAGGATTCGGCAGCTGAAGCAGTCCCTGCGAGTGAGAGAAGAAGGGTTAATATTATACTGGTGGATCGTATGCTATAAGTTTTCATTTTATTACCTCATTCAATGGTTAGGAATAGTGAGTCGTAAGAAAAATCCGTCGCGGTTTTTGACTGCGTTTTTTTTGCTTACACCCTCAGAAAGCAATGAGCGTGCCAAGTTTTATTTTCTTATGTAAATTATGTAGTTGTCGAAATTTTTAATTCATGTAACACAAATAAGGATTCCCGAAATCTCCAAAAGAAAGCCGCTTATCGGGCATTGTGCGCTATAGGGGTGCATCTTTTGCTGATGACAGGTCAAGATTCACTTTTTACGGTAAGCAGATATTTTCCAAATGCCGTTAAAACCCTTTTGCTCTGTGCTTAGTTATCCAACTCGGTTAAACTGAGGTTAGCGAATTTTTTGAAACCATCTTGATCCTCGGTTGATTAAAGAATTAAAAGAACTTGGATCGACTTAATTTTCAAATCTCAAAAAGGCGGTAAAATCGACAGAACTTTGTCAGAATCGGACCGTTCTAAAAAACCATATTAAAACTTAAATCGTTTCCGTTTTTATACCAGCCGACTGGAGATAGAAATGGACGATTACCTTAAAGAAAAATCTGCACTCGAATCACGATCGAATCACCTGTTCGAGGCGATTGACGACCTAGAGATCGATGAAGTAGCCATTGCTGAGAGGGCGCTAGCTATGGATGAAATGTTCGATTCAAACGGTGATAGAGAGAGTTTGCTTGAGACACGCGCGTTGGATCAATTGTTTAAAACGTTATAGTCCGAGCGTAATTGTTTTCAAATCAGTTTACACGCACGAGTTGCTATGAAGGAGGATGATCCTACATGCGATCACCCTCCTAACACTTAGCTTCCGCCGACTGGCGATTGGTGGGTGTGCTTGATTAGCCATTCGCCGTTCTCTTTGATCAATACAAGCGATACCCAAGTTGGCCGACTCATGTTTGGTGCCTTCTCATGCGGATAAACGTTCCACCACCGAACAAAGCTTGCGATTGCAGTGTCGCCATGAATCGAGACAATAGGATTCTCAATTGTTGTTACGAATTCCGTTTTCCCGCCGTTAAGCGCCTCGTTAGCTCTTCGTCCTGCTATCTGGTTTCTCATATTTTTAGCTTCGTCGGTTTGACGAACACCGCCGGTGATATAGATTCTGTCAGCGGTCATCAGTTCAGCTTGAGCTTCTAAGTCATTCTCCAGATCCCCATATTGATGCACGATCTCTAAGACATCACTTTCATCATCGGCGAATACTGTCGATGAAAAAGCAAGTCCACTCAGTATTAAAGAAAAAATCATCGAGGGAGTGAATTTCAAAAGGCAATAATTAAAGTCGTTTTCTCTGGATATACTAATTGAGTCCATTTATCCTGATCCTATGTGTGGTGAATTATAAGTTAGTTGTACTCTTGGGTTTTTATTACAAATTTACGGAAATGTACAGCCTGCACTGGTTTAATTATTGTTTGACGACATTATTAGTTTTTTAGGTAGCGACTTTAAGTTAGTGAGTTTGGATTGATGCATTTCAAGGGTTTCGTTGGAACTATGGATATGACCAAAATAATTGGCTTAAGTACAGTTTTTCTCAGTATTTTACTCTTCGAATATTCTTCGGCTGAGAATCAATCTCCGATTGTTGTTTACAGAGCGTCAAAAATCATCACGTTAGATCCAGATATTCCAACGGCTGAGGCAGTGGCTGTCAGAAATGAAAGAATTCTTGCAACGGGCTCCGTGAAATATATTCAACAACTTTTTCCTGATCAAAGTCTGAAATTTGATTCAACGTTTGAGAGTTTGGTACTTGTTCCCGGATTGATTAATCAGCATGAGCATGCTTGGCTGGCGAGTCTGCTGTTTTCTACCGAGATTCTCTCTATCGAGGATTGGGTGCTGCCTGATCGGACAGTTAAGCGCGCAGAGGGTGCGGTTGAATATCGCGAGCGGCTCAAGAATATTGTAAGTTCGCATTCCGATCCGGGTGACGTTTTATATACCTGGGGGTTTCATCAATTATTTCATGGGGAGCTGACACGCGCGGACTTGGATAAGATTAGCAGTACGGTTCCTATTGTCGTTTTGCACAGATCGTTGCATGAACAAATTCATAATACTGCTGCTTTGAATTATTTTGGGATAGACCAATCTCTAATCGAGGATGCCTCTCAGTCGGTCCGAGCTCAGACCAATCTCAGTGAAGGACATTTTTGGGAACAGGGTCAGGGTCTTGTCGTTCCAGTTGTTTTTGCGGATCTTTTTCGACCTAGTCGTTACCTTCCCGCTTTGGCAAAGCTCGAGGCGTACTGGCATGCTGCGGGAACGACGTTAGTAGCCGAGCCAGGCGGCATTGTTTCTCCAGCTTTAATAGCAGCGCAAAACCAGGTGTTAGGAGATTTGGATACGCCATTTAGAATGTACTATATCGCTGACGGGAGATCATTTGTAACGAATTTTGACGAGCGCGACGTGATAACTGAAACTGAAAAGCTGTATTTTTCGGCAAAGGGAATGACTAAGTTTATCCCTAATCAAGTCAAACTGTTTGCCGATGGAGCGATTTTTAGTCAACTGATGCAAATGAGCGAGGGTTACTTAGATGGCCATCATGGGGAATGGCTTATGGATCCTAAAGTATTTGAGAAAGCCTTTAGAATTTATTGGGATGCTGGGTTTCAGATTCATATCCATCAGAATGGCGACGCTGGGCTCGACATGGTCCTTGATAATTTAGAAGTGAATATGGAGCGTAATTTTCGTGCGGATCACCGCACTGTTATTGTTCATTTTGGATTCTCGCGCCCAGATCAAGTTGAGCGGATTGCGGCGCTTGGTGCAATAGTCAGTGCAAATCCATTTTATCCGATAATTTTAGCTGATCGTTATGGCGAAGAAGGCATCGGTCCCGGCCGAGCGAAAGAGATGGTACGTGCAGGGGATGTAATACGAGCGGGTGTTTCTCTATCGTTACATGCCGATACACCAATGGCTTCAGGTCAGCCATTGAGATTGATGTCTGACGCGGTGAATCGGGTGACTATCAATGGAAATCTAGTGGGGCCAACACAACGCATAAGCGCCGAGCAAGCTTTACGAGCTGTAACTCTAGACGCGGCGTTCTCGTTAAGGATGGAAGATGAAGTTGGTTCTATTAGTGCAGGAAAATTGGCTAATTTTAGCGTTCTACTTGAGGATCCGCTTGCGGTCCCGGCTGCAACTATTGGCGAAATAGAAGTTTGGGGTACTGTGCATGAAGGAAGAGTGCTTCCAACAAAGAAAAAATAGTAAGGGGGATTATTATGCAGAAGGTGAAAGTTAGCTTTGATGTGTGGGTGCAGTTAATTGGCATGCTTGGGGTTCTGGCTGGGTTAATCTTCGTGGGCCTTGAGATGAGACAATCCCAACAAATCGCCCTTGCAGCGCAACAGCAAGCCAGAACTTCGGCTCTAGTCTCAATTATTGGTTCTTTTTCTGAGGCAGTAGTTCCTGCAAATTGGGGAGATATGGTTTCTGCTACTCTTAACCCCGAGCGCGGGAACGAGGAAGAGCTTGGTAATAATGCTGCTTACCAGCTTTGGATGTTATATGAAAATGATCATCTTCAGCATAAGCTTGGCTTAATGGATGAAGGTGTGTGGGAGGCAAAAGTAGCATCTATGCAGAATTTATATAGTAATTGCGAGGTGCGTTTTGTTAGTGATCTTGCACTAACCTTTGCAGACAGGGCTTTAACAGAACTTGTGAGAACTAATGTTGACACTGAGCTTTGTAATTAGATTATATTTTAATGCGCGGTACTAGTTTTTTTGGTTTTAACATTTAGGGATACATAAAGACATGATAGAGTCGATCGACCACCTAATCATTGCTGTTAAAAATTTAGATGAAGCCGAGAGCAATTATCAAAAAATTTTTGGGTTACCACCAGTTTGGAAAGGCGAGCATAAAAAATTAGGAACGCGTAATTCGATTTTTAATTTTAGCAACACATATCTCGAGCTTTTGTCTGTAAATGGTAATGGAGTTGGAGCCGACTTTGTAAGTAAGGTCTTGAGCGATCGAGGAGAGGGATTGTGTGGAATTGCTCTGGGTACAAACGATATTGAAAAGATTAGGACTGAATTGCGGCAAAAAAGCTTTACTGATATTCATCTTTCAGTAGGTGAAGGTGAGGATAAAAAAAACAGTAAGATTAGGCGCTGGAAAAATCTATTTCTACCTACGGAACTAACGCGTGGCCTTTTTGCTTTCGCAATTGAGCATTTTGAAGGTGAGCTTCCAATCGCAGACGCCGGGGCCTCAGGCATTGGGAAACTAGATCATGTTGTCATCAATACTTCTGATGCCAATAAATTTATTGAAACATATCGCGATTTTTTTAAAATTCGATTAGCTCTCGATACGGTCATAGAGCATTGGGGACATAGGATGCTTTTTTTTCGAGTAAATAAAACTACGCTTGAGGTCGTAGAAAAATCTGATAGAGGAAGTAATGACGACCGTCTATGGGGGTTGGCTTGGGAAGTGGAAAATCTGGATGCAGCATGTGAGAGATTGATCCTCGAGGGTGTTGAAGTAAGTAAAATAAAAAATGGATTAAAAAAAGATACACGTGTGGCGACTATAAAGTCTCATATTCACAACGTGCCCACGATGCTTATTCAACACAGCTAAGACGGAGTTAAATTGCATTTTTTTTAGTTGATTATTAAAAGAAGGGTTTATATTTTGATGCACAAAGATATTAGTCGTTTTCCACTTGCAGATGTAAGTGAACTTCCTGATGATTTACAGGGCCGGGTTAAAGAGATTCAAGAGAAAATGGGTTTTATCCCGAATATCTTTGCTTCGCTCGCACATCGACCTCAAGAGCTTCGAGCGTTTTTCGATTATCATGACTCGCTTATGAACAAAAACTGCGGACTGACGAAAGGAGAAAGGGAGATGATCGTAGTTGCAACATCTTCTCTGAATAATTGTACATATTGCGTTGTTTCGCACGGAGCGATTTTAAGGATAAGGGAAAAAATGCCAAAATTGGGTGATCAAATCGCTGTCAATTTTAGGGAGGCTGACATTTCGGTCAGACAGAAGGCAATGTTAGAGTTCGCCGTCAAGGTTGCTAAGCAAGCTGACGAAATTAGCGAGACTGATTTTGAATCTCTGAAATTGCACGGATTTTCGGACGACGATATTTGGGACATTGGAGCGATCACTGCTTTATTCGCTTTGTCAAATCGGATAGCAAACATGGCGGGAATACGACCTAACGATGAGTTTTATTCGATAGGAAGAGGTTAGCTAATCTGAATTTGGTTTATACAAAAAATCAATATTTTGATTGCTCCTAGGATACTCTTATGCGGCTGGTTTCATGGAATTCAGTTTTTAGCGATCGCGGACACGTTAGTGCTGCGTTGAAAGATTCAATCTGGTTAAGCTTGAACAACGATTTTCTCGTCGATTAACTCCTGACAATTTGTCGCACTGTATCCCAGTTCTCTGAGGATTTCTGAGCTGTGTTGTCCGAGCTTGGGAGCAGGCAGGCGCAATGTACTTCTGGTTAATTGGAACTGCGCAGCAGGAACTGGTTGACGCACTTCACCAAATCCGGGAATAACGTCACGAGCTACTGTATTGCTCTCTAAAATTTGAGGATGGTCTAAAAGCTCTTCGCGGCTAAGCAACGGAGCGCACGGGACATCGTGAGTATCAAGAAGTTCAAGTAAATCGGTGGTTGAATGTCGCTCGATTTCGGCGCCTACGATGGCTCGCCGTTCCTTGGTATTTTCTCTGCGAGCGATTGCCGTCGCGAAGCGACTGTCTGTGAGAAGGTCCTCTCTTTTAAGCGCAGCGCAAAGAGCTTTCCATTCCTTGTCCGAAACTGTGCTCAAAGTAATAAACCCGTCGTTAGTTTCATACACCAAATCGAGAGATGCGAAATTTTTACTATGATCTATTTTTTTCTCTGCAAAAGTTAGCCCATTCATGCCCTCTGGCCAAAAAAAAGCGATTGTCGCACCCAGCATCGATAACTTTATATGTTGACCCTCGTTAAACCTTTCACGGTGAAATAATGCGCTAGAAACAGCTTGGGCGGCGGTGAGAGCAGAAATCTTATCGGCTATGATAATCCGGAACATGCCTGGCCTTCCGGTTTCTCGATTAGCTTGAATATCCGTTGCACCTGAGAGTCCTTGAATTATTGGATCATAAACTCTTTTATGGGCATACGGGCCGTCCTCACCAAAGCCACTGATGGAAACAAAAATTATGCCTGAGTTGCGCTGCCTGACTTTGTCTTCACCGAAACCCATTCGTTCGATGGCTCCCGGGCGGAAATTTTGGAGTAATACATCGGCTTTTTCGATTAGCAGCCAAAGGACCTCTTGTCCTTTGGTGGTTTTTAAATCAAGCGCAAGAGATCTTTTGTTACGATTACACGAATAAAAAGTAGCGGAAATATCGTTGTGTTTTTCGCCGAGGTGCCGCAACTGTTCGCCATACAGAGGTTCGATTTTCGTCACATCAGCGCCCTGATCACCTAGTATCATGGCAGCAACAGGTCCAGAGACCATACTTGTAAGATCTAAAACTTTTATGCCTTCTAAGGGTCCCATAAAGTCCTTCCTGAGCTATAATTTTTGATTGTTTTTAATTCTGGCTCTTTTATACCCTGATCTTTCTGTCATGTTAGAGAGATACTCTTTCAATATGTTAGATAATTCTATTTGGCACCCTTCTGCCCAAACTAAGCATGTAGTTAAGAATATATCGGCGACACCAAATTTGTTTTGGATTAAGAATTTCCGATCTTTCAGCCGATGTTCTGCAACTGAAATATGTTTTTGAAAATATGATTTTGCAGCAGTAATAGCATTTGGTGCTTCGCCATATATTGCTGCTAATGCCTCGTGTCTCCGAATTACATAAAGGCTGGTCTCATCGAGTTCACCGTATATAAAACTCAGCCATTCATCTTCTCGCGCTTTTTCCTGTGCGCACGCTGGTGCAGTAATGTTTTCCGCTAAACCGTACTGATTGATAAGGTAGCGACAAATCGCGGGGCTTTCGGAGATGCAAAAATCGCCATCTTGAAGCAAAGGAACTTTTTGTTTTGGATTTATTTTAGTAAAGGCATCTGTTTGGGTTTCTCCTGTTCGAGGGCCGATGGGTTTCACTTTATAGGAGAGCCCTAGCTCTTCTGCAACCCATATTGGGCGGATTGTCCGACTTGTGCCAACACCCCAGAGAATGATTTCCTTTTTATTCATAAAAATTCAGACATTGCGTTAATTGCGTTGCATAAAGGTTGAGAGCATCAATGATTCCACCAAGCTAAATCTGAAAAAGAGCGCAAATCTAATTCGTGTGTCCAAACTGAGCGGTGTTGCTGATGGATGTGCAAGTAAGTTTCTGCGATTTTTTCTGGAAGCATCAATCCATCTTTCCCCATCCCTTTTTCTTCTTTCAGCTTTTGAAATTTTTCTGCACCTAACATTTTGCCGAGTGTGTCTGGTGCCTCAACCGCGCCATCAATAATTATATGAGCGATATGTATTCCCTTACTTGCGTACTCTGCATTCAATGATTGGCAAAGCATTCTTCTACCGCCCATGGCAGCCGCATGCGAATGTTGTGACGCATTACCTCGAACTGAAGCGGTGGAGGACGTGACAAGAAGTGTGCCTCTACCTCGATTCTCCATTAGTGGGAAAAGTGTCGACGCAGTTCGGAAAAGAGCGAATGTTGCCATTCTCCAGCCAATTTCGAAGGCTTTATAAGAAGTGTCTGTAAGATGTCGGTTACCAATTTGTGCACCGAGGTTGAATACAACAATCTCGATAGGGCCGATCTCGGTTTCTATATAGGAAATTTGTTTTTCAATGCTTCCTTCCTCGACAGCATTTAATATAAATCCAGTTGCTTCACCGCCATTGGTCTGTATTTTAGAGACTAATTTGTCGAGACCATCTTGATCACTGCGTCGACATAACACCGAGTGAAAATTCTCCTGAGAAAATTTCGCGCCGACGGTCCCCCCAATGCCGGCCCCAGCTCCAATGACTAGACAAACTGGTTTCATAGATCACCTTTTTTATAAGTGAAATGTCTTAACCAATGCATTCAAATACCTGATTCAGCTACATTTCAAAACATGTCAATTTTAATGCTTTCGCGGTAAGAGATTATTTAACTATAATTTATTTTGCAAGTCGATCGAGTCTTTTAATATTATGATTTGAATGGGTGAAGTGAGTGCAAAACCTTCTCGTAGAACTGACCCTTGAAGGCCTGTTCGAGAACAGATAGTGTGGAATAGTTAGTTTTTAGGTAACAATGTCAGTGTTCTAGATTGCGTGATCTAATAACTTTTGGATGTGAGTCGGTGAGGAGGAGCGAAATGAAAGTTTTTTCGACAAGCGCTATAAAAAAATGTGTCTTTCTTGTAGTTCTGTTGTTCGGGCAATTCGCTTGTTCTCGCGACTCGGAAAGTCTGGATCTTGTTGAAATTACAATCGGTGAAATTCAAGAGACCCTGTTAAAAAGAAGAGTGACATGCTTTGAAGTGGTTTCAGCTTATCTAGAGCGTATAGAAAAGTTTGATATTCCTGCGGGAGTCAACTCGATTTCAGTGATTAATTCAAACGCGTTGCTGAGAGCCCGAGAGATAGACCGAGCTATAGCAATTGATGCTCCGCTGCCTCAGCTATTTTGTGCCCCTATTGTTGTGAAAGATAACTTCGATACTCACGACATGCCGACAACGGGCGGTTCTGTTATTTTGCGCGACAGTTATCCTCTCGACGACGCATTCATGGTAAGTCAACTTAGAGCAGCGGGTGCAATCATAATAGCAAAGACAAACATGGCGGAGTGGGCTTTTAGTCCGCGTGAAACAGTCTCTTCAACAGTAGGTCGAACGGCAAATGTTTACGATATAAGTTATGTACCTGCTGGATCTTCTGGTGGCACAGCGTCTGCGGTTGCGGCTAATTTTGCAGTAGCGGGAATGGGGAGTG
>Ga0222717_10004338_pt1 | contig 10478 bp, 7 predicted proteins | sample C33_18DmetaG_FD_165053 | JGI IMG/M metagenome (GOLD analysis project Ga0222717, IMG submission 165053) | Estuarine water microbial communities from San Francisco Bay, California, United States - C33_18D | ecosystem: Environmental > Aquatic > Marine > Unclassified | place: USA: California...
CCCAAAAGGGTACCGAGCTGGTCGCCCGTATGCGCCGCGAAATCGCTACCAACCTCTCAGACGTTATGTCGGAGATGGACGAAGAGGAAGCTGATACAGTGAGCCATGCGAATCGTGCAATTGCTGGGCGATCTTTGTAATTAATGGTCAAGTCCATCACGTGGGCTTGGCAATTCGAGAATCTTGCGTTAAGGCTATATGCCGATGACGCAAGCGCCTTGTTACTTAAACGCACTCAACGACCTTCCCGGTGTGAGTGTTGACTTCTTGCCCCGAGTCCCGGGTGTCGTGGTGGATACGGATCGCGAGGCGACCTGTGCCCGGCTCGAACCCGCTCATAAACTGGCCGTCGAGCGTATGGGGTTTTCTTGGCATCAGTTGCATCGTGCCGAACAGGTGCATGGAGCCGATATTGCTATCGTCGGGAAAAACGATCCGGCCCAGGTGTGGTCGGGAGTTGATGGCTTGGTCACCGCCGACCCCGGAGTGCTTCTGGGGATTTTCGTTGCCGACTGTGGCGCGGTCTATGTTGCCGATCCAATTAAGGGCGTATTAGCCCTACTGCATTCGGGGAAAAAGGGAACCGAGGGAAATATCACTGGCAGGGCGATCGCGATGATGGCGGAGCAATTTGGTAGCGATCCTGCCGATCTTATTGTAGCGCTCGCACCATGCATCCGACCACCAGCCTACGAGGTGGATTTTGCCTCACAAATCCGTGAGCAGGTTCTATCAGTAGGTGTGCCGGAATCTAAGCTCACCGATTCCGGCATATGCACGAGTTCTGATCTGGAAACCTACTACAGCTATCGGGTGGAGAAAGGTAGCACCGGCAGAATGCTTGCGTTGTTAGGCAGGCGTTAGGCGAGAAGCTGCTTGATCACCTTGGCTGGCTCCACACCGGTCAGGCGCATGTCGAGGCCTTGGAATTTTTCTGAGAAACGATGGTGGTCGATCCCTAACAAATTGAGCATGGTTGCATGGAAGTCGCGCACATGAACGATATCCTCAACCGCGTTGTAGCCGAGTTCATCGGTAGCGCCGTGGCTTAGGCCTGATTTGACACCGCCTCCCGCCATCCACATGGAAAACCCTTTGATGTGGTGATCGCGACCCGCTCCGCCTTTTCCTTGGAACATCGGTGTGCGGCCAAATTCTCCGCCCCAGACGACCAGTGTGTCCTCGAGCAAGCCGCGCTGTTTCAGATCGGTGAGCAACGCCCAGGTGGGTTTGTCGGTGTGACCGGCACAGATTTTCATGTATTTATCGAGCCCGCCGTGGTGGTCCCATCCACGGTGATAAAGCTGCACGAAGCGCACGCCTTTTTCGACAAGTCGTCGCGCAAGTAGGCAATTCGATGCGTAGGAGCCGTCGCCTGGAGTGGCTCCATACATATCTAACGTCTTTTTTGATTCTCCTGATAGGTCTGTTAATTCCGGTACCGAGGTCTGCATTCTGAACGCCATTTCGTAAGCGCTGATGCGTGCGGCGATTTCAGGGTTATCGACGAGTGCGTTGCGTTTTGAGTCGAGATTCTGGATGGTGCGGATGAGCTCGTCCTGGTGTCCGCGCGACACACCTGCAGGATTTGACACGTAATGCACCGGATCGCCACTTGAGTTAAACTCGACTCCTTGAAAGCGTGACGGAAGGAAACCGGACGCCCACTGACGGGAGGCAATTGGCTGGGGGTTGCGGCCGCCCACCGATGTGAGAACGACGAAGCCAGGAAGATCCTGCGATTCCGAGCCCAGTCCATAATTGACCCATGCACCCATCGACGGTCTGCCGCTGATGGCGGTGCCTGTGTTCATGAAGGTGTGAGCTGGATCGTGGTTGATCTGCTCGGTGACCATGGAACGGATGACTGAGATGTCATCGGCCATCTTTTGGTGGTAGGGTAAGTAGTCGGAAATCCATTGCCCGGATTTCCCGTATTGTTTGAAGCCACCGAGATGCCCTTGGGCCTTGAGTGCCTGCCCTTGAAGCTGGGCAATCGGTTGGCCTTTGGTGAAGGAATCGGGGAAGGGTTTGCCGGAAATTTTATCGAGTTCAGGTTTGTAGTCGAACGTCTCAAGGTGCGACGGGCCACCGGCCATGCAGAGATAGATCACACGTTTTGCCTTCGGTGCGTGGTGTGGAAATCCCGGACGACCGATGTAGCTTTTGCCACTAATGCCTGCTTTAGATAGCTGGGACGCGAGAGCGGCGGCACCTAAGGAAAATCCTCCCTTGGCAAGAAAGGTGCGCCGATTGATGAAGTTGGCCGATGGGTCAAACATGAGTCCTGTGTTAGAAAATTAGTTGCGCGTGGTGGTTTCGCTTAAATTGAGAAGTGCGCGGGAGACGCTTGTCCATGCGGCTAGTTCAATGGTATCCAGATCAGCGGAGGCAGGGGTTTGACCAATCGTGATGAGTTCCTTTGCAGCATCGGGGCGTTGCTTAAAGTCCTTGTTTGCGAAATCCAGAAGTTTGCTCATGGTCGTGCGTTCGGCGTCTGTTGGGATGCGTGAGAGAACCAGTTGGTAGGCGTGGTTCAGGCGGGCGAGGTCATTTTTTTCAGCTTCGCTGAGGATGCGTTCGGCCAAGATTCGTGCTGCTTCCACAAAGTTCGGGTCGTTAAGTAAATTCATTGCTGCCACCGGGGTGTTAGAGCGGGGTCGCTCGGTGGTGCATTCCTCGCGCGATGGTGCGTCGAAGGCTTTGAGCATCGGGTGTAGGAACTGCCGCTGCCAGTGGATGTAAAGGCTACGACGGTAAACTTGTTCGTCTGTATCTTGTTTGTATTTCCGCATGGGGAAATTGAGGTGCCTGTAGTATCCCGCAGGTTGGGCAGTCTTAACCGACGCACCACCTGTCGTGGTTTGCAGAAGCCCGGAAACGGCTAGGGCATTGTCGCGGATCATCTCTGCGGGAAGTCGGAAACGTGACTGGCGCGCCACCAGTTGGTTGTAGGGATCCGTGTCTCTGAGTTCGGCGGTGGATATGGAAGACTGCCGATAAGCTCTCGATGTGGTGAGCAGACGAACCATGTGTTTGATGTTCCAATTGGATTCGTAAAATTCAACGGCGAGACGATCGAGCAGTTCCGGGTTCGATGGTGGTTGCCCCTGGCCACCGAAGTCGCTCAATGATCGCGAGATGCCGGTTCCAAAGTAGAGGTAGAAAAAGCGGTTCGCCATGACGCGCGCGGTAAGCCCGCCGGTGCCTGTTTTGACATTGGTCAGCCAGTTGGCGAGGTCGAGTCGGTTGGCCCGTCCTTCTTTGGAAATCTGAGGCAGAAAATGAGGCACGGCGGGCTGCACGATTTCACCCGATTCGCTTAGCCAGTTGCCACGTGGAAGAACACGGACCGTGCGCGGCGTTGCCAGTGCTTTGGTAATCATGGTGAGCCGACCACTCGAGGCCACTTTTTTCCGTTCGGCAGTCACTTGCTTCCAGCGAACGAGCGAGTCTCCATGAAGGATTTTTCCTAGATCGGCATGCGTTTTGGTCAGGCGTGTTTGCAGTGCTTCCTTTTTCTTTGCGTCTTTTTCCCTACCGATTTGCCGTGTGAGGGTGGCCTTCTGTCGAAGCAAGTCATGGATCTGTTGTTCCTTTCCTCCGGCGAGGGCTGTTAGTTGAGCATCAAGGGTATCGAGTTTTTCCTTCGCAGCTTTGTCGTTGTGCACAACAATTTCCGGTGGGCGTTTGGTGGGCAGCGAATTAGTACCGGCTTTGAAGTGGCTTTCGTCATCGATATCAGCAAAAAACGCCGCCATTTGGTAGTGGTCTTTCGTGGTAATAGGATCGTATTTATGGTCGTGGCATTGGGCGCAGCCGATGGTGGCACCCATCCAGACGGCGGAAACATTACGCACCCGATCCGCTTGATAAATGGCGCGGTATTCCGCAGGTTGCACGCCTCCCTCGTGGGATGTTTGCAGGAGTCGGTTGTAGCCGGTGGCAACGATCTGGTCCTGGCTTGGTTTTGGCAGAAGGTCGCCAGCGAGCTGCTCGCGGGTGAACTGATCAAACGCAACATTGTTATTCAGCGCATTGATAACGTAGTCGCGGTAAGGGGAAATGTTATGCGTTTGATCGCCATGGTAGCCTACGGTGTCGGCAAAGCGGACAAGATCGAGCCAGTAGATGGCAAGCTTTTCACCGTAGTGAGGGGATGCGAGCAGGAAATCGACTTCCGCCTCAACAGCCGCTTGCATATCTTTAGCGGCTGCTTGGGTGAATTTTTTCACCCGCTCAGGCTTGGGTGGTAGGCCTATTAGGTCGAAGTGGAGGCGTCGAATCAATGTGACCGGATCAGCGTCAGGGGAGGGGGCGAGGTTCTTTTTTTCCAGTCGGTTAAGAATGAAATGGTCGACCCAGTTGCGAGGCCAGTTGTTGTCTTTGACGACAGGTGTGGGCTCCTTCACGGGTTCTAGGTAGGTCCATGGCTCTTCATATTCGGCGCCATTAGCGATCCACTGACGCAACAACTCCGCTTCGGCTTTGGTGACCTTTTTATGCGACTTCGGAGGTGGCATGACCTCATCCGGATCGGAATGAAGGATGCGTGCCATGAGCTCCGATTTTTCAGGTTTGCCGGGGATGATCGCGCCGTCTTCTGTAGCACCCTCAAAGGTGTCCAGGCGCAGGTCTTCCTCGCGGGTTTCTGGATCCGGGCCATGACAATGAAAGCATTTGTCCGAGAGGATGGGTCGGATATCCCGGTTGAAATCAACGCCGTGTGCCGGAATGCCCGTGAGCAGGACGAGAGCTGCTATGGATGGGCGAAAAATCATGGTCATGTACTACGCGCAAACTAGCGGGTTCTTGCCGCCAATCAACCAGAATCATAGCGGGTTTCCGTGCAATTGAAATGGATGGCTGAAGGCCAGACTCATGCTGACACAACGGCTTTGGCCGCATAAAGTTGGCCTCCAGCCAACATACGTTTCCTGTCCATTAACCCCGGGATGCAGGCGGTGCCTTTTCCCGGAGCTGGTATGAATTTCTCCGTTGGAGAACGTGGCGGATCAGTCTAAACTGAGCACCATTCGGTTCATTGCGTAATCTCCCTGTTTTTCACTGTCAGGGGAGTTGGTTCCTACTTGGAGCCCGAAATGGTTGGTGTGCCAAAGACATCCAACTCGCGCCAGACAAAGGCATTATCGACAGATCCCGCGACATGGCTGGCGGTGAACTTGATCGACTCAATCCCGCTGGCAAGCACCCCGCTTTTATCAGCGAGGACGACCTTGGTCGCGCCTCCGCCGTCGAGCGGTTGGGAGCTGAGCGGGTGGTGGTTCACGGTGTGAAGAATGCGGTAGCTGCCTCCGACCGGTTTGACTTCCACTGTCCACGCCTGATTGCCGAAGCCCGCGCCATTCCAGTCGGCAATGGACTGGATCGAGGTGATGTCATAGCCCAGTCCCTTGGCACCTTTACCCAGATGGTATTCGGCGGTGGCACCGACCGTTGTCCAGGCACCCTGCACCGGGTCGCCCGGCACTTGCTCAAACCCAGCCCCGTGGATGCCGTCGGTCAGCTTTTTCGGGTGGGCTTTGTTTCCCATCCTCCACCCAGTCGTCACCGCCGTCAATCCGTGCAAGAGATCCAAGGCACTGGCATCATCCTTGTAGGCGAGCTGGGTAGTTGTGAAATCTTCGGACGAAACCACGACCGGTTCGAGCTTGGTTGTCGGCAGGGTATCGAGAAAGTGGTCGCGTCGCACCGGGGTTTCCTTCCAGCGACCGGCCGGTCCGGCATAGCGGGCCTGGCCGGCTTCGAGTAGCTCTTGATGCTTCACACCGTGGCGGCTGCGCACTTCGATCTTACCATCGAAAACATGCACCTCATCGAGAAAATTTGGCTCGGAGATGATGCCGAACTCGGTGCCGAGGTCCTTGAGCACGAGATCGGGGGTGTTGACGGTGAATCCAACCGCTTTGCTTGGCACCTCGAACCAGACCGTCCCGTTGGCGAGGTCGAGCAGATCCTCGCGTTGCAGGGTCAGGTCGGCAGGGCCGCGCACAATCCCGCGCACCCCGGAGGCAAATTCAAGTTCCACCGTGCCGCTGATCACTTTCAGGCGCGAGCCGTGTTCGAGCACCAGACCTTCCGGCGCGTCCTCTCCGGTGAGTGCGTGGCTGATAGCGATGTCGGTTCCGGGTGCTGTGTTGAAAGTAAGGGTCGGTTCGGGTTTATGTGAGGCGACGAGTGCCATCACCAGCAGGCCGAGAACCAGCAGCGCGACCGCAGCCAGGGCGGCATTGCGCATGGAGCGGCGTTGTCGACGTTCGACGACTTGCTCCATAGGCACCACATTGAGTAGATCCACCCCTTTGGTGCGGAACTCAAGCGCGTGATGCAGGTGAAGGTATTCACGATAGGCTTCTCTGGCTGCCGGATCATCACGTAGCGTCTGTTGCAGGTCCACGAATGCCTGCCCTTCGAGACGACCGTCAAAGAGCTCTTGCAAGTGGTGTTCAAGTTCGCGCTGGTTCATGATCGGTTACGGTAAACAGCAAGTTCGCCAGTGATGCATTTTTTCAGGGCAGCACGGATGCGGAACAGACTGACGCGTAGAGAATCGACAGGTCGACCACATTGTGCCGCATATTCCTCCAGTTGGGAATCTGAAAAATATCGGAAATCAATCAGCGCACGTTCTTTCTCAGGCAGCCGACCCAGACAACTTTCCAAGGCACGCAGGCGATCGGTAAGCTCCTCTGGCTCGGCCTCGCATTCCATGGCGAGCTGCTCGGCAAGCTCGTCGTCAAACAACTCTGCACCTAGTCGACCAAGTTTACGGCGGTGACCCATCACCCTGAATCGGGCAATGGCACAGGCCCAGGCACGGAAGTTGCTCCCCGGCTCGAACGTCCTGCGCTTTTCCCAAAGCACCAGATTGGTCTCCTGCAACACATCGTCCACCCCATCCATCCCCGGCATCAGCGAGATGATGTAGGAATGCAGCGCCGACTGATGACGGGCGATCTGACTGACAAATTCAGCTTGTTGTGTGGCGTCGAGTTCCATCGGTCCTTGTTACCATATGCCCATTTTTCTCCCGCGTTAACAGATATTTTCAAAAAACCCTCAATTGATGCGGCCAGGTGGGTCAAACCAAGTATTTGAAAGTTTTTTTAACAAAGGTGTTAACGCAACCCCTTCTTCAGGCATTCATTAGTGTTCGATACGCAGGTCCGTGACCGAGCGGTGTCGGCATATTCAAGAAACAACCTAAACTACTAGGTGACACAACTACACAAAATGAATAATACAACAAAAACAAGTACACGCCTCGCCGCGCTCGCCGGCCTAGCCCTCACCGCTTCGGCCAACGCCGCCGTAATCGTCAACCCGAGCTTTGAGGTCGACGATGTGGGCAACGGCGCTTATATCTCGACTGCTACGGGTTGGGATGTAGTTGGAAGCCCAACGGGTACCCAGGATTTTGACGCCGAATCCCCTACGGCAACCGATGGCGAGCAGCACGGATTCGCCTCTTTCGCGAACGCATCGCTCAGCCAGTTGACGCCTTACATCATCACCGCGGGCGAAACCTACACTCTCACGGTGGACGTGGGCCAAGTCACTAATTTCTCGGGTTCTCAGGCCACGATCTCGCTGTTCGGCAGCACTGCGGGCATAGGCACCGCCCTGACCAACATCAACGGCACGGCAGAATCGGTGGTCGCCCCGGGTTCGGGTGCTTACTTGATCAATCAGACCGTCTCTTACACGGCTGTCGCCGGTGATGCGTTTGTGGGCCAGCAGATCGGCATTGCGCTGGTCAACACTGCGGGCACCCAGACCCTCTACGACAACGTCCGTCTGGACATCGTCGCCGTCCCCGAGCCATCTTCCGCAGCTCTTCTCGGACTTGGCGGATTCGCTCTGATTCTTCGTCGTCGCAAGTAATCAACTAACCGGGAAATCTACCCAATTGATTTTCTGAAATGGCGTTGTGAGCCCGTTGGTCACAACGCCATTATTCGCTCTATCTAATAAGACATGAAGCATTGCATCATCACCTTTATTGGCGCGTTGTTGATCGCAGCGCCCGCCGGGGCGGCCGGCAGCCGCGTGGACTTCACGCTCTCCGGCCAGTCAGCCTTCCGCATCACCCCGACCACCGCCGCTGCGGGCAATCCCTGGATCGCCTACGCCCCGGCCGTCGGCGGCCTGCCGGACTGGAACAGCGCGGGCGGAGGCGGCGCGGAGCAATGGATGTTCGACCAGTATTTGGACAACGGCATCGCCATCGCGGGCATCTACGCCGGTGACCTATCGGGCAACACGGATCAGCGTGCAGGCTACACCAACCTCTACAACGAGATGACCGTCAACCTCGGCTACGCCGAGCAGTTCAGCTTCCACACCCGCAGCCGGGGCGGACTGCTTGGCTACAACTGGGCGGCGGACAACCCCGACAAGGTCGCCGCCATCGGCGGGATCTACTCCGTCACCAACCTGTTGAGCTACCCTGGCTTCACCCAAGCCCAGATCGATGCTGACCCTAAATTGGACAACCCGATAGTTCGGCTGGCCGGCCTGGTCGCCAACGACATCAGCGTCTTTCACATCCACGGCGACAGCGACACTGTCGTGCCGATTGGGGACAACACCCAGATCGTCAAGGACTACTTCGACGCCAACGGCGGCGACGCGACGCTCACGGTGATCGCCGGCGGCGGGCACGACATGAACGCTCACTGGTGGAACAACCAGCCCCTGACGGATTTCATGATCAACGAAACCCTGGCAGCGGCTGTTCCGGAGCCATCCTCCGCAGCCCTGCTCGGTCTCGGCGGATTCGCTCTGATTTTCCGTCGTCGCAAGTAACCGCGCTCCGAAAATCTAATTTAATCAATATCTAAGATGCCGCTGTGACCCAGGCGATGGGATCGCAGCGGCATTTTTTCTCTCTGTCTGCCACCATCCATCCGATGCATCACAAAACATCAACTCGCCCGGTATTCGCAGCCCTCGCCGGCCTTGCCCTCGCCTCGTCCTCAGCCCATGCAACAGTGACTATCACAGGTGCGGGGAGCGCCACGGAAGTCAATAGCGCCACACAAACGGCCTATTCTGGCGATGTCAGCACGACCGATCTCTTACACGGCCTGACCGGAGCCAACGCCGTAACGAGTGGTTGGAACGGCGGCGCAGGCTCCCCCGCCGCCCTGAATAACGGAGCTCACGGCGGCGCCACCGACACCAGCGCCAGCTCGATTGCTTGGACCACAGTCGGTGCGACCGCCGAATACAACCTGGGCACCGGTGTCAGCGGGTTGGGTTACGACATCACCTCGATCCAGAGTATTGCGGCCTGGAATAGCGCGGGATTCGCAAACCAGGCGTGGACGGTTGAGGTGAAGCCAGTGGGTGGTAGCTACGCCACCCTCGCCACAGTCCACTACAACCCGGTCGCTGCCAATGGCGCGACCAAGGTCACCCTGACGGGGCTGGACCCCACCGGCATTGAGTTCATCAAGTTCACCGCTAACTCGGTCACTGGATCCTCTGGGAATGCGTTTACTTTCCGCGAGATCGATGTCTTTGGTGTAGAATCCGACCCCGACGTCACGGCTCCTTTGGTTAGCAGCCTGAGCCCGACCGATGACCTCGAGGATGTGCCTTTAGCCAGCGATCTGGTGGTCACATTCAACGAGGATGTTGCCATCGGTAGTGGAAATGTCATCCTCAAGAATCTCGATACATCCGCTGAAACAACCATCCCAGTGGGGGATGCTCAGGTTGCCATCTCCGGTGCGGTCTTGACGATCAATCCGAGTTCTAACCTGAACCCAAACACCGATTACGCGGTGCAAATACCCAACACGGCGATCACGGATCTTTCGGGCAATCCATTTCTCGGTATCGCAGGCGACATGGCATGGGATTTCACCACGATCGACCAACCGCTGCGCATCATGTGCCTCGGCGACTCGATCACGGTCGGCTACACCGACAACCCGGGCTGGAACAACCATCCGTTTATGTTTGGTTATCGCAGCGGACTCTACACGCGCCTGACCAACGCCGGGTATAACTTCCAATTTGTCGGAGGATCGACCGAGCCGTGGACTGGTATCTCCGGTGACCCGACCCACGGCGGTACCTACACGCCCGCGTTCGACATCCGAGACTTTGGCCAGGACAATCACCGCGGCTACGGTGGCGCAGGTATCTGGGGCAATGTCAACAGCTGGATCGATGCTGATAATCCGGACATCATCCTTCTTTTGATTGGCATCAACGGCATGGGCGGCGGCAGTCAGACAGCATTGACCAATCTGGTCAGCAGCATTGTGACGCACGCCCCGGACGTGCACCTGATCGTGGCGCAGATCACGCCACGTTCCACTTTCAACCAGACACTTTACAACTACAACCTCTACGTCCGCGACACCCTCGTGCCGGGACACGTGACTGCTGGGGACAAAGTCAGCACAGTCGATCTCTATTCGTTTTTCCTGACTGACCCGAGC
>Ga0222717_10004339_pt1 | contig 10476 bp, 4 predicted proteins | sample C33_18DmetaG_FD_165053 | JGI IMG/M metagenome (GOLD analysis project Ga0222717, IMG submission 165053) | Estuarine water microbial communities from San Francisco Bay, California, United States - C33_18D | ecosystem: Environmental > Aquatic > Marine > Unclassified | place: USA: California...
AACACTGAGGTCAGATTCATTTTTAACGTCTACAGCTTGAAGACTGGAGATGTCTGTATCTTGGTCTGAGTCGTTAGCGTGTAAGCTAGAAACGTCAACACTGAGGTCAGACTCGTTTTTAACGTCTGCAGCTTGAAGGCTGGAGATGTCTGTATCTTGGTCTGAGTCGTTAGCGTGTAAGCTAGAAACGTCAACACTGAGGTCAGACTCGTTTTTAACGTCTGCAGCTTGAAGGCTGGAAACATCAACGCTGAGATCAGACTCATTTTTAACGTCTACAGCTTGAAGGCTGGAGATGTCTGTAGTGTCTTGGTCGTTAACCGCCGCTAAGCTAGAGATGTCAACACTGAGATCAGACTCATTTTTAACGTCTACAGCTTGAAGGCTGGAAACATCAACACTGAGGTCAGATTCATTTTTAACGTCTACAGCTTGAAGACTGGAGATGTCTGTATCTTGGTCTGAGTCGTTAGCGTGTAAGCTAGAAACGTCAACACTGAGGTCAGACTCGTTTTTAACGTCTACAGCTTGAAGGCTGGAAACATCAACACTGAGGTCAGATTCATTTTTAACGTCTACAGCTTGAAGACTGGAGATATCACCTTCAATGGTGGCTTTACTCATTAATGTTGATCCAGATGTGTTTAAAATTTCAAACGCATCTGTACCACTCGCACTTAAAAGGACATTGCCATTTAAGCTCATTGTTTCGGTACGGAATATTTTTGCCATACAATAATATATACGCAAATAATAACCTCTATGGGAAATTTAAAGTTTTAACAGTAAGCTTGTATGTTACAGGGACTCTGTAAGAAAATTATTTTGCCAATAGCTCATGAATATTTTTTTTAATTCATAAGGATAGGCCATAAAATGTAATATAAATGTGTCTTTATTTACTAATCTAGGATCGGTATTAAATTCATTCATTTCGAATATTTTTCTATTAAATCCAGGAGTGTCTGATTTTTTAAGTATTTCGCAAAGTATTTCTTGGTCTCCTCCGCTAGCATATAATGAAGATTTATCTCCTTTAAAGTCTCGCCATGTTTTAATTAAGTTTTTTGTATATTGGTGGGATTTAAAAAATAATACTCCACTATTTAGCATGGAGTTATCACCTATGTCTTTTGTTGCAAGTATAAATTTTCTAGAAGCTTTTTGGATTATGCTTTCAAGTGTTTTTTCTGGATTAAAAATTAATGTATCGGAGTCCATCCAAATTATATATTCATGATCATCAATGTGATTTAGTAGCGCTTGAGCTTTAGACCAATTTGGATTAGATTCTTTTTCAAGTTTTTCGCGGTAGATATAAAATGTATAACCTTGTTTCTCACAATAATCCTTGATACTCTGCTCAGAATACTTCGCATAATCTGCGATTTCTGGAGTATATAAACTTATTATCGCTATTTTCTTATCAGGATTATAAATACTAAATTTTTCATCACTTAAATTAACCTCTTTCATTTCGCGGCAAAGATATTTAAATATATCATAATCTTTAAAATTCTGCCATTGATCTTTGAGTTGAATGAATTGTTGTTGTTTTGTTTCTAAATGTTGGCGAACTAAGATATTGCTTTGTTTTTGTTTATATACCCTAAACTCACCCCTTTCAGTATCAGACTTTACATTAAAATGAATTTCAGGAAAAAACTTATCGCAGTATTTTTTTTCTAAATCCCTACTGCAATCATCAATAAAAACCGTTGCTTGGTTCTTTTTAGCAATCTGACTAGACCAGTATATAGGCAGCGCTCGACCAGGAGCCTCAAACCTATCTCCAGGAGGAGCGTCAACAAGAATGATATCCCATTTTATTTTTACTATAAAATCAGGTATGTCAAACTTATTCAAGTATTCTTTATTTATAGGCAGACTATCTTTAACGGTTGTTTGAAAAGTATATAGAATCTTATTTTTTATGTTTTGATTTAAATCTATCCATGCTTGATTCGTTTCTAAGAATAATGTATATCCTTTATTGACTGTATCATATATAATACTATCTTTACCTAGTCCAAAAACGAGCATATTGCAATTGCATTTTTTATCTTGAATTTCTTTAACGATATTACATAAGTTATTTTTTGTCAATTGGCAATCTATATTAAAATAATTTATGATTTCTCCCGGAGTTCTTTCGTGTAAGCTTATTTTTTTATTTATCAAACTAAACTTATGCCAAAACTCAGAGCCTAAGCAATCGCTATTCCAAGGTTTATCTTTTCCGATAAAATGCAAGATACCCTCTCGGTAATTGGAGACATTTTTTTTGCTTAAATAATGAACTCCATCTTTCTGAAACAAATTAAACTTTTTAAACTCAAAGCTGTTATCATTTATACTATTTAATTGATCGGAAACTAAAATATTTAATTGATCGGGTAATACATCAAAGTTGCACTCGCAAAATATATTTATTAAATCTTGATCTCCTCCGGTCAAAGGAATACTATAAGTGTTTCGATGTTTTTCTTTTATACAGAAATCTGTAAATTTTCTTTTGCGCAATTCATTTAAATCTAAAACCATAACCCCAGAATTTCCAATGACTCGATCGCCAAAATCGACAGGGTTTTTATTTTCAGTTGCAGTGCCTCTTGATCCATTAAATGTTCGCCAACCATTTTTAATTTCCTGGCGCATTGCGATTCCATATTTATCTGTTTTTACTTTATCAAATTCTCTCAAATCCACATAAGGAATAGTATCTATATCAAAATATATAACTCTATAAACATCTTTTAATATCTCTGGAATCTGCAATTTTAAATTGGTTGCACTAGACAAATGCTCGATTGACCTCCATGTTTTATTAATAGAAATATCAAGAGAATTTACAATATATTTTTTGAAAATAACATTTGATTTATCGACTAATACATTTTCTATATAACACAAATCACTCTCTTTCCCTGAATAAATAAAGTGAATAACAATATTATTGTCTGTATTTTTTTCACATATTGCATTTATAGGATTAATTGCATATCGTATTAAATTTTCATCACAACAAAAACACACATCATATCTTCTATTGGTTGTAATGATATTATGAATTTTTTGTTTGTTTGTGTTTTTTAATTGTGCGTGCTTTGCCTGTGTATTTTTATTCCAGTGAATCACCGATTCGCCGTTGTAAAAATCTGCTTTGTCTTTTTCGAATGTTTGTGTATTAAAATTGCCATCGACGTTTCTATACAGCGCATGGTAATTTGGGCCGATTTCGCGGAAAGTTTCAAGATATTCACAAGAGTCAATTCGATTTCTTATGTTATTGAAATATTCAGGGTTATTCCCGCGATCAACAGCCTTGCAAGTTAAAACTTCGCTAACTGAATGCATGTATGATTGTACGGCAAGAAAAAATAGAGACTCGTCTTTTAGTCGGTAATTTAAATTATTAGCTATAGCTTTGCCTATTATTGGATTTTTTGGGCATGTTAATATAAAATCTTGAGAAAAATCTATATCCTGAAATGTAGGCAAAAACATTGCGGTTTTTTTGTTTATTATTTCTGATAATGGGGTATCAATATATCGATCTATATCAATATAAAGTCCGCCTTCTTGATAGGTTTTTATTAATCTCCAGAGATCTGTCTTTTCTGTAATTTTCTTCTCTTTAATTAAATCCCAATTAACTCTTCCTATTGTGTCTCTGAGTAGTTTATTTATATCTTCGTCATCATAAACTTCTATATCCCAATCTGGATTTAATAACTGTAGATTTTTCGCACCTTTCTTGATTAACTCATAATCAGAATCTATTATATTTTTATTCTTCCAAGATAGATGTATTTTTTTAGGTATTTCTTTGTTTGATATTTCTCTTAACAAAGGGAAGCGGATTTGCTTCCCTGTAATAAATTGATCCAAATCATCAAAGACCTCTTTATGAGCAGCCCAATCCTGAGAGATTACTTTTTTCACAGCATCGTCTTCGCTAGCGCTCCCAGGAGTTTGAATAGGAAAGCCTTCAATAATATAGTTTTGCCTACCTTGTTTTTGGTTTATTTTAAAGATAAATATATCCCCGAAATGATGAATGATATTTTCTGGAATTTTTATGAAAGTTTTTTTTCTAACAAACATCATCATTCCCGATCCATGATGCAATCTATTTTTGATAATATCATTTACTCTTTTCAGCTTCCCGGTTGATCTAGTTTGCTGATTAATATATTCTGGCGAAATAAAAATGCATCCATCTTTTTCACTGAAATTATTTTTTACATAATTAAATACCCTAGTATCACTAGTTATATCATCATTATAAATACAGCATATATCATTTTTACATAAATCAATTCCTAAATTTACGCTTTCATTAAAATACATTCTCTTACCAGGGTCAACTACTTTCACCTTTTTGAAAGCGTTTATCCAGTGAGGAGTTTTTGTTTTGTCATTATTAATTACAATCACTTCCTCAATACAATCAACTTTATCGAAACCCAATAGTGACCTCATCATATAATCATTTGCCATCCAGATTGTTGGAATTACAACCGATATTCTCCTATCGTCGCTAAACCTCTCCTCGCAAAGTCTAATATCAGAATTTTTATCTATTTCTGTATTATCATTTTCTTCGTGCAATTGATAGCTCATGAGTGGATTAAGATGATATATACTTTTTGGCGCAGTAAATAATTTATTTTTATTAAAGAATCTTTGCATGAAATTATCAAGCGCATCATCTATTCCATTCTGCTCAACCCATTGACATAGTAAACTTGCAGCAGTTTTACTTAAAATGTATGAGCTTGCGTTCATGTGCCAAAAATGATCATTTTTAGTGAAAAAATCGTTTTTTTTAATGTTAGAGAAATAATTATTATATTTTTCTAAAGATTTATGGTAGTGGGGTTTATTCCAAGGCTGACAACCGCCTAAGTATATTAAATTATAATTTTCAGGTATATTTTTGCTGAACAATTGATTCCAGAAATTTGTAAACCCTTCCTTGAAAACCGCGTCATCTTCTAATATTAAATAATTATCTACATCTTTATCTAATGTTAAGCGTTTCCATAGTCTATAATGACTAAGGGAGCATGCTATTTCTGCTTTTGTAAATTTTTGTAAGTTTTTACCGAATATTTTTTTTATTTCATCGTTTAGTTCTAGGTTTTTCGCGTCAACAGCGGGAAACCTTTCTGCCGAAAATGGTAGATTTTTATTTATATGATCTAACCTATCTTTTCGATGATCAAGATTTATGAAGAAAGCTTTACTTATTTTATTTAATGTCATCTATTAATTTAGAATATATTTTTATATTTTTATCCTCAAAGGGGCTAAATTGTTTCAGGTGGGAACGAGCTTGCTCGGTGTATTCCTTCAATGTTTTTTCGTGATTTAGTATCGCATTGTACAGTTGATTGGAGCCCATTTTAATGTCATGTTGCTCATAATAATAACCTACATCGCATAAGCTGGGGCAGTTATGGATTAGGGGTAGGCCCAGATATAACTGTTCAAAGTTGGCGTAATTAAATTGACAGTCTATCTGGTGACTAACAATCACGCTTCCGAATTTGCTTAGGGCGTCTAGTGATCCCCACCTATTGTTAAAAAAACAAAAATCTTTCTTACTTAAAATATTTAATCTTTTTACGAAATTTTCAAAATATTTTCTATTTCTTATTTTTTCTGCGCAAAAAGTGTTTATTGATTTTATGACATTAGGCCTCTCCGTTTCGAGTCGCTCGCAAATCATTAAAGGTACAAAAGATGTTTTTATTGGATTTACATTTGGCTCAAAAATGCAGACTTTATTCGCGTAATCAGGCTTGAAGAATGGATTTAAATTTTTACTTTTTAAGTCTTTTATTTTATCTTGAACAAAAGAAGGTTCCCATATCATAGGGGTTACTACAACATTATCTATTCCGTAATATGTTTTAATATATTCTATTCCTGAGGAGTGGTGTGGAAGAATCCATACTTGATCTATATATTTATTTGTACCTTTTGTATTTAATTGAATGTCATAATTTTTATATCTTTCATCGAATAAAACATTGTATGTGTCTATATATAATTTATGACCAAAATGAGCTATGATAATTTTAAGATTAGGATTTCTTTCTTTAAGTTCTTTGTAGAATTCGGATGGAATGTCGTATCCAGCTATAATTAAAATGTCTAGTTTTTCGTTTTTATCAGAAATTAAATCCTGAATAAGCATTCCTTGGTGGTCGAAGTGTATTTTGTTTTTTGGAGGCTCTTTTGCAATATAGTAACATTCATGACCTATTCTTTTGAGTAAATCATAAAGAAAGACAATATTTTGTTGCATTCCATTTGCCCAAAAAGCAACGGACATATCTAGTGTTATTCCTATTTTCATGACAATAATTTTTTATATTTTTCTATAACAATTGGATTGTTTGGTGAGTATTTGTAAATCGTTTTTTGCGCTTGCTCTTTGTATTTATCTAGATTTTGATCGTGATAATTTAAGGCAAGATTTAAGGCTTCCGCTCCTAATTTGGTATCATAATTAGGGTAATAATATCCAGCTTCTTTAATTAAGTCGGAGTTATGTACTAGAGGAAGGTTGAAATGTAAAGCTTCAAGATATGTATAGTTTAACGCATTTAAAAGTTGATTTGATATAAATACATTAGATTTTTCAGCAAAGATTTGACTAACTTTTATTCTTGATTGAAATTCTATTTTATTTTCTTTTGTAACATTTAATTTCCACATTAAGGATTTGAAGTATTTTTTATCTAAAAATTTTGATGCACAATATACTGTAATTTTATTAAAATCATCTTTGCTTATGTTTGAGAAAAATTCTTCGGCCACCATAATGGATGGAAGGCAGTGTTTGGTTATATTTAAATTGGGTTCTAATATGCCAATATTTTTTTCTTGATTTGGTTCGTAGTAGCAACTTTTATTTACCTTGTTCCATATTTTTTCATGCATGTCTATATACTTAGAACTCCAGATATATGGAAGTTCAAACACTTTTTGACTGTGATAATATGTTTTATAGTAATTGTAAGAAAATTTGTAATGAGGAGATATCCATGCTTCATCTACAAATTCATTATCTATTGCTATATGATCTTGCCAGCTACATCTTTCTATATCTGCGAGAAGTCCGTTTCCATAAACTATATGTATATTTTTGCAATTTTTATTTTTATCTTTAATGAATTTAATTTTGTTTGTATTTACAGGCCATGAAGTATTTAATATAAAAGATAAATCATCGCAGTAATCTAATATTTCATGTTCTTCAACTATTAAAATATCTGCAGGAGGATCAATGCACTCTTCTATTTTATGGTTGATTGCAATTATTGGAGTAAATCCAATACCTTTTAATAATTCAGCAAGAAAAACTATATTTTGTTGTAATCCGTTGCTGAATAGCCCGTTTTTATAGTTTGCGGTTAACAATATATTCATCTAAGTAAATTACACGATGAATTATGTTTTTTACTCAGAAATTACGAAACTTGCAGGATTTGATGTTGACGTATTGGCGGATCTATTTAGTTTGTCTAAATTAAATAAATGATCACCGTTAGAATCTGTTATTCCATTCGAATTACATATCGTAAATTTATTATTAATATCGTACGAATTATCTAATTGAATTCCATCTGAGTAAGATTGGTATGTATATGCGGTTCCGCCATTAGGGGCAGTTCCTCCTTCTGATAGATTTTCAAAAGATATATTGGATGGAGTTGATACGGTTGTTCCTATATCTGCTAATCCTGCGCCCAAACTAGTTGGAGAAGAGGATATTGTTCTTGATAAAAATCCCTCGATTATATAATTTGGATTAGTTGAAATGGCTGTTGTTTCTTTCCCAGCTAAATTAAATGCTGAAACGGACCAAGTAAATTGTCCTTTAGTATCTGTATCTGAAACTGTTAAGGTGTAAGAATTGCTCGTTTTGCCTGCGCCAGATGAATTGACAGTTAATGATGAGGGGTTTGTTTGGGCAGCGTCAGTATTTAAACTTGGATTGGATAGCATTAATTGAGTACTACCTAAATAAAACTGATCGGTATTTCCAGATGGAGAGCTTTTAATTTTAGCGGCAAGATTATTGATTGATAAACTTAAGCTTGTGTTTGCTATGTTAACTATATCTTGAGATTCAATTGTTATTCCGTTAGATGTTTTGGAGGCTGAGATTTTGAAATTATTAGATCCTCCGTCAATATCAATATTGTATCCTCCAGATGAATAAGCTGCAGTTTTAAAGGCTTCAAATGTAGTAGGATTGGTTATTGATAATTGATTATTGGGGGAAGAGTATGTTATTGAATCATAATTGGTGGCATTATTTGATACAGTAGCAGATTCAGGACTTTTGATAGCTTGCTGTGAGGCAGGGTATGCAATGTTAGATATATTTACTGATGGTATGCTTCCGTTATTAAGTGTGGCGGTATCTGTGCTTGTAAATTTATCGCTCACTGTATTGAAATTATTTCTAGATTTGAATGCTACTGTATTAATTCCATCTCTTGTGCTTGAACCTATGGTTCCGAAAACTTTTACGGGGACATTAAATTTAAAACTTCCGTCTGGTAGTGTGGTTTTTGTATAACTTGATGAATAGGATGTTTGCGTTCCATTCGAAACACCTTCGTTTTGAATAGAAAGATATACATTATTAATTGAAACCCCGTTTCCGTCAACGAATACTTCTGAATCAACAGTATCTCCAGCTTTAAGCTCTAAAGTTCCGATTGAATGAGGCGAAGTCGCAGAGCTTGCTGTAGGTGATAAATTAACACCTGTTATTACTGGTCCGTTTGCTATTTTTATTTTAACTAAATCTGAATCAGTTGCTCCATTATTAATTCTAACTGCATTAATTTCTATATTATCTAGATTATTATAAATACCTTTAATATAACTAACTGATTTAGAACTCTCAAATAATCCAGAATTACTTATAGATATTTCATCTGTTAAAGATTCATAAGAAACTGTATCTGTAATATCAGACCAATTAGATATACTGTTTGAAAATGTTGTGCTCTCGCCTTCTCTTAAACCGTCAGATCTTCCATTGTAAGAAGTAGGATCTGTTGCAAAAATATTTGGATAAGTTTGATCTAAATCTCTTGTACCACTAGAATGTATAAAATCCGTAGATTCTTTTAATTCTCCAGTAGAGCCGAATGAATTAACCGCTTGGACCGCAACAGAATGATTGCCATTTCTATTAGAAACAGTAACGGGGATTGTCGCTCTATAAGTTCCTCCCAAGTCAGTTAAGGTATAAGAGGTAAAATCTATTTCTTCTGCTATTCCATGATCATGAACTTTGATGGAGCTTACGTCATCAGTATTAAAATCAACAAAAATATCTATTATGTCTCCTTGTTTTAAGTGGGTTTGACCTAACTCTTCTCCTGGTTTTGGGGTTGCATTTGATATTTCATCAATTAAAATATTTGTAGGCTCTGGCCCTAAACCTAATTCTTCTAAGGATATTTCTGATATTCTTCCATTTGCTTCTGCGGAAATTTTTGATAATCCTCCTAAATCTAAATTATCCAAAAAACCTTTAAATCTTCTTGTGTCTTGACCGAGTTGAGCTATATTTTGCAGTGGAATTTTTTGATTATTGATATACGCTTCTCCCATGTAATCGTCATTGGGCCCGTCCCATTGGATTTCAATCCTCATGTTTGATGCAGATGCAACTGTAATTCCTGAAAGATATAAGTCTGCATTTGGAGTGTTATAAAAAGTCTTATTTGTAACTCCATTATTATCGGATACATCTGAAAAGAAAACAAATTCTGCTGCGCCAGATTGAACTTCAGAAACTGATGTTCCTAGCTTTGCTACATCTACTCCGTTGAGAGTTAATCCGCTAACAAAGTTTCCACTTATGAATTCAACACTATCTGTTGTTTGGACGTTTTGGTCCATAGAGACCATTAATCCTCCAAAGTATAAATTATCAAAAACTCCAGTACCCCAGGCTTTATCTAATCTACCTACACTACCTTCTCCGCTATTTCTTGGAACTAAATTTCTCGTGGCCATTAATTATATTACACTAATATTATTAAAATGATATATCATCTGTAAAAGCTTCTGGTCCAGTATTATATCTCCAGACATTAGCTCTTAATTCTAAATTGTTATCTTCTTTTAATATCCACATAGGATCTGATATGAAGGGGTGGTTGGTCGGTGCTATATCTCCGTATTCATCCTCCTCAAATGCTTCTTCTAATAAGAGTCGGTTTTCTTCGTAATTTCCAGATAAGATTTGACTTCCAGTGTTTTGGCTTAAAGCCTGAATTTTTCCGCTTAAAGTATCTATGTGCCCATGTAGATGTAAACCTGTAGATTCTAGGTTTCCGCTTAAAGTATCTATGTGTCCATGTAGATGTAAACCTGTGGATTCTAGGTTTCCGCTTAAAGTATCTATGTGTCCATGTAGATGTAAACCTG
>Ga0222717_10004342_pt1 | contig 10472 bp, 6 predicted proteins | sample C33_18DmetaG_FD_165053 | JGI IMG/M metagenome (GOLD analysis project Ga0222717, IMG submission 165053) | Estuarine water microbial communities from San Francisco Bay, California, United States - C33_18D | ecosystem: Environmental > Aquatic > Marine > Unclassified | place: USA: California...
TAGGTAGTGTTTATAAAATTACATTAGAGGTTTCTAATTTAGGAAGTGGAGAGTCTATAAAAATTAGGTTTCCGTTTCAAGATACCAGTATAAACGCCAACGGCACATACACTATTGTTGGCGAAGGCACTACGGCAAATGCTTTTAGAATAACTCCAGCTTCAGCAACGGCAACTTTTTCTATAGATAATGTATCAGTAAAGCAAGTAACCTCTGCAAGTAATCAAATACAAAAAAGAGAATTAGGCACTGGTGCATTTGGACCAACACCTGTAGGAGCTTACTTACCACTTGCTGGTGGGACAATGACTGGTAATACAGATCATAATGATAATGTATATAGCAAGTACGGAACTGCTGACCAATTGAGAATTTGGAATAATGGATCAAACTCTTATATTTTTAATTATACTTCTGGCAATATAAATATAGGAAACGATGCTGTTGATAAAGATGTTATTTTTTATGCTGATCGCGGGGATGGTTTAGAAGATGTTTTTTTTAGATTAGATGGTAGCGAAACAAACGGTACAACTGTGCTTGGAGTTACTTTATTCCCAGATAAATCACAAGCAAGATTTGGAAATCAAGGTGATCTTAGAATATACCACGACGGAAGTAATAGTTATATTCAAGACACAGGAACAGGGACATTAAATTTACAAGGAAGTACACAGGTTCTTATTGGTGGAACAAATGGTGAAGTCGGAGTTCAGTATGTAGAAAACGCAGGCGTAGGGTTAAGACATAATAACGTAACAAAACTAACAACCGAAAGCACAGGTGTTACTGTAGCAGGAAATATTGATTTGCCAAGTAACGGAGCAATATTATTTGACAATACGAATAATACCGAGCAATATTATATAAGAAATGGCGGTGGCTCTCAGTCAAGTTTTCAAATAGGTAAAGGTAATCCAGGTTCAGATATTAAACTTATTATAGACGACGGAGGCAGCGTAGGTATAGGAACAACAGACCCTGATTACAAACTTGAAGTAAACGGAACATTTGGTGTTTCTGATTTACCAGGAAATGGGAGTTCTACTTCTGTATTAGTGCAAGACCAAACTACAACTCCACTTACAGTTGTAAACGGAGATTTTGCAACAGATACAAATTGGGGTAAAGGCACAGGTTGGACTATATCAGGTGGTAAAGCTAATGTAGACGGAACCCAAACGGCAACAACCTATCTGAATCAAAGTGGAGTACTACCTAATCCATCGGAAAATATAGAATATATAATTAAATATACAATTTCTAATTATTCAGCAGGTGAATTTAGAATAAACGTAGGTGGATACATTGCCAGTACTCCTGTCCAAACAGCCAATGGTACATATGAAGTAAAAGTAACACCAACAAACGCCCTTTCTAATACACTTATTTATGTACAAGCTGATGCAAACGCTATTGGTAGTGTGGATAACATATCAGTTAAACAAGTCACAGCGGGTACTAATCAAATTAAAGCAAGAGAATTAGGTGCTGGTGCATTTGGACCAACACCTGTAGGAGCTTACTTGCCGCTTGATGGTGGGACAATGACTGGAACAACCAGGCACGGAGATGGAGTCACAAGTTATTGGGGTACAGGAGATGATTTAGAAATATTTCATGATGCAGCAGATTCTATTATTAATAACAATGTGGGACATTTATATATTTCACAGAAAGCAGATGATAAAGATATTATATTTAGATCAGACGATGGTGCCGGAGGTATTGAAACATACTTTTATTTAGATGGCAGCAGTACTGGTACTAATAATCCAATGACTGTTTTCCCTGATAATTCAAAATTAGGTTTTGGTAATGCTGCAGTTCCTGATTTACTTATTTATCACGACAGCAATAATAGTTATATAGTTGATAATGGAACTGGAGACTTAGTGGTTCTAACTACAAGATTTTATGTAAAATCAACTGCTGGAGAAGCAATGTTTAGAGCTACAGAAAATGGAGCCTGTGACTTATTTTATAATAATATTGCAACTTTCTCAACTACAAGCACAGGTGTTACTGTAGCAGGTGACATACAAATTGATTCTGCTTTACTTTCAAACCAAGAAAATACAGATATAGATACAGGGGCTGAAGTAGTCGCTCAAGTTGCATACGCTACTTATACAGCAGCTTTCTTTGACTTTGTAGTTAAGAAAGGTACAAATGTAAGATCAGGTACAGTATATGCTTGTCACAATGGGGATACAACTCCTTTAGTAGAATTTACAGAAACATCGACCAATGACTTAGGTGACACATCAGATGTTACATTAAGTGTAGATATATCAGGAGCTAATATGAGATTGTTAGCAACAGTGACTTCAGATGACTGGAGTGTTAAATCATTAATAAGAGCAATATAATATGGCATATTTTACAGGACCAAATATAGTAACAGATGAATTATTACTCGCGTATGACGCAGGGAGTGGAAGAAGTTATTCAGGATCAGGAACTACCGCGAGCAATATAATAGATAGTTCTACTGGAACTTTAGTTAACGGGGTAGCATTTAATAGTGCTAATGGCGGTTATTGGGAATTTGATGGCACAGATGACTACATAAGTATAGCTAACGCAAACTCACCTCAATTTACAGCAAACCAATCTTTCACTATATCTTACACGTTAAAGCTTAATACTATAATAGGAGGTTTTTGGGCGCCTGTAATGAAAGGAGGATTTGGTCAGTCTTATGGACATCTAATACTAAATGATGATCTTTTAGTCTATACAGACACTGATAGTAGCCCTGAATACACTTTTAACAATGTGTTTACTAACGATGCTAATAAATGGGTTTTTATTACCCAAACTTATGATGGTAATAGAATTTACTTATACAGAAACGGTGAACTTTTTGGTCAGTCTGGAACTGGTATAGGTTTCACTACCAGTACTGCACCTTTATACTTTGGTTCACATAACTCAACAGGCTATTATTTAAACGGAAGTATGGCTACTGTAAAAATGTACAATAAAGCTTTGTCTGCAGCAGAAGTACTGCAAAATTTTAACGCACAAAAAACAAGATTCGGATTATGATAACATACATTACAATAAATATGTCTGAAATAGCATTAGTTGATTTTAATCAAGTTATGGAAACATCAGAACAAACAGTTAGACTATCAGTTGATGGTTTACAAACAGTATTAAAGTGGGAAGGCGCAGAACCTTCATTTGTATCAACATTAAGTTCATACGAAGGACCGTATACCCACGAAGAAATTTTAGTAATAATGGCCACTCCAGAATGGACTGACCCAAACCCACCAGAATAATATGGCATCATTTGTAGGACCACATATACCAACAAACGGATTGGTATTAGCTTTAGACGCAACAAGCGAAAGAAGTTACCCTGGATCGGGAACAACTTGGTATGATTTAAGTGGCTTAGAAAACAACGCTACTTTAAACAATGGAACATCTTGGAACTCATCAGGGTATATGCAAACAGATGGTATTGATGATTATATTTCAGTTCCAAATGATTCTTCACTGCAAGTAACCACGGGTTTTACTCAATTAATCTGGGTTAAGCTTAATAATATAACCGCTACAGCTTACGCACAGTTATTTGGTAAACCAGGATATACAAAATACGGAATGATTGTAGAGTGGTATGGAGGAAATCCAATACTTTTTGATTTTGCCAATGCATCAGGTAGAAACACTGCAACAATAAACGCTGGGTCTGGGTCTTGGGTAATGATTGCTCAATCTTACAATGCAGCTGGAGGTTCTAACAATAGAATATGTAATATAAGAGGTGGAGTTACAGCTACAATTAATCAAACAAAAACAGGTAACGTGCTTACAGATTTAAGTGATATAAATATAGGTGGGCCTCGTTCACAAGCAGATATAGGTTTAGCTTTATTATATAACAGAGGTCTTACTCAAGTAGAATTAGATCAAATATATAACGCGCAAAAAAACAGATTTATATAATAACTTTTTGGATATTGAAAAAAAGATAATAATATGGCGAACGAATTTAAAATAAAAAAAGGCTTGATTGTCGAAGGAGCTTCAGGCGGAACTGTAGTAAATGTACTTGGTTCGCAAGGGCAACTTCTTTCAGTAACCGACGACCTAAGCGGATCTATATTCGCTGTGTCAGATATATCTGGTGTACCTATACTGGATGTCAACTCAAGTGGATTAGTTACTGTAGATGGTCCTTTCACACAAACAGGTGGAGGAGCAACAATTTTATCAGGCACTTTAGATGTTGATGGAGAAGTAACCATAGGAAGTGGTGAATATTTATCTTGGGGTACATCAGGTGCAACAGCAATAGAAGGTAGTACGGTTTCTAATAGAATGAGATTTTATACTGATTCTACTTTAGCTTTAACTTTAGAATCATCACAAAACGCAACTTTTGCAGGTGATGTTACGGTTAGTGGGGGAGATATAACTGTATCAAATGCGATTACGGGAATTAGTGGTGGTTCGTTTAGAGTTAAAAATAATGGTGGCACTACAATAGCTACTTTTGCTGATGATCTAAGCGCAACTTTTGCAGCTCAAGCTTTTGCAACAACTGCCACATCCTCTGGAAACGCGTCATCAACCCTAACAACAAAAGGTTATGTAGACAGTTTAATTACTGGGGCTACAATATATAGAGGTGCTTGGCAAGCTGGTATATCAGCTACATCATCCGCTGCAACAACAGCGAGTACAACATTAACAGTTACAGCAGCAATCCTTGATGGAGATGGTAATACACCTGATTTAGTAGGGGCTGTAGTTACTGGTGAGGGAATAACAGGTATTGTAAAAGTAGCTTCTGTTACTTCATCTACAGTATATGTATTAGATACGGCAATAACTGCAACAGCAACAGCGTATATATTCTCTCCAATATATGGAGCGCCTGACTTAAGTGGTGTAACAGAAACATCTGGATATTATTATATATGTAGTGAAGCAGGTTCAGCAACTCCAAACGGAGCAAACTCAGAGCCTAATACTTGGAATGTAGGTGACTGGTGTATATACAACGATGTTAGTGGCACAGGTCAATGGCAGAAGATAGATAACTCATCTGTATTATCAGGTGTAGGTACAGGTCAAACTGTAGCTTTATGGGAAGGTCCAAGTTCTGTTACAGATTCAGATACTTTAGGTAACGCGCCAATAACAGTTAGTGGTAATAATACAACTTTTGCAGGAACAGTAGAAGCAGCTACTTATTATAAATCATCAGGAACATCAGCAGTTCTTGGAACAGATACAAGTGGAGAAGTTTTATTACGACCTACTGCTTGGAATTTGTCAACTGCTCAATCTTCATTTACAACAACTTTAGCAACTATTGGAACAGACGCAACTTTTGCGGGTGATGTAAAATGGTCAAATGGAGCTGGTAGATTAATTTCTAATCAATTACAAAGTGGTTATAATCAAAATGCAGATGATGCTGATTTTTGGATTAATTATCAAGGGTATCAAGGCGGAACTACTTATTTTAGGGACTTTAGAGTAGGTGATGGAAAACAAGGTCAAATTGCTTTATTTGATGGTTCTACTAAAGACGTAACTTTTGCAGGAAATGTAACAGCTGCTGATTTACTTACAGTAAACGGTGATGGTCATTTATTTTTAGGAGCAGATGGAGAAACGCCTAAAATAGATATGATGTATGATGATCACGCTTCAGGAGCTGGTTGGGATACAAGAATATTTACTGGTAAAACAGATGATTTACCAAACGGTCAAAGCTTTCCAACTTCAACTATAGCTGGTGGTTACGGTACACAATACCAATCAAACTCAGATGGAGCGTTTTTTGGTATTATACCTTATACTCCAGGTCATTATAGACCAGTAATAAACTGGGGAGATGATGTGGCTGACAGTCCTTTTTCTTTTCAATTTAATGGGACAAATGTAGTAAACATTAGTACAGGAGGAGGTGTTGGTGCAAATAGTTTTACAGGAGATCATATAGGCACAATAAACACAGCAACTACAGGTGTAACACAAACAGCTGGTAATGATAGTACGCTAATAGCAACAACTGAGTTTGTAACAGATGCTGTAGCTACAGGTGTAGGTAATTACTTACCGCTTGCTGGTGGAACAATGAATGCAAGTGCTAACATAAATATGAATTCAGGCTCGCTTTCCAGTGTTGATTATATAGACTTTGGTATAGGACAATTAAACGGAGTAAGCACCAGTAACCTTATTTTAAAATCATTAGGCGATATAACTTATAACGTAGATAGCAATAATAACGGTAATAGTTCACATATATTTCAAGAGTCTGGAAGTGAGTTGATGCGTATTAGATATGACGGAAACGTTGGAATTAATACAAGTTCACCTGTTGTAAGATTACACGTTCAAGGTAATAATATTGCAACAAGAACAACTACAACAGCTCAATCCGTTCTTAGATTAGTTAGAGATGTTGTTGATACTGCTTTTCCAAGCACTAAAGATAGTGCTGTAGATTTTATGCTTTCAAGGCAACAAACAGTTAATAATAATTTACCTTATACAAGATTAGATATTAGATTAGCTGGAACAACAGACTCCTCAACACCGTCATTAGATGTTATGAGTTTGTTGCACAACGGCAACGTCGGGATCGGGACGACTAATCCAAGAGACGCTTTAGAAGTTGTAGGAAATATAAGATTTGTTGAAGGTGAAGATCATTTAATGATAAAACCAAATTCAAGTATCCACGGAGCAGATTTTATAGTTGGAGACGGAGTTGCTACTACTGACACACCAGTAATGTCTTTAAATGGATTGTATGGCGGAAAAGTAACTATACAAACTCAAGGTAATTCAGTTGCTGATAAAACAGTTTTTGACGTACAAGGAACACAAGGTCAGTTATTCTCAGTTACAGATGATCTTAGCGGAAGCATATTTGCAGTAGCGGATATATCTGGTGTACCAATATTTGATGTTAACTCTGATGGTACATCTTACTTTGATGGAAACGTCGGGATCGGAACGGATTCGCCTGGAAGAAAATTAACTGTTACTGGTGATGCATCAGGAGATGCAAATAATTTACTTTTAGCAAATGAAAATGACACTGACGGTGATTCTGTGAGTATTGGTTTTAGTATGCTTAGTAATAATACTTATGTCAAATCAGGTATTTTCTTTAAAAGAACAACAACACAAGGTCGTGGAGATTTAATTTTTGCAAATAATAACGAAGTAAACGGTAATAACGTTACTTTGTCAGATGCTAAAATAACAATACAACCAGGCGGCAACGTCGGGATTGGGACGATTAGTCCTGGTTCTACTTTAACTTTAGGAAACGCTACAGGTAATGTTGCCGAACTACGAGTTTTAAGATCAAATTCACTTTCAAATTCATACGGTTTTATAAACACCACTGGAGGTACTGCTCAATTAGGTGGGTCTGGTGACGCAAGAATCATATCTTCTACTGGTCGCTTATTGTTTAATTCAAATAATACAGATCAAATAAGCTTAGAATCTAACGGAGAGTATAGGCTCAAGCTTGGCTCAACAACAACTGGCTACGAAGCATCAATGGATAACAGTAATACCGCTTATCGAATATTCGGTTCAAGATTTGGTGGTACTGGTAAGTATGTCGCAATATGGTCAGATGGAGCAAATGAAAATACCAGATTTTATCCTACTAAGACTATCTTTTATAAAAACGTTGGGATCGGGGTTACTGGGCCTGAATCTAAACTACAAGTTGGCTTAGGGACTACTAACCAGCAATCAAGCGTAGCATCAATTGGAACTTCTGTAGATGGATTAACTTCCGTATTATCTTTAGTAAATCAAGGAGGAAATAACACGAACGGAAATGGTGTATCTTTAGATTTTCACAACGCCAGCAATTGGTCGGCAACTGGAAGAATATCGGTTATTCATCCTACAGCAACAACAGGTACGGCAACTAATTCAAGCATGCAGTTTTCTACATACGGAACTGTGGGGTCTACAACAACTTTTGAACCGAGAATGACTATTGATTACCAAGGCAACGTCGGGATCGGAGACACAACTCCTTCTTACAAGCTTGATGTAGCTGGAACTATTAGAGCAACAGGTGATGTAATAGCTTTTTCAGACGTAAGAGTTAAAGAGAATATTAAAACAATAAAAAGTTCTTTAGATAAAGTTAGTAGACTTAGAGGTGTTGAATTTAACAAGATAGGAGAAGACGAAAAATCTATTGGTGTTATTGCACAAGAAATAGAAAAGGTTATCCCAGAGGTTGTTAAAACAGACGATGAGGGTATGAAGTCAGTTGCTTACGGTAACATATCTGGATTACTAATAGAAGCAATAAAAGAATTAAAAGCGGAAGTTGATTTATTAAAATCAAAACCGTGTAACTGTAATTGTAAAAAATAATGGCGTTACCAATTGGAGGAACTATATCGGCAAGTATGATAAACACTGAATCTGCTACAGTAAGCACTAACAATGCCCCACTGTCTGGGAACAGTAGTACCCCGCAAGCAGGTTCTTTAGTAAAAAGATATGATGATGCAACGCCTACGCCTGTAGATCAAAATGCTCCTCACGCTTACTCTGAATTTTATGGTAAATCATTTACGTCTCCTGACATACCTTGTGGAACAAGCGGTACTTTAAGCGCAGGTAGTGGTAACGGATATTTTGAAGCAACAATAGAAAGTAATAATTCAATAGGAGCTATTTTAGTATATTTTTACCCGCAAGGTGTGCCAGATGGGGTTGCTTATGAGTTTGATGGTACAACATATAATGATTTAACTTCAAATACGTATGGATATGCAGCAGGAACGGGTAATAACTTAAATATTGTAGGTGATGATGATATTTCAAGCTGTAATGCTTCTACTTTAGTAGCTAACAGCCCTTATACATTAAATACTTCTGTATGGAATGGTAGTTCTTTTGGTTTAAACGGAGGCACAACAACTGTTGTAACTACTAATGTAAATTTAAATGGAACAAGCGGAAACATTTTTTATACGTTAGTAATTCCTAAACCAAATTCAACACCTACAACTGGGACTTTAAAAGTAGTAGGACCTTGTTCAGGGACTGGATGGAACGTAAAAGTACTATGCCCTGCAACATTGCCTTCTTTTACAACAAACAGTGTTAATAGTACTTTTCAAGGATCTTGTTGTGCTACCCAGAATCAAACATATTATTTTGCCAGAAATTGCTCAGGTAGTTTTGTAATTGACACAAATACTTTACCACAAGTAGGTAATTTTGTTTTTTCTAACAGTACAGGAGCTACGGCTTTATCAAATGGATACTATAGAATTACTTCTAATACAGCTATATACGTTCAAAATGGAGTGGTTAGTTCTATAAGTACTGGTTGTGCGAGTTGTGGTATTAGTTTTAGTTCTTCTACAAGACAAACTACAGTAGCAAGTGTTTGTTCTGCTTCATTAAATCAAACTTATTATCATACTGGATCTGCTCCAGGACCAACTGTTGGTGATATATGTTATTCAACTATTAGCGGACCTATTTTATTACAAGGTTACTATTTAAGTCAATCGACATCAACTTATATATATATAGGCGGAACTAATGGTGTTGTAACTTCAGTTGGTACTTGTTCATCATTAACTGCTTTTGATAGTTCTACTCGTTACAAAGACGCTTGTGGAGAAACATTAGATCAACTTTATTATCACGATGGAAGTAGTTCTTTACCTGCGAATGGGGATACGTGTTATAGCGATTCTGCGGGTACAACTACATTACCTGCTGGGCAAAGAGCAGATACTGCTTTTGGAATTTACATTGTAAATAGTAGTGGGGTTGTAACATCAAAAGCTTTATGTCCATAAAATTAATAAATAAATAAACACTAACTTTACAAAAAATAAAATCATGGCAGTTATTTACAAATGGGACATCCCACAAATGAACGCTCACATCCAATCGGATGGGCAAGACAATGTAATCTACACAGTACATTACAGATACACAGGTTCTGAAGAGTCTGGAGGAGTTACTTACTCATCAACTAATATTGGAACGCAAAGTTACACATATGTAGCAGGAGAACCTTTTACGCCTTACGAAAATACAGAAGCTTTTGAAGCTGTAGTTATTGGGTGGTTAGAAGGGTCTTTAGATGTACCAGCAATGCAAGCTTCTATTGCAGCGGATATACAATCTCAGATTGTACCAGTAAACGAGGATTTGTATTTTACTTGGCAAAATCCAGTGCCACCTGTTCCACCTGCTCCTGAACCAGAAACTGAAGAAGAGGAAAAAGTTGTTGATGGAGAGTAAATAATATTTATTATATTTGTATATAAATTTAATCTAAAATAATCTAAAATGTCAAAAAATTTAACACCAGAAGAGTTACAGAATTTACAAGCTCTTAATCAAGAATTTACTCAAGTAAAACTAAAGTTAGCTGATTCAGTTTATCAACAAGTTTTATATACGAAAGACTTGGA
>Ga0222717_10004343_pt1 | contig 10472 bp, 10 predicted proteins | sample C33_18DmetaG_FD_165053 | JGI IMG/M metagenome (GOLD analysis project Ga0222717, IMG submission 165053) | Estuarine water microbial communities from San Francisco Bay, California, United States - C33_18D | ecosystem: Environmental > Aquatic > Marine > Unclassified | place: USA: California...
CGTACCAGAGCATATCTGCCAAACTGGTGTTCAGAAATAACAATTAAATATGTGACGCCTACGCTGAACGCCAACGGCATTGTATCGCTGTTGACAAACGCAGGGCTAATCGTAGGGCTAGGAGACTTCCGCCAAGAGAAAGGGCGTGGGTCATACGGTACGTTCTCTGTAACAAGCGCGGAAGATATGGGTGAACACCAAGAGGCTTGGGATGAAATCACGAAAGAAGCGCGTGAAGTCCAAGAGTTAGCTATGGAATACCCCGAATGCGCTGACGAGCAAACGGCAGAGCTTATGAGACTTATGCAAGAAGAGCGGTTGCGTCGAGCAGCCTAAACGAAGCGGGGCGGTTCGCCGCCCTAATTCACGGATAAGGTATGGCGGTTCAGGCGAGTTGAGGTTTGGCGGGGTTAGACGTGGCGGTCGAGGTGTGTTGAGACGGGGTATGGTGTGGTACGGCAAGGCGGTTCAGGTATAGACTGGCGAGTTGAGTTACGGCTTGGTGTGTTCTGGTAAGGCGAGGCGGTCGAGTTGAGTTATGGTCAGGTAAGGTGGGTTGTGGCGAGGCGGTTATGGAGTGTCGGGGTTTGGTCCGTTGCGGCCAGTCGGGGCGGTCGAGGTATGTTGGGGTCCGGTAAGTTAAGGCGAGGCGGTCTAGGTGTGTTCGGTTCCGGTGAGGTCCGGTTTGGCACGGCGAGGCGGTTTAGGCGTGTTGTGGTTTGGCGTAGCGTGGCGCGGTGTGGTTAGCCGACTGACTAACAAAAACAAAGCAGGCTGTGATGGCCTGCTTTACAAACAAAAACTATGGAGAATAAACTTATGTCTAAGTTTTCTAAAAAGACTAAGCAGCGTATCATAGATGATTACCTGCAAACTACGGGCGCGAATATGTTTGTGCCTTCAGAGTTCGTCGATTGGTTAGCAGGCGAGCCAGAGCATGAAGCGTACCAAGCGTTTTATGGGATTGACGATGCGGAAGCCGCGAGGCAGCATCGTATACAGTTGGCGCGGCAGATGGCGTCAGGGCTACGTATCGTGGCAAAAACGGAGACAGTAGAAAGTTCTGTTGTTTCCATAAAGGTGACAGAATACCCTGCGTATATTTCACCTGTGTCAAAGCGGCGTGAGGGTGGGGGGTACGAACCTTTTGACCCTACCGATGAAGTTGCACAAGCTGAACTACGCAGACAAGCCGGTGTAAGTTTGGCGGCGTGGCTTGAAAGGTTTCGCGGTGCAGCGGAAAATTATGGGGTTGATGTAACTCCAGTTGAAGAAATCGTGCGCGTGTTGCGTGACGATAAAGATAAAGCAGTAGGAGAATGACTATGGGTAAGAAAGCAGAAAAAGTTTGGGCATACATTGTGAAGCATCCAAAAGCGCCAGTAGCAAAAATTGCTAAAGCGTGTAAGTGTTCGCCATCTTATATACACCTGCTAAAGAAAAAGATCGGCACACCGAAAGAGGTGTTGGAAGCAGTAAATCTAACTGTAACACGCTCCGAAGTACTCGACACAGCTAAAGACTATGTGACGAAGGATCGCGCTGCGGAGCATGGTGACATGGAGAGTAACTTCAACACCATTGCACGATACTGGTCTGTGCATCTGGATGCGCAAATAACCCCGACAGATGTTGCGGTTATGATGAACCTGCTCAAAGTTGCGCGAATAAAGTCTAACCCAAAGTCTAAAGATAATTGGGTTGATGGTGCGGGGTACATGGCTTGCGGTGGAGAGATTGCAAGTGCCTTACGTGCGTAAGCCTAGTAAGTCCAAGAAAGCAAAGATTGGGGCGGGCGTTTATGACGCTCGCTTCAACGACAAAAAAGTAACGCTACCCAAAGCTCCGTGGGAGGATGACGAAGATGGACATAGTGACGTTGGATTTCGAGACGTACTACGACAAGGAGTACAGCCTGTCGAAGATGACGACTGAAGAATATATCCGCGACGATAGATTTGAGGTTATTGGGTTAGCTGTAAAAAAGAATGATAAGCCAACGTGTTGGCTACAAGGTGAGGAACTCACTACACGTTTCTTATCACACGTAGACTTCTCGTCCTGCGCCATACTTTGTCATAACACCGCGTTTGACGGGGCGATACTAGGGTGGCGATTTGGCGTGAAGCCAAAGCTGTGGCTTGATACAATGTGCATGGCCCGTGCGTTACATGGCACGGAAAAGAGTGTGAGCCTAAAGGCTGTGTCTGAACGCTACGGCGTTGGAGACAAGGGTGATGAAGTTACCCGAGCGTTAGCCAAGCGGCTAACTGATTTTAGCGAAGAAGAAATTGCGAAGTATGCAGAGTATTCCCGCAACGATGTGGACCTGACATACGAGATTTTTAAGCTGATGTTCAGCGGAGTTGTTGGAAACCAGTTCCCACAACAAGAGTTACAGCTAATAGATCGCACGTTGCGGATGTTTATTGAGCCTACGCTTGACCTAGATTTGTTCTTGTTGGAGCAACATCTGGAAGAAGTGCGTGAACGCAAGGACAAGCTGCTGCGCGATGCGAACATAACCGACAAAAAAGATTTGATGTCCAACAATAAGTTTGCGGAGCTTCTTATAAGTCTTGGCGTTGAGCCGCCGAGGAAGATTAGCCCGACGACAGGTAAAGAAACATTTGCCTTTGCTAAGTCTGACGAGGCGTTCAAAGCGTTGCTAGAACATGACGACGATAAAGTGCAGTCGTTAGTCTCTGCACGTTTGGGTACTAAAAGTACCTTAGAAGAAACACGTACCGAGAGGTTTATATCCATTGGCAAACGTGGACTTCTCCCAGTTCCGATTAGGTATTACGCAGCGCACACAGGCCGGTGGGGTGGACAGGATAAGATCAACCTGCAAAACCTGCCGAGCCGAGGGCTGAATGCGAAGAAACTCAAGAGCAGTATTATAGCTCCCGAAGGCTATACGCTCATAGATGCAGATAGCGCACAGATCGAAGCTAGAGTTTTGGCGTGGCTTGCAGGGCAAAATGATTTGGTTAGCCAGTTCGCTAACGGCGAAGATGTGTACATAAAAATGGCTGCGCGTATATACGGCTGCGAAGAAGAGACCGTTACGAAAGACCAACGCTTTGTAGGCAAGACTACTATTCTTGGTGCAGGGTACGGCATGGGCGGCGTAAAGTTCCAAGCTCAGCTAAAAAACTTTGGCTTTGAAATACCCGTCGAAGAAGCCAAGCGGATCATAAATATCTATCGCAATATCAACCACAGCATAGATAGGCTGTGGAAGGATGCGCAGTTTGCACTGGAGCAAATGACGCATAACGGTCCAGTTCGATTTGGGCGCAGGGGTGTCCTCAAAGTTCTACCAAAAGAGAACGCCATCCAGTTACCATCAGGTCTTTATATACACTACGAGGACTTGAAGTACGAGATGACCGAGGAAGGGTCACACGAATACAGGTATAAAGTACGGCGGGGCCGAAACAGAATTTACGGTGGCAAGATGGTAGAGAATGTGTGTCAAGCCATAGCTCGCTGTATCATTGGCGAGCAGTTGCTAAGTATATCCGAAAGATATAAAGTTGTCCTTACCGTACATGACTCGATTGTTTGCTGTGTGAAGGATGAAGAAGTTCCCGAAGCGCAAGCGTATGTAGAAGAATGTATGCGCAAGACACCAGATTGGGCCACAGGCCTACCTATAGACTGCGAGAGCGGTACAGGTAAATCGTATGGGGAATGTGAATGAGTAAAGCAGCGCCGTGGTCGTTCAGTCGGATCAAAGCATTTGAGCAATGCCCCAAGCAGTTCTACCATGAGAAGGTGCTGAAGCAGTACCCGTTCATACAGACGGACGCTATGATCTACGGCAATCAATTCCACAAAGCCTGCGAAGATTATATCGGTAAAGGCGAGCCGATCCCCGAGAGATTTATGTATATCAAAGATGCGTTGGATAAATTGAACCAACGCAAGGGTGTAAAGATATGTGAGCAGCGGTTAGGAGTAACGGCTAACTTAGAACCGTGCAGCTTTGGCGCTAGGAACGTATGGTTTCGTGGTATTGTGGACCTTGCTATCCTTGACGAAGATAGTGGTATCGGTTGGATCATCGACTATAAAACTGGCAAGTCTGCAAAGTACGCAGACAAAGGGCAGCTAGAGTTGATGGCGTTGGCGATCTTTGCGCACTACCCCAAGATAACAAGCATACGCGCAGGGCTACTGTTCGTGGTGGCAAACAAACTCGTAAAAGAAACGTATGAAGTTGTAGATAGGGCTAATCTTTGGGAGAAATGGGCTTCAAACTATGCTACAATGGAGAAGGCGTTTGAAGCAGATGTGTGGAACCCCCGCCCCTCTGGACTATGCAAGCGTCATTGCCCTGTAACCGAATGCGCCCACAACGGGAGTAACTGATGCCCTATAAAAACAAACCCCGCCCGTACAAAAAAGAGTACAAGCAGCAGAAAGAACGCGAAGAGCATAGCGACCGCATGGAGCGGCAACGTGCGCGGCGTAAGATGGATAAGACCGGCAAGGATGCCAACAAGAACGGCAAAGCCGACAAGCGTGAAGGTAAAGATATCGCGCACAAGAAACCGCTCAGTAAGGGTGGCAAAAATAAAGACGGTGTAAAAGTACAAAGCCGCAAGAAAAATAGAGCCGCTGGCGGTGCGTTAAGCCGTGGAAAGCGCAAGAAGTAATTGGAGAATAACATGCAGATTGTACAGGATAAAGCCATCCTGCTTACGCTGCCTAACCCGAAGCAAATCACAACAGTGATTGCGAAGAGTAAGGAGTTGTCGATGAATGAAGTCGTCGTGAATTGGGGTATCGACGAGGCCCATAAGCTGAAAGCATTGAATATAAAGGTGCCTTCACCGATTGAGAAACGCTATTCGTGGGTGGGTAAGTACAAGCCCTACCAACACCAGAAGGACACTGCGGCGTTTCTTACCATGAACAAGCGGGGCTTCTGCTTCAACGAACAAGGCACAGGCAAAACAGCCAGTGCGATATGGGCCGCAGACTTCTTGATGAAGCAAGGTATTATACGACGAGTTCTTGTTGTGTGTCCTTTATCTATCATGGACAGCGCATGGCGTGAGGATTTGTTTAGCTTTGCTATGCACCGAACCGTGGACGTTGCGCATGGCGCGAAAGAAAAGCGCAAAAAGATAATAAACAGCGGGGCCGATTTCGTCATTATAAACTATGACGGTGTTGAGGTTGTGGCAGATGCTATCGCCAAGGGTGGGTTTGACCTAATCATCATAGACGAAGCAACGCACTACAAGAACGCGCAGACCAAACGGTGGAAAACGCTCAAGAAGCTTGTCAAAGACGATACATGGCTATGGCTTATGACAGGTACTCCCGCTGCGCAGTCGCCACTAGATGCCTACGGCCTTGCCAAGCTAGTGAACCCGCAGAGTGTGCCTAGTTTCTTTAGTTCGTTCCGTGATCAGATCATGGTAAAGGTTACTCAGTTTAAGTGGACGCCGAAAGAGAACGCCAAGAGTACGGTTTTCCGTGCGCTTCAGCCAGCGATACGTTTCACCAAAGACGAATGCTTAGACTTGCCCGACATGGTGTACACCAAGCGCAGGGTAGAGATGACCAAACAGCAGCAAACATTCTACGACCTGTTGCGTAAGCGTATGGTCATGCAAGTTGCCGGTGAGAGTGTGACAGCGGTGAATGCTGCGGTGAACCTAAACAAACTGCTACAGATATCGGCAGGGGCTATATACACCGACGAAGGCGACACCGTGCAGTTCGATATCTCTAACAGGTACAAGGTGCTGAAAGAAGTGATAGACGAATGCTCGCAGAAAGTGCTTGTGTTTATACCGTTTCGACACACCATAGACTTGTTAGCCGGTAAGCTAACTAAAGACGGCATAACGTCCGCTATCATAAGGGGAGATGTAGCTGCGCATAAACGCACTGAGATCTTTTCGCAGTTCCAAAGCGAGAAAGATCCCAAGGTCTTGCTTATACAGCCCCAAGCCGCAGCACACGGGGTTACGCTTACAGCAGCAAATACTGTTGTGTGGTGGGGGCCGACACCCTCGTTGGAAACCTACGCACAAGCAAATGCTAGGGTCCACAGATCGGGGCAGAAGCATAAATGCACAGTGATACAGCTTGCGGGTTCGTTTGTTGAGAACCGTATATACAGGTTGTTGGACGATAAGATAAGTACGCACACAGAGATTATTGATTTGTATAAAGAAGTGCTTGACTAGCTTATGTTTACTAACTATATGCCATGTATAACTAAGTTTGGAGAGTTTTATGCAAGTTCCTGTAGAGAAGCTTACGAAAGCGTACATTAAGATACGCGAAAAACGTGCAGAGTTGTCGGCTAACTTCAAAGATGAAGACGCAAAGCTCGCTGATAAGATGAATACTATCAAGCGCGCCTTGTTGGAGCATTGCGAAGAACATAGCGTAGAGAGTGTTAGGACAACAGAAGGGTTGTTCTATCGAACCGTTAAGCAGCGGTATTGGACAAATGACTGGGAGCAGATGCACCACTTTATCATGGAGCATCAGGTGCCAGAGTTGTTGGAGAAGCGGCTTAACCAAACCCACATGCGGCAGTTTTTAGAGGAGCATCCTGATGTGCTACCCAAAGGGCTTAATGTGGATAGCGAGTATGCAATTTCAGTGAGGAAAAAATGACGGATACCGTTTATTCTGATGTTAATAAAACCGCCGAGTATTTTGGCGTATCAATTCATACCATTAGAAAATGGGTGAAGGAGGGTCACATACCGCGTGACCATTACATTCGGGGCGGTACAACATACCGCTATAATATCCCTGCTATCGAAAAAGAGTTGACAAGCAGCAGCAAACCCGAACAAATGGAACTCCCCTTGCAAGAGGCCTCTGATGAGTGACTTTGAGGGTAATACCCACCGCATAAGTATACGCGGGGGGCGCTTTCAAGGGTTAATGGGCGGGGATAGGATGCCGTTAGGCGAAGAAGGTTTTTTAGATATCGTGATCATAAACGCTGCAAAGATATCTAGAGCATATTACGCAGACGAATATGATCGTAGCAAACCTTCTTACCCTACCTGTTGGTCTGCGGATACGCAGTTACCGGCAGTAGAAGTGCCCGAAGCAAGGAAGCAAGCATCGCGGTGCATGGACTGCACACAGAACATTAGAGGTTCTGGAAAGATGGACAGTCGCGCATGTAAGTTTGCTCAAAGACTTGCCGTAGGGCTAGTAGACGACATGCAGCAAGTGTATCATCTGCAACTCCCCGCTTCATCCATATTTGGTGGAGTAAAGAAAGGGCATATGGGGTTACAAGCATATGCAAAGTTTTTAAGCACCCGCAGGACACACACTATGTCCGTAGTAACGCGGCTATATTTCGACGAGACTAGCGCGGTGCCAAAAGTATATTTTAAAGCTATAAAGCCTCTTACAGATACAGAATTAGAGGTAGCTTTAAAATTAAAACGTAGCGATGCCGCAAGCATTGCTGCACTTCAAACTGTAGCAGTGTCACACGAACCTGTTATGGCAACATCTCCGTTTACAGAAGTAGACGGGTTTCAATATAAATTGGAGAACACCTATGGCTAATAATGCTACTTCGCACATCATAAGAGATGTGACCGCTCTATACCCGCGCCTTAATCAGACGTACAAATACGATCCGTCTGCGGGGGATAGGGGCAGAACAATGCCTTGCAAACCTGATGCAGAAGGCGCAAAGTTTGAGACTTCTTTTACTATGACAGAAGATCAAGCCAAAGAATTGTATGGCGCTATGTCTGAGGCATATAAAGCTAGAGCAGCCAAAGAAAAAAACTGGCCCGATAAATTACCAAAAGCATCTGACGTATTTAAGAAAGATGACAATGGTATGTATGTTGGTAAGGCTGTCTTAAAGGGGTCTTACGGGGGTGAGATAACTTCTCCTCCTTTGCAAGTAGACGCTAAAAACAAACCGCTACCTGATGGTTTTGAACTGACATCGGGTAGTCGTGTAAATCTTAGCGTAGTATTTGTGCCCTACTCCATGCGAGATCACGGGGTGTCTTTACGGCTGAAAGCAGTGCAAGTTACAAAGCTTGAAGAACGTAAATCATATTCTCCGTTTGACGTAGAAGAAGGTTTTTCCGTGGAAGAGAACACGGCATCACCTTTTGAAGACTTAGTTTCCTCTGCGGATATACAGCCAGAAGAGCTGCCAGAGGAAACACCGGAACCCAAGAAGGTCAGTAAGAAGGCGGCGGCTGCTCCCGCACCTGCGACAGACTTAGGGTCGATCTTAGACGAGTGGGACTAATCGTCTAGGGTCATATCGTGGCGGGGCAGGTCCAACCCCCGCCACGATGTTAAATGGAGAGCAGCATAATGAAAACGATAGAATTTTTACGCTCTGTGCTAGGAGATGGTGGGTGTTACTGCGTATTTGCAGCAAATGCAGCTACTGATAAACGGGTACAGAAGTTTTACGATAGCCTAGAAGCTGTTGCCAAAGCCGCAGATCATTTCGATGCAGACGGTTTTGACGTGTATTTTGGTTTGGGTAGGCTGCGAGAAGCAGGTAGCCGCAAGAAAGAGAACGTAGCATCTCTTAAATCTTTGTTCTTGGATTTAGATTGTGGCCCAAGCAAGGAGTATCCCGACCAGCAGCAGGCGGTGCAGGCCCTACGAAAATTTGTAGGGGAGCTAAACTTACCTAAGCCGATGTTAATAAACTCAGGGCGAGGAGTACATGTGTACTGGCCCCTGACAAAACCTGCGCCGTTAGCCGAGTGGCTAACTGTTGCGGAACGGCTAAAGAAAGTTTGCGCAGAGCGTGGGCTGTTGGCAGATCCTGCTGTAACCGCAGACGCGGCTCGCATATTGCGACCGCCTAACACCCATAACTATAAAGGCGACCCCCCGCTACCAGTAGAGCGCATAGGTGTGACAGAACCCGTGCCTGTGGAGCTTTCGGCGTTTATGCAGTCGTTGGGTGCGGAGTTAAAACCCGTAAACACGCAGATAGATTTAGGGCCAGACGCACTGCAAGAAGCTTTGGCTGCGAACAAAGAGAGCGTGTTCAAGTCCATCGTGGCTAAGACTTTGAATGGTCGAGGCTGTGCGCAGCTAAAGAACGTGTGGGAGAACCAGAACACCATCAGCGAGCCGTTGTGGAGAGCGGGGCTGTCTATCGCAAAGTTCTGCAAGGACGCCGCCGTTGCAGCGGTAAAGATATCCGAGCAGCACCAAGGATACGATCACGACGAGATGCAGCGCAAGTTGTCTGAGATTAAAGGCCCGTACACATGCCAGAAGTTCGACGAGCTTAACCCCAATGTGTGTGGCGAGTGCCCGTTCAAAGGCAAAATAAAGTCTCCGATAACGCTAGGGCAGAAGATAAAAGAAGCGAGCGGCCCCGTAGAAATCAAAGCCAAGAGCATGTTGGGTGGCCCTGTAGAGAAAACTTTTAGTATACCTGTGTTCCCCCGTCCGTACTTTAGGGGTGAGACAGGCGGGGTATATTTACGCACCGTAAATAAAGAAGGCGACCCCGAAGAAATTGTTGTGTACCAGAACGATCTGTACGTTACACGACGACTACGTGATGCAGAGTTGGGTGAGGTAATCGCGTTCTGCCTGCATCTCCCAAGGGATGGGGTGCGAGAGTTTACCGTGCCGCTAACATCCGTAACTTCCCGCGATGAGTTCCGCAAAAATATGTCCATGCACGGCGTAGCTGTGTTTGGCATAAAACCATTGGAGGCATTGATGGCATATACACAGCGGTGGATTGAAGAATTGCAAGCAACAAATACAGCAGATGAAGCGCACCGGCAATTTGGTTGGGTGGACGATGATATTATGGAAGAGTTTGTTCTGGGGGATAAACTAATTACCGGCAACGATATTCGGTACAACCCACCCTCTTCAAAAACTGGAGGTATGTTAGAAGCGTTTATAGAGCGCGGGGAGAAAGACGCTATTGTGTCGAACCTAGAGTTCTACAACCGCCCTGATTGGGAGATGCACCAGTTTATTATCGGCATGAGCTACGGCACTGTGCTTATGCCGTTCACAGGTATAAACAGCCTTGGGGTGCATCTCGTTAGCCAGACAGGTTTTGGTAAGACAACAACCTCGAAAGCTGCGCTATCTATATGGGGCGACCCTGAGTTGTTGATATTGCAAAAGAACGATACGCAAAACTCCCGCATGAACCGCGGGGAGTTGTACCACAACCTGCTGCTTGTCTCTGACGAGATGACAAACCTTAACACGTTACAAATGTCAGAGTATGCCTATGCCCTGTCGGGCGGCAGGCAGAAAAATCGGCTTGCGCAGAGCGGAAACACGGAACGTGCGCGTGGTAAACCGTGGCGATTACTAGCCCTGAGTTCTGCTAACACCAGTGCGTGGGATATATTGTCCAGAGAAAAAGCTGAACCGAAAGCAGAGATGCAACGGTTGCTAGAGTTAAAGGTGCCGCAGAAGCTTGTAGACCCAAA
>Ga0222717_10004345_pt1 | contig 10469 bp, 20 predicted proteins | sample C33_18DmetaG_FD_165053 | JGI IMG/M metagenome (GOLD analysis project Ga0222717, IMG submission 165053) | Estuarine water microbial communities from San Francisco Bay, California, United States - C33_18D | ecosystem: Environmental > Aquatic > Marine > Unclassified | place: USA: California...
GATGTAATCTTATTGTTTCTATCCAATCAGCAGGAGTTTGCATATACTCATCGTTTGCTGACTGTTGACCACTAGACCTTGCTTCCATCTTAAAGTGTCTAATGTCTCTGTTTATTTGTGCCTCAGCCAATGTAATGAAATCAGGTATTACTGCTGTAAGGTCATCTCTGTTTAGGAAGTCAGCTATAGAAGCTTTTAGTCCTGTGTAATTAGATAAAGACATTAGAAGCGACCTCCTCGTCTCATGTAATCATATCTTTCATCCTGAACAGCGTAACCATTTAATGGCGCTCCAGTAAGACCAGCCGCAAAGTCTGCCTTTTGTTGGTCATTCATTTGCGACATCATCATTTCAACTCTAGATTTTTCTTCGTTGGTTAGCGCCGCAAATTGTCTGTTAAATGCGTTGCGGTCTACAACAGTTGGGTTAGGACTCATCTCTCCAGTTCCAGCATAATTCATGTCAGAATCATTCATTAGTGAGCCATCAGGCATTCGGTGCATACCAGCCGGTACTACATCAGGTATTGTTGGTGTTCTACCGGGCATTAAAACTGGGTCTCTGTTCATTGTATTAGCTAAAAACTCTCTTTCAGCCGGTGTGTCTAAACCTCTAGCTCCGATTCCTAGATTACCTATTGTGTTTAATGGGTCTTCTTGTCCGTAAGCAGTAATACCTTGCATGTCTCGCATTCTTTGAATTGCATCATCACTTAAACCATCACCAGTAAATGTATAACCTTCTGTATTACCATCTACATCAAACGTATAACTGTTTGTATTTTTATAGTTATTTAATGCATCCATCAAACCAGCGTCAGTATCAAAACCATCGGAATTCATTGCGTTTTGTAAAAACTCTCGTTCTGCTGGAGTATCTATGCCTCTGTTACCATCCATTACGCCGCCAGTTAAGCCTCTATATTTTTCTGTTAACTCTGCAAGGATTTGCTCAAACGAGGTTCTATTTGGATTATGTCCGCTAACATGCGCCATGCTGTGTCTCCTGTTTAATTAAGCGTAAGTATATCATTTCTTTTCTTTGTAATCAATTAATCTAACAATCCCTTTTTGCTTAGGTTCATTAATATGTCATGTGTGATTAAACCAATAGGTGGATTCTGCATAGTTAATTTTCTAAAGTCACTATCTGTCATGTTGTCTGCTGTCATTGGCGAACCATCTGCTTTTGTATTGTCAAACAAATCTAGAATACTAATGTTGCGTTCTTTCTCAGGCAACATAGAAACTGGCTGACCTTTAATAACTGTGTCATAGGCTTCTGTTATTGGTTTTTCTTTACCTATCAATTCTTGCATGTTAAGTAACCCAACATTTTGTAGTGTGCCTTCTTTCTTGTTTAATTGTTTTTCGTCAGCGTTTGCTAATCGTGCTGTAGGATATGACACTACACCATTGTTTTGACCTTTGACTAATTTACCACCTATGTCATAGTCAACACTTCCTCTAGTACCTCTACTTGTTCTAAAGTTTACATCAATGATACGAGCTATCTCTTTTCTTTCAGAACCTGTTGTGCCTTCTAATGGATTCTTTGAATTAGTACCACGCCACTTTTTATTAATAGAGCGTATATAAAATTCACCCTTAGAATTCTTAACACTTTCTTTTGATGTAGTTCGTATAAGGTCATCTAATATAGCAATCTGTTTAGCGTCTAAGCCATTGATTGCAGAGTTAAGCATTGTTTGGGTAATGGGATTACTAAAGTCTGAACCTGTTGGTGACATACTAAATGGTAATAGCAATGGGTCTTTCTTGTATAACTGTCTTGCTTGATTAGCTGATTTAGCTATTTTACCTACAGCATCTTTAGCAGACGCCCACAAGATACCTCGGTCTACATTTTCAGGTATCAGCATATGTTCTTGACCACCAGTTCTTCTGACTCCTTTACCATCAACTACAACACTAGAGCCATTGACACTTGTAATTATTCCACTACCAGCAGAACCATCCGACATAGTGCCTACAAAAGGATAGCCTTCTGAATTTACAATACTTTGCTCACCAACAATTATATTGTTAGTGCCTTCTAATTCAGTTTGTACATCCATAACACCTTTCTGAAGTCTGTCTTTATCTGACTTTCTAGTAGCAAATCTTGTGTCTATTTCTTGACCAATAGTTGATGTAATACCTATTCTGTCACCTGTGTTTTCAGTAATAGGAATGTCTTGTCTTTTTAATATCTTTGAGGTGTCAGTAGAATACAAGACGTAATTGTTTGCTTTAGGGTCGGCTTTTCCTTCAGACATAGCTCTGTTATTACCATCAACATCTACAAATTTTGACCCCGGTATACCGTTTTCGTATAAATAAGCAGAAGCCGCTTTTTCAGCACCAAACCCACCTACTTTATCTGCAAACTCTTCTGTTAATGCTTCATAAAAATCTGCACCTGTATCCGTATCTTTCATACCGTTTTGGCGCATCAATGCTTGGACATTATTCGGTTGACCTGTCAATGGTAATTCTCTGCGTATCATTCGAGATACAGCTTCATCACTTAAATCTATTTCATACAGTTGGCTCATAGCAGTATCAAATCTCTCTTCAACTTCTCTCAAGATTTTATTTGCTTCTGCCATTTGTGCTGAGTCTTTCTTGATAGTAACATCCTTCATTAATTCTTTACGAATTGTGTCCGGATAAACACCTGTTGCTAAGTCATCCCATATTCTAGTTTCAAGTGGCGTGTTAGTCTCAATCTCAGATAATAGTTTTGCTTCTCTCATCATATCAAAATCATATCTAGCAAAGTTTTTACCGGTGTCTTTGTTCTCTGATACATATAGACCATGACCCTGACGTTTAGTGCCTGAGTTAGTACCAATCTTGTTCATGTCCATCTTTGTAAAGATTGCACCCTTTTCGTTACCTTGGAAAACAGTAATGGGTAATTTGCTTTGACCTAAATTTGATAGGTTAGGGTTTAGATTAGACTTAAATACACCAGTCATTATTGAGTCAACTGGGTCATCACCTAACAAAGTATATAGTGTGTTTCTGATAGCTGGTTTGAGCGCTGTATTGTTTGCTAAAGAAGCTAACTTAGCTGTAGTCATACCACCACCAGCCATGATAGATAATACTTCTACAGGGTTATTTGCTACAGCATTGCTAAAGCTATCCCAATCTTCAAACGTAGCTTTAACCACACCACCAAATGCATCAGCTACTGCACGTTGTTCCTCTCCAATTGTCTCAGCTCCTACTAAATTAAGCAGACCACCAGTTCCTAAATCAATTGCACCTTTTGCCACGTGTTGAGGTGTTGAGAATATTGTTCGTGCTTCATCCATCGCACCAGCAAGACCAGTAGGTATTCTTTTAATAAATCGCTTTGCTTTGTTTGGGTCAGTAGATGGTTCTTTAAATCTCCAAGCGTGTTGCGGTAATGTGCGTCTTAAAGCGTCTAAATCTGCATAGTATTTGTCTACTTCAGCTTGGCGTTCAGGACTAACCTCTAACAAACCACCAGCAAAATCGCTGACACCATCCCACAGATTACCTAAGCCTTCACTTATTCCATCTTTAATTTCATCTAATAGACCAGCCATCAGTCTGCCTTTGAAACTAATTGAATAGTCGTTGGCTTCATGGTCTCATCAGAGCTTGTATGGTCTATCTGTGTCTTCTCTCCATACTTGTTAGGCACGAGCTTACTAGCTACCCACTTTCTTGCATCTATCTGTAAGCGTGCAACCTGAAATGTTTGATTGTCTGCTTCATCTGCAATAGCTAAAATTTGGTCAGCATGAAACTCTGAGCTGATTGACTTCGCGCGCGTGTATCTATCGGATAATCCATCTATCTTATACATCCAGCGATACCAAGTATCTGCATTCGGTGTCCAGTCTTCCTCTCTACATAAACTGATGACACTTCGACCTGAGGCTATCTCTTCTAGCATTTTATCTTCAAGCTTCTCAGTATATATTGTGGGTCTAGCCATTATGCTGTCCTAGTTTTTTTAGCCGCATTTCTTTTACTAATTGCTTTACCTTTAGCAACTGCATCAGCTTTACTTGAAGCTCCCCATGCTCTAAGACTTTTAAGCAATGGAGTTGCTTCACCATCTTTATATTCAGCTCCTTTCATCTTTCCCATGCGTTGTAAGAAAGCCGCTCTCCTTGGATTGTCTCCTTTTCTAACTGGCGCACCCATTATCTAATACCTCGGTTCTTTGCAGTCTTAGCGGCTTGTCTAAAGTTCATGGCAGTTGGTCTACCCTTAGCACCTTTACGTTTCATTGTCTCACCACTACCAGCTTTGATTCTTTTACGTTTAGCGTGAATGTTATCATACAATCCAATCTTAGCCATTTAGTTTTTCTCCTGTAGGAAAATTATCTCCAAGTATAGTCCAAGCCATTTGTGTATCTATATCTTTTATCGTTTCACCTGTAAGCTCAGAACAATACTCTAGTAAAGCAATGTACAAGTATGGCAATGTATCAGTCTCTCTTATATGAAATTCTTTAAGCTCCTGTGTCTCCACTCTCTACCTCCGCAGTTACTAGACCTCTCCAATCATCCGGCAAGTCAAGTCGTATTCCTAAGTCATCTGCGAAATCTACAACCTTTAACAAGTGCTTTGACATTTCATTTACAGTTAACTTTGTAGTCGATTTTATCACTACTACTGGTTTGTTGTTAACTTCTTCAATTAAAGGCTCTAAAAATTGACTGCTAAAATATGTATGGAGTGCATCAGGTGAGTTTCCTGTGTCATCAGCAATGATAGAAACTATGCGCCAATAGAATGCGTTTTGTTTAACTGAGCGTGATGCGGTATTAGGTTTAATAGTTACAATAGCTTCAGGTGCATCAGAATTTTTAAACCAAGTGCGAGTCATGTTCTCTAATATATCAGCTTTAGGTTTGTCTCTCTTTAAAATTCTTTGTAGTTTATTACTCATAGTTTACAATTTTATAAGCATATTTAAAAAGCAATTCTTGTTTGATTAGATAAGCATTCTTAGATACTGTATCACCATTACCAACAAACGTTTTGTATTCTAAGTTATTTTCTATGATGCAATCTTTAACTCTTTCTCTCTCTATAAATCCATATTGATTTGGTGTAACAAAAACCCATGTGTCAGCTTTACTGGTCATCAACGCTGAAGGCTTACCATACATTCCAATCTCTACTACTAAATTTCCTGTGTACTTACTCTTAAAATCTTTTTTAACTTCATAACGTTTGTGTTTTTCAGGTACGTATATATCCATTTCTTTACAGTAACCCGGAATAATAACTGCACTAGGATATTGGGTCTGTAATAATTTTAAGACATCTTGTTCTGCATTGTGTCCATCTTCTAAGTCTTCTTCAAAGGTATTCACTTTAAACCTTTTTCTTTCAGTTTTTTATCAGTCGCACGTATTGCAAACTCTACAACCTCATCCATAAATTCTTTGCTGTAATACTCATGACCTTGGTCATAACTGGTGTGACAATTGAAACATGAATAAAAACCTATATCTCTACCTAATTCATCAGTTGCTTTAATGCCAACTCCATCTGTATTTTTGTGGGCAAAGACTGTGGTCTCTCCCTTGCCTAAGCACCGGTCTAATTTTAGGGTGCATGCTTCATTGCGAGCTGACTTAGTGATTCTATTTTGTTTCATTAAATCCCCAGTCAATAAGTTGTCCTATGACATCAGCAACTGAATATACTACTGCTGTGTCTGAACCAGCGTCTTCTAATTTTTCTATCATAATTTGTTGGTTAGCAGTCAATCTACCTTTAGGTGTTTTGCCATTCTTTGGACGTTTGACCTCTAAAAAAAAAGCAATGCCATTCATCAATAAACATAAATCAGGTATGCCACTTTTTACACCTTCAGCTCTAAATTTTCCTGCCTCACTTTTACTGCGTTTACCACCATTAGGTATAGCAAAATAAAAAATCTTCCTGATGTCTAAATATTGACATATAGCTTTTTGTACTTCATGTTCATCATTTCTCATTTTTAAGCTTATCCATAATCATAGTAAATTTAAGCTGGTCACACAAAGAAATGATTTGGTCTTCCAAGTCTGATTTTAATTGCTTGTCTTCAATCTTGGTTAGCAATGCCATAAGATTATGAATTGTCTCAGCAACTTCTTCATTCGACATCACGTTGCAAATTATCTACTGTGCCTAAATAATTTGAGACTCCATAAATTGCCCAATGTAGCTGTTGTTTGTTTGCGGCAATACGATGAGTTAGACCTGATAAAGAACATCCAAGTAACTCTGCACATTCTTTCTGTGTGATGCCTAATTTCTTGATTTCTGCTGGAATTGAATGGTAATAGATTGCTTTCTTCATAAGAATTATATATTGAAAAAGATTCTATTATATCAATAAAGATACTGTATGGTACTTGTTTTTTTTCTTGTACTGACTTCTCCTTCGGAGACTCTCCTAAACAAAGCAGAGGGATAAATCCCTTTTAAAGAGCTTTTTAACTTATCGGGTAATGCCTGAGCTGGGAGTTTCGGGTAAAGAAATCCCTAGAATAGCCTAGACTAAACTAGAGATTCTCATCGGTATAAAGCCTTCGCAGTATCATCCGAGCCTAACACCATTACAGCTAGTCAGGTTAGAGTCATCGCTACCTTGTAATAGGTACTCAGCCTTCTGCACTCTACGATAGTAACCTATCATCAATCAACAGCTATGGAATACGATTGCTGATTCTCTTTAATATTTATAGAGGTCTGAGTGAAGCATGTATCGGCTAGACATATCACCTCTCGTATCCTGATACTTGCCAAGTTGTTGTGAGATGGTATAATCTTCTACAGAACGGTGGGCAAACACCAGTTTAATGAACCCTCTGAGACGTCAACCACCTCAGGGGGTTTGTGCTTTCCGGGTTGTAAGCTTACCCAAAAAACACTAAACCAAGACTCGAATCATACCCTGAGAAAAAACTTAGTGCAAACTATTTGTATTTATTTTTCTATTTAATTTGACAGAACGTATCTAATCTGATATAATGACTCTGTCATCGAGATAAACGGTGGCACTTTTAACCCATAGGAGCTAGAATGAACACATTAGATATTATCAACAACCAACTAGATGACATTGAACTTGCTAGGCTTGATTCTAAAGAGCGTATGCTTAAAGGTCAGGCTCGTAGACACATACTACAGGACGCATTTAACAGGTCAGTAGTTAGAGCTGAAAACGTTGACTCAGCCGGTGTTGTAAACTGGAATTTTGTTGAAGCTGATTTATACCTAGATGACCTTGACCCAACTGAAGCTGAACTAAGCATGATGGTTTCAAGATGGGAGCAGAAAGAAATGATAAGGTTAGGCATTAAGTAATTTAACCGGGGAGGTTCGCCTCCCCACACTTTAACTTTTAGGAGATTTAAATGATAGAACTTAGTATTTATTCAGACGATATACGTGACATGGACGAAAGACTTGACAGAGCATTTGACATTAAAAATGGCTGGGGTTCTGAAGCTTTCGATAATAATGGCAACATAGCTATAGATGACATGACACGTTTTCCAAATGGAAGTGTTTTTCAAGTTATACAAAAACAACAAATGGTTATTACAGACCAACAAGAAAAAATTGATATATTGATTAAACACATTAAGCAACTTGATAAAACTGTACATGAGATTACTGATTGTCTTGATAGTGCGGCTAAGAATATTTTTAGCATTGGCATGCGAACTGGTAATAAAAAATAATGTATACGATTACACACAATACAAAGTATGTTGACAAACATACTAGAGCTGGGGCAGATGGTAAACAAATTATCTGTCCACTATGTTTCAAATTCGCTACAGTTTATCATTTTTCATGGTCAGCAATAGCGTGTGGTGTCTGTCATTCTAACGTAGAAAAACAGGCTTGGATTATAAAATAGGAGATACAAATGACTAAAGCAGTAAATATATTAAGTGATGCACTTGACAAATTAATGACTGAAGATGAAGACAAAATGTTTGCACCATCAAAAAATAATTATGAAGATTTTAAAGTTGGCAACAGAGTTAAACTTTATCATTATTGGATGATGGATGATGCATATATTGGTGAAGTCACATTAGTTGAAAAAAGATATGCACAAAAAGACAGAGACATATTAGGTTTTACTACTCAATATTGGACTGTCAAAAATGATGATGGTGATGTTAGTGACAAGTGGTTTAAAACTGATACACCTGTTTAATTAAATAAAGCTTGACTATTTAATTAGATACTGATATAATGACCTCGTCATTGAGACATACTTGATGGCGAGACAACTTTTTAACTTATAGGAGATACAATGGAAATAGTAAATGAATACCCAAGAGTTTATGAGCAAAGCTTATTTACAAAAAAAGAATGGATTGAGAAAACTGTAGAGACACACAAAGCTATTGTTAATGAAGCTGGTGAGCCAATTGCAGTTGTTGGTAAAAACTATAATCTAGTTCAAGATGCTGACATCATGCCTCAGTTCCACGATGTAATTATGAAGTCGAACTTAGACAGAACTGGCATGACTAAAAAAATCCACTACTCACACAATGGAGCTAAGACTAAAGTTGTTTATACTTTCCCAGCTCATGAAATGGCAGTTGATGTTGGTGACTTTGTCCAGCTTCAAATTATGGTGCTTAACTCATGTGATGGTACTTGGAAGTTTATGTCTATGCTAGGCGCTGTTAGATTAGCTTGTATGAACGGTCAGGTTGTAGTCGATTCATTGTCTTCATATAGTGCTAAACACACTAGCACGCTAGATACTGATGTTGCTATAGCTAAAATGGAGACAGCTCTTGAGGTCTACGAAGCTAACGTTAAAATTTGGCAACAGTATGCTAAGACAGGTATTACAAATGCTACAGCTACTAAAATTTTCGAACAGGTAGCTGGCAAGAGCGACAGACTTCAGGTTTTACTTGAGGAAACATTTCTTAAATACAAAGCTGAAATGGGTACTACTGTTTGGGCATTGTTTAACACTTTGACTGACTGGTCTAGTCACGCCAAATTTAAGAATGAGGCTAACAAAGTTGCTACGATATACAATCGTGAGGCTAAGGTAAGAAAAGTCCTTCCATTGCTTACTGAGATGCTTGCGGCGTAACGTAACACAATCTACCGGGGAGGTTAACAGCCTCCCTTTTTTTAATTTATTTTTCTATTTAATTTGACAGAACATATCAATTATGATATAATGACCTTGTCATTGAGAACTTGATGGCACTTTTAACTTAAATAGGAGATACAAATGAATAGATTTAACAGAGACCAATTTAATTTTGATGGTGAATATTTGACTTATGATTTTTTGAATGGTGAACGTGGTGAATTTGTTGGTAGATTTAAATACAACAGAAATATAGCTAAACGTTTTATCACTTTTTTAATTAAAAATATGACACCAACAGAATATTTTAATTTATTAGAAGCAGGTCAAAGTCCGGGAAAAATAACAATGGACAGAGGCTTTAAATATATACGTTAATTTTAACCGGGGAGGGCAACCTCCCCACAAAATAGGAGCAATAATTTAATGACAAATATTGATAAATTAAATGCAGAAAAAGAATCAATTGATTTAGAAATTCAAAAGTTTCATCAAAAATATGGTCGCAGTTTTTGGAGTTTTGAAACTATTTTTTCTAACTGGAGCAAGGCAGATGTTAAGCAATATAGAAAAATCTGCAAACGATACATAGCTTGCAACCAAGAAATAATTGACACACTATAAATTAACCGGGGAGGGCAACCTCCCTTTTTTTTTAATTTATTTATTCTATTTAATTAAATAAAGCTTGACACATGGTCTCAAATGTTGTATAATTACCTCGTAATTGAGATGAATTACACACTTTTAACCCATAGGAGATACAAATGAACACATTACCAAACGAAATTTATATTGCAAGTAACCTTTACAAGAAACAAGAATTAGGAATGACTGACCACAGGAAACAGTTTCCATTAACTTTTACTGGCGATGTTCTACTTGCAAAAGATATTCAAGTTGTTGATTATGGCACTCACGTTTATTCTTATGACGATTCAATTGAGACAAAATGGAACGATGCTAAATTTGTTGATGGCATTGTTGTGTGGAGAAGCAATGGTCAAGTTCCTCCAGTAAAAATTTTGTTAGACTTTGTTATGCTTGGTGTAATTACACTTGGTCAAGCTCACATTTCAGCAGAGCAAAAAGACATCGAGCAAAGTGCGGCACTAGAACACCTTATGCTTAACGACAGAGGCGAGGTTTGTTTAGGTGCTGAAGCGTTTGAAGTTACTCAAGCTAGAGCTGACAAGTAATTTAACCGGGGAGGGCAACCTCCCCACAAACTAGGAGATACTATGTCTACATATTCAATCAACTTAAACACAATATCATGGGATGCTACTGATGCTCTAATCAAACTTGATGAGACTTTTGTTGGCACACC
>Ga0222717_10004348_pt1 | contig 10468 bp, 7 predicted proteins | sample C33_18DmetaG_FD_165053 | JGI IMG/M metagenome (GOLD analysis project Ga0222717, IMG submission 165053) | Estuarine water microbial communities from San Francisco Bay, California, United States - C33_18D | ecosystem: Environmental > Aquatic > Marine > Unclassified | place: USA: California...
CAGGCACCCCGGCAGTATGGAAGTGTGAAATCGCATCCTTATGCTTGGTAAACGTCGCGATGCAGTCACCTTCCATGATCTGCATGTGGTAAATATCATAGAGTAATTTAAACCGCTCAGACCCCACCGCATTTACAAGCTCTACCCCCCACTCAGTTCGATCACACAGGTAATCTTTATGATTCACCTTAGAATTGAGTAGTTCCATCGAGATAGTAATATTATGTTTCTCCGCAATGGGAACAATACGCTTCACCCCCTCGACACAGTTCTTCAGCCCTTCTTCGTCAGACAGTCCATTGCGGTTGCCAGAGAAGGCGATCACTTGGGGAACATTCCCCGCCTTCGCTGCCAGAGGAATCACCTCTTCATAGATTTTTACCAGCGTATCGTGATTTTCCTTCTTCTCAAATGCCGTACCGATACCGCCCACTCCCTTCACCGGCTTAGGACGTCCCATAGCACATTCGAGGCCATGCTTAGCGAGAGTTGCCCATTGATCGGGATAAAGGATCTCCACCGATTGAATACCAATCTTCTTGGCTTCAACACAGAATTTCTCCAAGGGAATTTTTCTAAAGCACCAGTGGCAAACCGAGTGCTTAAACTTAGCATTCGAGCCAGCAGCTTTTTCAGCGGCTTTAACTTGAGCTCCGAGAGCCGAAAATAGGGCTGCGCCCCCAGCGAGTGTGGTGAGTGATTCGCGACGATTCATAGTGATTCCAATACAGCGAACATTTCCCATGCTGTCTAGTAAAAGATGACCCAATTGACCGCCTAAGCTTGTGTAAAGTATCACCCATGCTCTCTGGAGCTCCATTTTCTTAATTGGCGCACGGGAAGGTCTTTACTTCGTTTAACAATGTATTGCCAAACTGGGAACCCACCAGACAACTTGCATTCCACAATATGAAAGATAGCCTGAATCATCAGGTAACACTTTCTATCAACCTATTATGTTTAAAACAATCACCACTCTTGTCTTCTCGGCACTCATCACATCCTCGCTCCCAGCAGCAGAACCAACGCTGAGTCTGGCCGCCCCCTTCACCGACAACATGATCCTGCAACGGCAGTCCGACGTCCCCGTCTGGGGATTCGATAACCCCGGCAGCAAAATCACCGTCACCTTCGCTGGCCAAATAAAAACCACCACAACCAATAAAAATGGCGATTGGCTGGTCAAACTCACCCCACTGAAAGCCTCCGTGGAGGAACGCAACTTCATCGTCAAAAACAACCAAGGCTCCACCGTCACCCTGAAAAACATCCTCGTCGGCGAAGTCTGGTTCTCCTCCGGACAATCCAACATGGTCTGGATCGCCGCCAAAAGCATGTGCCGTGAACTCGCCAGCGCAATCTCCAAGTCAGAAAAAGATATTCCTATCCGCGAGATCAATATCAACACCGTCTCCGCCCTCTACCCACAGTATAAAGCCACATCCGACGGCGGATGGAAAACCTCCAAATCCGCCAGCAACTTCTCCGCCCTCTCACTCTCATTCGCCCACGAACTCTACAGGGAACTCAACGTTCCCATCGGCATCCTGCTCAGCGCACACAGTAACACCAGAATCGAGGCGTTCACCCAGCGTCAAGCCATCGAAACACACCCGAAACTCGAAGGCGACACCAAGCTGATGCTCGACGCCGACCCACTCACCAAGCAAGGACGCAACGCCTATGAAAAATACTACACCGATCTGAACGCCTGGCAGGACGAAGCAGGTAAAATCGCCATCGCCGGCGGCAAAATCCCCCAACGCCCCAACCTCCCCGGCATCGCCGGCATGTGGCGCGGACCATCACAATTCTTTAACGGCAAAATCAACCCCGTCGTCCCCTACGCCATCCGAGGCGCCATCTGGTGCCAAGGAACTAGCAACAGCAACGACGGCCGCATCTACGCAGCCAGAATGGAAGCCCTCGTCAAGGGCTGGCGCGATGCATGGAACATGCCCGACATGCCATTCTACTTCACCCAGATGCAATGCTACGGGTCACCCGACCCTAACAATGTTGGCTTTGCCGACATCCGCCAAGCCCAACACCTCTTCTTCATCAACAACCGTAAGAATGTCGGCATGGTCGTGCAGTCCGACCTCAACTCCGCCCGCCCACAAGGCATCCACTACTACAACAAACTCCACCCCGGCATGCGCATGGCGCGCTGGGCACTCGCCAAACAATACGGCAAAGACATCGCCTGCACCGGCCCAATCTACAACGGCTACAAAATCGAAGGCAATAAAGCCATCGTCTCCTTCGAAAAAGGCAGCCTGTTCGGAGGCCTCATGATCGGTAACAAAGGCATGGCCAAAGACGCCCGCGAACCCGGAAAATTCGTCGAGCCAGCTAAACCCACACCCAACGACCCACTCAACCACTTCCGCGTCTGCGGCAAAAATAAGAAATGGCACGCCGCCGATGCCAAAATCGTCGGCGACACCGTGGTCGTCAGCTCCAAAAATGTCTCCAACCCCATTGGGGTTCAGTATGCCTACAACGCCGTGCCAGAAAATTCGAACCTCTACAACAAAGCCGGACTCCCCGCCACCCCATTCGCTGCCATCAACCACAAACTTATCTTCGAGGAAGATGATAAGGCAAAAGCAGCCGCTCAAAAAGCCCGCTACGCACGCTACACCGACCCCAATTACCCGATCCTCCAGGTTGCCGAATACTACCGCAGCGGCGCCATCATCCAGCGTAACCAGCCAATCCCCATCTGGGGCCATGCCAACAAAGGCGTCAAAGTCACCGTATCCCTCGGCAACGTTACCAAGACCGCCGTCGCAAACGACTTGCAGCAATGGGCAGTCACCTTCCCCGCCCTGAAAGCCACCACCAAACCCATCACCCTGAAAGTCCAGGCAAACCACAACCGCAGCAGAACCGTCAGCAACATCCTCGTCGGCGATGTCTGGTATCTAACAGGATCAACACTTCTGACATCCGAGTGGCCCTACAACCAACGCGATAAAGCCGCCACAAAACCTGACCCCATGCCGCTCGTGCGCGAGTTCCGCAGAAAAACCAAAGCCAGCACCTCAACCACGCCACGCAAGCGCAGCTTCGAAACTGGTGGCGGCAAATACCGCTCGTCATGGCTCACCGCCGACTTCACCCAAGAAAACAACGGCGTCACCATGTTCGCCTACGAATTCGCCAAAGCCCTCAACCGCAAAGGCATCCCCCAAGGGTTCATGACCATGTCATCCGGCCAAGGAGGTCGTGCCAAACAAGTCGCATCACCACTTTCATGGACATCGTTCAAAGGCGTCAAAGACATCAAAAATCCCGTGTTCCAAGCGCGTCTCGACGAGCTGTTCCTCCAATACCCCAACACCGAGGTCGCCAAAAATGCCACCGCCAATCACATCGCCGAGGTCAAATCCTTTGTCAAAAACATCACCACCGCCAGCTCACCACAAGGCCGCCCACTCGCAGCCCCACCATTCCCCCAAGCAGGAAAAAGCAAGGACGTCAGCTCAGACATGATCCCAACCTACGCCTACAACTGGTGCGTCAGCCCACTCACTCCCATGGCCGTCTCCGGTGTCATCTGGGTGCCGTCCCAATACAATATTGGCTACACCCCAGCCAATTACGCCACCGAACTCGAAATCTACGCCCAAAGCCTGCCCAACACCTACGGCCAGAAAAATATCCAGTTCCTCTTCGCTCAACCGACCGACACCCTGGTCAAAGGAATCACCACACCCAAGATCCCAGGTGGAAAAAGCATCATCTTCAACAAGTGGCCTAAGAGCCTTAAGGATATTGCTACCAATCTCGCAAACAAAGCCAAATAAGACAGATGAAAAAAACCTATCTAACATCTCTCAACCTGCTCGCAGGCCTACTCAGCTACTCGCTCTTGCTAAGCAGCCCCTGTCAATCAGCTCCTACCCCCCACGACCACGTCCTGCTGATCACCATCGACGACCTTAATGACTGGATCGGCTGCCTCTCGGACTCCGATACAAAACCAGTCAACGGCCGCATCACCGGCGAGGGACACCCCCAGGCACAGACACCCCACATGGATCGTCTCGCCAAACGTGGCGTCCTGTTCACCAATGCCCATTGCCAGGCACCAATCTGCCGACCGTCACGCGCCAGTTTCATGTCCGGCCTACGCCCGACCACCTCCGGCATTTACGCTAACCGACCACAATACGATGCCAAAGGGCCACTACAACCTGGCAAGCAGGTGCCGTGGATGACCAAACGCTTCGAGCAGGCCGGCTACCATGTCTTCACCGCTGGAAAAATCCTCCACGGCAGCCGCAACAAGCCGCTCGGTGGCACACCCTGTTTCAAAACCAGCCAAGGACCCTACCCGCCGAAAAAACTCAATGTCCCCGCAGAGGTCACTAAGCCAAGCATCTGGGACATCGGCGCATTCCCAGAAAAAGAAGAAGACTACACCGACCTACGCATCGCAAAATGGACGGCAAAAAATATCAAATCACCCTACAAGCAAGGCGATAAACCACGCTTCATGGCGCTCGGGTTCTACAACCCACACCTACCGCTGTTCGCACCCCAAAAATGGTACGACGCCGCACCGAGTAAAAAAGATGTCATCCTGCACGCAACTCGCGCCGATGACATGAGCGACCTCTCACCCATCGCCAAACGCATCGCCACCCGTGTCTCGTTCCAAGCACCCGCCGATTGGGCGCGCTCCACCGACGCCAACCTCCGCATGATCACCCAAGCCTACCTCGCCTGCACCACCGCGATGGATGACGCACTCGGCCACGTGATCACAGAGCTTGATCGTAGCGACATGGCCGACAACACCTGGATCATCGTGCTATCAGACCACGGCTGGCACCTCGGCGAGAAAAACCATATCGCCAAACAAACCCTCTGGACACGCTCGACACGCGTGCCTCTCATCATCGTTCCACCGAAACGTCTCAAAAACACCCCGCGGGGCGTCCGCTGCGATCGCCCCGCCGAGTTACTCGATGTTTACCCAACACTTGTAGCAGGCACCGGCATTCCCCATAAGAAAAGCGACACGGCACTCGACGGACTGAGCCTGCTCCCATGGATCAAACAACCTACCGCAGAAAAAAAACGACCCGCCATCACCACCATCTATGCCCACAACCATAGCCTCTGCGATACCCGCTACCGATACACCCGCTACGCAGACGGCAATGAAGAGCTCTACGATCGCAAAAAAGATCCACACGAATTTAACAATCTAATTAAACAGACCAAGAATCGTGAGGACTTAAAAGCCGTGGTCCAAAACCTCTCCGCATGGATCCCCAAAAAAGAACCACGTGGACCCGATCTCGTGAATGATCGTATCAAACCCTAACCCAGGACCAACACAACGGGTCGTGTTCACCTCTTGACACTACTCCGCAATTTCTAAACACTGCAGTTAATGCAACCAACCCAGTTTACAGATGCCGTCTACGCGGTCGCACAGCGCGAACAAAGGTTTGATGTAGGTGCTTATTTCTTTCTCAAAGACGCTCTCGATTTTACCGTCAAACGCGTCATGGACAATAACAACGGTGAACACCGCCATGTCTCAGCCAGTGAGTTACTCATCGGCTTCCGCGATCTCGCACAACAAGAATTTGGCCCAATGGCAAGCACCATGATGTCAGAGTGGGGCCTATCCTCCTGCACCGATATCGGGCAAATGGTCTTTCTCCTTATCGAAGAAGGTGTGTTTGGAAAACAGGACTCAGACACACGTGAGGATTTCGCGGACTTGTTTCCGCTTCTTGATACGCTGGATGCTCCTTTTCTGCCAAAAGAAAATCCAGTATCAGCTGCCTGATAGAAACTACTGGATGAGCGACTTGCGGTAGTTCTGCGGTGAACTGCCACAGCTCGCTTTAAATTGCCTACTAAAGAAATAAATATCTTTATAGCCCAGAGCCTCAGCAATCTCTCCAACCCGGAGACTACTACTTTCCAACAACCTTCGTGCCTGAATCATCTTGCAGTTCAGTAAAAATTTCTGAGGTGGCGTGCCCACTAGGCCTGAAAAAGCACGATCAAAATGCGACCTTGATATCCCCAGACTACGTGCGAAATCATCCATCGATTCAACCGATGCCGGATCCTCACGAAACATCCTGATGGCTCTTGCGACTCTAGGATCGAGCGACGCTCCCGCATCCACTTCTGAATGACCACAAACCTGATCAATCAATTGGTAAATAAGCACAGCCAGCTTAGCATCATCTTGCCGCCTGATCGCGTTACGCATCACCACATCAATCTGCCGCTGAAGCAGTGAGAGCGATTCGATTTTTCCTCCCATCACCGGAAAGCAATCGACGTCATCCAACACTGCGCCGTTATGCATCGGTAAAAAATGCGCCGAAAACCGCGTGATTCGAGGCCCAGAATAGTGCGCTGCAGAAATCTCCTGCCCGGGAGAAAAGACAAAAAAACTGCCCGGTTTGACCGGATACATCTGACCATCACAGCTCAGATATCCTTCACCAGCAATCGCCACCCAAAAATTATAGTGTGGCTGGTCACGCGTCTCCCACCTCCAGTGCTCGACTTCCGTGCACAGGTAAGGAAACCACGGACGATCAACCAGCATGACACCGTCAAATCCCGAGGCAGTTATGGATTGAGACCCACTCACACAATGATGAAATAATGCAAATACATGATGATGCAATCCATTTTATCAGTAATCGTGTTTTGCTATTAATGATTCGTGATCAGATCAGAATATCTCAACTCCATCTTCGGGCTGGAGGGCAAAGTCGCCGTAGTCATTGGCGGAACCGGTGTTTTATGTGGAACCATGGCAGAAGCACTCGCCGCTGCCGGCGCTGAAACCATCCTCGTAGGCCGCAGTGAGGAAAAAGCCAAGGAACGCCTCAAAACTATCCATGCCGCTGGCGGAAAAGCCTACTTTGAACAAGTCGACGTAAACTCCAAAGCATCCATCGAACAACTTCTCGCCAGCGTATTAGAAAAATCTGGGAAAGTAGATATCCTCGTCAACGGCGCAGGAATCAACTCCCCCACCCCAATCTTCGACATCGAGGAAGATGAATTCGATAGCATCCTCAACACCAACCTCAAAGCTGTCCTGTTCGCCTCCCAGGTATTCGGCAAATACCTCGTCGACCGCAATGATGGTGGCAGCATCATTAACATCGGCTCAATGAGTGGCGTCATTCCACTCTCACGCGTCTTTACATACTCCGCTACCAAAGCCGCCGTTCACAACCTTTCCAAAAACCTCGCCCGCGAGTGGGCCGAGCAAGGAGTCAGGGTCAATACCATTGTTCCCGGGTTCTTTCCCGCCGAGCAAAATAAAAAAGTCCTCAACCCTGAACGCGTCGCCAGCATCATGGGCCACACCCCAGCAAACCGCTTCGGCGAACCCGATGAACTCGTCGGCGCCACCCTCTTATTAGCCAGCGATGCCTCCAGCTTCATGAACGGCGCCGAAATCGTCGTCGATGGCGGCTACGCCTCGATGACCATTTAATTTGGTAGGGTCGTTTCGCCGAGACGACCGGCCACAACCTAAGAATTCCTAATTCTCAATTTCTAATTCGTAATCACACCATGTCTTACCTGCACGACAACTTCCTCCTCCCAAACAAAACGGCGGAGCGTCTCTACCACGAAGTAGCTGCATCTCAGCCAATCATGGATTACCACTGCCACCTACCTCCTGAGGAAGTAGCAGAAAACGTCGGCTTCTCCAACCTCGCCGAGATGTGGCTCGGCGGCGACCACTACAAATGGCGCGCCATGCGAGCCGCGGGTGAGCCAGAACATCTGGTGACCGGAAAAGATACCAATCCAAAAGAAAAGTTCGACGCCTGGGCACGCACCATCCCACAGACAGTTAGGAATCCACTGCACCATTGGACACATCTGGAACTAAAGCGCTACTTCGATACCGACCTCGTCCTGAGCCCCGACACAGCGGATGAGATCTGGGAAATTGCCAACGCAAAAATCACCAGCAGCAACTTCACCACGCAGTCGATTTGTAAAGAATTCGACATCCGCGCCATCGGCACCACGGATGACCCTATCGACTCACTTGAGCACCATATCGCTTTTTCAAAGTCTGGGCATCAAACAAAAATGTTCCCGACGTTCCGACCCGACAAAGCGATGCTCACCGCTGATGTCATGGCATGGAACACATGGACCGACCAGCTAGCAGAGGTAGCCAGCACCTCCATCACCTCCGCCACGGATTTTCTAACATCCCTCAAATCACGTCACGATTTTTTCCACGCAACTGGATGCCGACTTTCCGATCACGGACTTGAAGGCTGCCCGTTTATCCCATGTTCAGACAGCCAAGCGGATCACATTTTCAGCAAGCTTCGCGCGGAGGAATCCGTCAACGCCGACGAAGCAGAACAATGGATGACCTACATCATGCAGCACGTCGCACGATGGAATGCCGCACACAACTGGACCATGCAACTACACATCGGACCGATCCGTAACAACAACACCCGCATGTTCAATCAGCTCGGCCCCGATACCGGCTACGACTCCATGCTAGATGAACCAATCATCCGCAAAATGGCATCCTACCTCGATAGCCTCGCCATCGATGACGCACTACCAAAAACCATTTTCTACCACATCAACCCCGCTATGCTCTACCCGCTTGCCACACTCATGGGCAGCTACCAAGATGGTTCAACACCAGGGAAAATGCAGCTCGGATCAGGCTGGTGGCACATCGATACACTCGACGGCATGCATACCCAAATCAACGTGCTTTCCAGCGTCGGCCTGCTCTCCAAGTTCGTTGGCATGCTCACCGACTCACGCAGCTTCCTCAGCTTCCCACGCCACGAATACTTCCGCCGACTGCTCTGCGGAATCATTGGCAAAGAAGTCGAGTCCGGGTTAATTCCCAACGACAACAACCTGCTCGACTCCCTCGTCGAAGGCATCTGTTTTAAAAACGCGCAAAACTATTTTCAATTTCCTAACACATAACAACTCAACACCATGAAAATACTACTCACCACCACATCCTATCAGGACTGCCCGGGAGACCACCACGCACTCCTCGAAAGCACCGGAGCAGAAATCATTCGCGAACGCGGCCCACTTCCCGAGTCACGCATGTTAGAACTTGCCGGCGACATTGATGCCTTCCTCTGTGGCGACGATGAAATCACCCAAGCCGTGATCGATAAGTCCCTACCCAAGCTCAAGGTCATCGCCAAATACGGCATCGGCGTGGATAAAATCGACGTCGCCTATGCTACAGAGAAAAACATCCCAGTGAGCTTCTGCCCAGGAGTAAACCACACCACCGTGGCTGAGCACGTCTTCATGCTCATGCTCTCACTCAATAAAAACCTTATCGAGCAAACCAATACTATCACCTCAGGAGGATGGAAGCGCATGACAGGTCACGAGATCATGGGTAAAACCATCGGCATCATCGGACTTGGTCGCATAGGTAAAGAAGTCGCCATCCGCGCCAACGCCTTTGGCATGAATTGCCTCGGATACGACGTCTACTGGGACGAATCATTCGCATCGGAGCACAACGTCAAACGCGCTTCCAATGTCGACGATCTGTTGAAAGCATGCGACATCGTCTCCCTGCACACCAACCTCACCGATGAGACAAACGAAATGATCAACTCCAACTCCATCGCCCTGATGAAAGACAGCGCCATCCTCATCAACTGCGGTCGTGGTGAACTGATCAACACCGCTGATGTTGTTGCCGCATTAGAAAACGAAACAATCGCCGGCTACGGTGCAGATGTCCTCGATGAGGAACCACCATCAGAAGACCACCCACTGCGAACCGCAAAAAATTGCCTCCTCACCCCCCACGTCGGCTCACGCACATTCGAAAGCGTGCAACGCCAAGCTGGCATGGCGACACAAAATCTCGTTAACCTACTCAAGGGAGAAAAAGCAGTTGCTCAAGTCAACGACGTCGAGCCCCCCGCAGCACTCATCTAATTTCCTACCAACAATTTCATGTCCGAACAATTCTACGTCGTCCCCTTTGCCCAGCACAACGATCTGGTTCGCAAAGCCTACCAACACCGCGGCTACACGGCTGATGAATCCGCTAAGGCAGCACGGTTCTCAGACTTAGCTGCCCAGCACGGCATCCGCACCCACAATGCAATCAAGGCACTACACCTCGACCACCTGTTCGGCTCAGCCGCCGGTGGCTGCACACCAGCTGCTCAAATCAAAAAAATAGATTCTAGATTCGCCGCCAGTGAAATCTGGAATGCTAACAAAAAACTCGGCCAAGCCACCGCTTACGATGCCATCGATAAAGCCATAGAACTCGCTGATCAATTCGGCATCGGCCAAGTCTCCGTCGACAACGCCTTTCACTACCTCTGGGGCGGAGGTTACGTCATGGAAGCCGCAAAACGCGGTTATATTGCCTACACAAACTGCACCGCTGCACTCGCAGAAGTCGTTCCAT
>Ga0222717_10004354_pt1 | contig 10466 bp, 18 predicted proteins | sample C33_18DmetaG_FD_165053 | JGI IMG/M metagenome (GOLD analysis project Ga0222717, IMG submission 165053) | Estuarine water microbial communities from San Francisco Bay, California, United States - C33_18D | ecosystem: Environmental > Aquatic > Marine > Unclassified | place: USA: California...
CTAGTATTCGCTAAGGCTCCTACTAATCCAAATGTTACTGATAAGTATCTATTTGTTAATACTGAAACTATTGTTGACGATTTAGCTAAGCTTAATTGGTTTCCAGTAGAAGTTGCTCAAAGAAAGAGCAGAAAAGAAGAAGGTACTATCTTTAGTAAGCATATGGTTTCATTTCAGAACCCTGAGATTAAAATTACTTCTGAAGATGGTGACGATGCTTATCCTAGAATATTATTAACTAACTCTCACGATGGTATGCAATCATTTAGATTCTCTGTTGGTATTTTTAGATTAGTATGTTCGAATGGATTGGTAGTAGCTGATGAAGAGTTTTCTGACTTCCGTATAAAGCATAAAGGTTATTCTTTTGGTGAACTTAGAAACGTTGTAAAGCAGGCAGTAAAAGATCTTCCTAAGAGAGTAGAAGTTATGAATGATATGAAGAATAGAATCTTAACTCAAGAAGAGAAAAATAAGTTAGCTTTAGATGCTATGTTAATTAGAGCTGGAGTTGATAACTTAGAGTATGATGCTGAAACTATAGAGGATATATTAGAACCTAAAAGAAAAGCTGATGCTGGAGATGATTTATGGAGAGTATTTAACGTAGTTCAAGAGAAGATTACTCAAGGAGACTTTCATGCTGCTTTAACTGGAGCTAAAGTTAGAAAAGTAAGAAAGATTAAATCATTTGAGAAAGATCTAAAAGTAAATAAAGAATTATTTAAATTAGCTACCGCCCTTGTTTAGGGTTGGTAGTTACCTAGATTTTTCTTATATTATAGTATATAAATCAATTAAAAATTAGTTATGATAAATACAATTACAAGAATGTTCCCTGGATTAACTTCAAAAAAAACCAGGAGTCACAGAGTTACTATGAGAAACAAAATTGAACTTGCTAGAATAACAGGACTAAAAGTAGCAACTGTTAGCAGGTACCTTTCAGCAGCAGGAGTTACCGCTGATGAATTTAGAAAAATAAGCTTTCGAAATAATCATGATCAAGCTTATTATAATCAAACTAGTCAAAATAAGTTTTTTGATTGGTTATGTGGAACTAGAGATTGTTAATATTAAATAAAAAAAGTTATGAAAAAATTATTGTTATTATTAGTGGCAACTACTATAATAAGTTGCGGTGAAACTTATGAAGATCCTTCTGAGTTAATGGAAATATCCATAACAGATATCAAAGGAGAGTATTTTCAGATGATAAGTCACGGTGCGGAAAATCACTGGGATGATACAGCAATTAAATTTACTAATATTAATACCTACGAGCATGGTATAAGATATATAGGAGATTACAATTATAATTTCCCTCAGACTTCTATTTATTGGAAGGATACTCAAGGTAATGTTGAAACTTATCATGATTTTGTTACTAAATGGGAGTGCGAAGGACAGATTTTAATTCTCAACTATAAAGATGGCTCTCAATACGGTGTATACAGAAGAAGTACGTATGATTATAGTGCTGATGATGCTACTAACGGTAAATTTTGCGATTAATATATGATAGAAGTTATTAAACACGTTTTAGGAATATGCGGAGAGCATTGGCATCCAAACATTTGGACAGCATTTGCCGGCTCTCCCGCAGTATTAGCAACAGTACATTTTATCAGATGTAAGTGTGGAGGAATATTTAATCATAAAAAAGAATGTGATAGTGAATGGAAGTAGCAATTTTAAAAGAAATTATAAAGGAAACAGATAAAAACTGGCGATTCATTTTTGAGTCGCCTTTGTATGATAAGATAGATTTCATACCAGGTCAATTAGTTCAAATTCAAGCTAATGTTCCAGGCTTTAACGATCCTGTTGTAAGGAATTACTCTGTTGCTTCTTGGCCTGATAACTCTAATTGCTTTGAGTTAATAGTTACATACTTAAGCGGTGGAGCAATGTCAGAGTTTTTATTTAATTATATTGAACCTGGCGATGAGATACTTTATAAAGGTCCAATGGGAATATTCACCTTACCGGATAATCTCATGGACAGAGATATATACTTTGTATCAACAGGGTCAGGTATATCTCCCTTTAGATCTATGGTTAACTATTTACATGAAAATAAGGTTCCATTTAAAAATATAAAGTTATTCTTTGGTACTAGAACTCAGAAAGATATAGTATATAGAAAGGAATTAGAATTTTTAGATAAGAATTTAGAAAACTTTGAGTACATTCCTACTCTTTCTCAAGAAAAAGATTCAGGACTTAATGAAGGTTACGTACACGATCACTACCTTAAACTCATAGATGAACTCCCTGATAAACCCTTAGTTTACTACTGTGGATGGAATAGGATGATAAAAGAAGGCAGGTTACATTTAGATAAAAGAGGTTTTCAAATGATGAAAGATATAAGAGTAGAGATATTTGGTTAAGATAATGGATAAAACTAAAGTTTACTGTTTAGACAAAGGCTTACAATCATGTAACTTTCCAGTATACTATCACCCTGATCATATGGGCGGAGGACCTGTATTTATTGATAGTATCTTTTCGAAACCTGTATTTTTAGAGACTCATAAAGATTGCAAGTCAGTTTTAGAAGTTTGTTCTGGACCTGGGTTTATTGGTTGGTACCTTTATAATAAACTTAAGATGACTTCTGTTAATTTCTTAGATATACATGCTCCTGTTGAAAAAGATTTAATTAAGACTGGAAAGTTTAATAATATAGACTTTCATTTCTCCTGTAGTGATGGGTTTAAAAACTACACAGGACCAAAAGTAGACTTAATAGTAATGAATCCTCCTTTCTATGTAACTGAAGAATCTTTTCAGAATCATATTGACTGGTTTAAGTTAACAGGTTTTAAAGTAGAAAATGATAGACGTATAACTTATGATGAAGGAGGTAAGTTGCATGACAATTTTATAGAGAACTTTGAGAAACATCTTACACCAAATGGACGTATAGTATTTTTAGAAGACGGTAGACATTACAACCGGAAATTATTAGAAGATAGGTTATCACATCTAGAGTCGCAATTCGAACAATTTTACATAAAAGATAAAGAAGGAGATTATTATACCTTAACTTATTTTATGTGATATTTATATTAAAGTAAACATTCATGAAAGGAACATTTATATCTAGTGATTACATTAAAGCTAGAGATAACAGTATTAGATTTTTAGAAGTCAATACAGACACAGTTGTATACGATGAAATTTTAGATGTAGAATTTAACTGGCAACCAGTACTAGATTTTATATCAGGTTCTTACGATACACTACATATTATCTCTAAACCTGAACTACATTACAAATCTGTAGAAAATCTCAAAGACAAAGTAGCAGCTCAATTACCATTATTAATAGTTAGTGAATCAACATCAGGATTAAACGATCAGTTTCCTCCTACTGTAACAGATGCATCTAATAAGTTTATTTTAAGAATGGCGTATGACGGTAATGCAGTATTAGACTCAGAGTATGCTGCTAACAATTATAACGCACTTCAATTAATGCATGAATATAATCATGCCTCTTCATGTATACCTTTTTATGGTGTGGAAGATGGAACAACAATTAATACTCTTAACTCAGCTTCTTATTCTGCTAATGTTCCTAACGCTGTTGTCAAGTACAAATGGGCTCCTAGAAATGATGTATCTTTTCATCAAGTAACTAATTGGAGTGATTTTCAAACTAATCTAACAAGCAGCTGTTATGCTCAATCGTTTGAAGTAAGTGATGAAGTTATTGCAGACGGTAAAATTTGGTCATATAGAAACTACTCAGTCATTTATGATTCAGATCTTAAATCTATAGACTTAGGAACAGCAACTAGGTATGCAGAATTTAGTATACCTTCAACAGCTCAAGTAGATATTCAAAATCTATCCTCTAATACAGAACTTCCAGTCAAACATTACCATGAGTTTTCTACTAGTAATTTAAAAGCTCAGCTTAGAAAAGAAGGATTATTTATTTCAGAAATGTTCACTTCTGCATCTGGTGTAGATATAGAAATAGATGATGTAGTAGTTGGACAAGTTATTAAGTCCTTTCACGTTCCTGGTATACCTGATTCAGATGATGCTGAATTATATATGAACTATGAAATTACAGGTAGTTCTTGGCCTGCTGGTAGCGAAATGACAGGATCAGTTGTTCAAGCAGCTGTTACATCATATGCTAATCAAGAAGGAGTTGTAGTAGGATTAAAATTTAGCGGTAGTGATGAAAGGTATTACCTAGGTCCTACAACCTCAGTACTAGCTTATCATTCAGGTTCAGATAATATTAAATTTAGACCTGTCAATTCTTTGGATGAAGATGATGTATTCTTAATAGACACAAGTGGAAATTTGACAGATATAGTTAGTAATGAATTTATAGTTTTTAATGAACCTTTTGGATCATACAATTCTGTAGATTTAGAACCTACAGATAATATTGTAATAGGCGACCAACCTTTTTTCTTTGCTTATCACAACCCTAAACCATCTGATTTAAATCTTAAAAAAGATGTTAAATTAGTAGGTAAGTCCGGCAAAGGTATAAACATATATACTTGGAGATTTAAAAACCCATCTAAATTTGGATTTGGAACATATCAAGGAGTAATAGCTCAAGAAGTACCATTCGCTTCAGTTAATGACCCTGAAGGTTTTTTAAGAGTAGATTATTCTAAATTAGACGTTGAACATAAAAGAATTAAATAATGGCTTATAGTAAAGAAGAGTTAGAATCTAGAGTATATAGAAAAAAAGAAGTAGGAGATAAAATATATTCTTCAAAAAGAGCAGTATCTGATGGTGAAAAGACTTCTATTCAGAGTATACTATCTAACTTCTTAGCATCCGTAGTAGCTGCTAACTAAGTAAAATAAAAGGTTATATGAATAATTTAATAGTTGGTACTCCAAGGAGTGGTACCTTTAACTTATATAATTCAATTGTTGCTAATCCTAATCAAAAAGGATTATCAGAACCTTTCTTTAATAATGGCATATTCAATTCACAAGGCCATATTACATTTAATAAATTTAAAAGCTTAATTTCTAAAACTAATTTCTGTGTTAAGACAATTAGTATTCAATTTCCTAGTGATATTGATTCATCTAAGTATATAGAGTACTATGATGAACTATTTTCTTTTTTCGATAATGTTATAATTCTAGATAGAAAAGACACAAAAGATCATTTTAAAAGCTATTGTAACTTAGTGACTAAAGTAAAACAGGTAGGGACTAAACATGTTAACGATTTTTATACATTTACAGATGATATGATAACTTTAGATGAAATGGATTTGTTTGTTCGTTCTAAAATTATACTTCATAGAGTTGCTCAAGAATTTAACAAAGAAGTTTTCTATTATGAAGACTTATATCTGAATAACACACAAGATACTTATAAAAGGATGAATTTAAACTATACTAAAGCATCTGCTAAGTTTTTAGATAGTAATCAAAAGTATAGGAGAGATAGCTCTAAAAAAACGTTGATATGACTCTTACATATAGTTTTGACACTAGATTAGATTTATACGCAGACAAAGATTGGATTTTAGAGATATATGCTGCTTGTATGCTTACTGCTAAAAAATTTAAACATAACATAAGGTTTTTTGGTGATAGCTATGCTTATAATAAACTAAGCGTTTACATAGACGAATACATAAATATAGAAGATCAGTCCTTTGAAATAGTAGACGATTTAAAAATATACATTCACGAAGTAAGTGATTTAGATTGTATAACGATTGATGGGGATATACTTTTAAGCCATCCCCTTATATTTCCTAATAGTGCCCCAGATGTAATATTTGAAGTTGCAGAAACTAGAAAGAATGCTTTAAAAGTAGAGAATGATTTTATGAGCGGATACTTTAGTATGGCAGGTATATTTAATAAGTATATAGACAGAGTAGCATTTCCTCATTGGAATGATAAATTAAGATTATGCTGTAATGTAGGTTTAATTAAATTTAATAATCAAAAAGTAAAAGATAGATTTATTGCAGAGTATAAAAAATTACGAGAAGTATTCATAGAGAATATTGAACCAATAGAACAATTAAAAGCAAAAGGATGTATACCGTCTATTATTATAAGTCAATATAACTTCGGTCTCTTAACAACATACTTACAGACTAAAGTAGCTTTTTTTAAAGACTTTAATAACTATACTCATTTTTATGGTAAGGTTAAATTCTCTAATAAGACTCGATTAGCTATAAAATCTATATTAACTAAAAAATACTTAATGTAATGCATTTTTCTGAACCTTTACACAATTCATCTTTAACTGATATAAAATTTTTAGCTCCAATTCCCTTATATTATAAGGTATTTGATGACCATGATCTTCATGATAGGGTATTTAAATTAGGTTTTAATAATTTAAGTGAAGTCCAAAAGAGGATGGGACAAGAGCTTCCTAATCAAATAGACCAGGAACGAATAGATTCGTATGAGGTAGGTTACCACAGAAAAGATTCATGGGTAGAAAATGATGATAAGATGCCAATTGGAAGTAGATATTTTACCCCTCCTAACAATTTTTTACAGTATGATAATAATGATGTGAAAGAAATAAATAACAGAATAGATGCAGGATATAAACAAGTAGTTGATGGATTAGGGCATAATTATACCACTAAAAAACATAGAATATCAGAAAGTTGGCTTCAATATTACGAACCTACATCAGGAAGAGGTCACAATCAACATAATCACTGTAACTGGAATAGGGATGAAGACACAGATCATTTTATGTTTTCTGGAGGTTATTACTTAGCTGACGGAGATCCTCTATTAGATCACCCTTACAGTGGAGTTTTTTCTTTTCATTTAAGAGATTATCAACAAATGGTGAGAGTTAAAAAAGGACTATTAATGATGTGGCCATCTGATATAGTACACTCAGTTAAACCATTTTATGGTCAAAACTACAGAGCTGTTATTAATTTTAACATTAGATCTACTGCTATAAAAACTAAACTATTATGAAAGTAGTATTTGTTCAATGGACTGCTCCTTACTTTAAAAGAGAACAATCAGCTGGCTACAATAAAGAGAAGCTTAAAGAAGTAACCCATTTTGAACTCTTAGACTACGAACAAGAGTTTCAAAAGCTATCTGCTTTAAAAGCTAAGAAACATGTAGGAGAAACGGTATTATACACGGATACTCATGGTTTAGCTTACCTAAAGAGTGTTGGTATGGTTAAATATTATGATAGTATTAATACAACCTTACTAGACAGTTTAGAGTATGATAATATAGCAGGTAAATACTGGACAACCGGTAAGAGCTATGTTATATCACAGATTAAAGGTCCATTTATATTTTGTGATTTAGATCTCTACATTAACGAAAGAGTAGATATAGACTCTCTATCTGAGTACGACTTAATACATAACCAATGGGAATTAGAAAGAAGTAAGTTTTATGTAGACGATAAACTACCTAAATTAAATCTTCCATATAGTTATTCAAATATGCTCTATCCAAACACTTCATTTCTCTATATTAATAACTCTGAACTACAAAAGGAGTATTGGAAATTACATAAGGCTGTAATAGAGGGTGATAACTTTGATCCAAAAGATGAATGCTTGTGGCTATTAGCTGATCAAGGAATCTTAGGATATGCAGCTAGACATTTGAAATGTAAAATAGGTACTTTAGAAAAGGATATTTTTATAAGTGAAACTAATTTTAATCAGGAAGACTTAAAATACGGAGCTATTCCTAAATACCTTCCAGGTAACGAGAATGACCATATTAAGATAAATTACCATCATATTTGGTTAACTAAGAGACTAATCAGGACTAATAGTAAATTAAGAAAAGAATTCATACAAATTACTAAAGCTCAAATTAGTGAATTTACTAAAAGCACTTTAATATGAATAATATATGGTTTTTTGGTGATTCTGTAACTAGAGGAGATGGAACTTTAAAAGGAGAGCCTTATCATAATCCAAACAAATATTCATTTCCAGATTTAATTGCAAACACTATTGGATATACTTGTAAAAATCTAGGAGTTAACGGTGGTTGCCCTGAATGGATTACTCATAAAGTTATAGAGACTATTCCTGAAATAAAAGAAAAGGACATATTAGTAATTAACCCAGCGGCTCCTAGAGGATTCTTAAATTATTTAGTGAGTAAAGGTAAGGTATTTTCTATGAATGATGCTTACTTAAATAACTCTTCTGAATATTATAACTCAGTAGCTGAGATGAGAATACTTCATAATTACAGAGCTCTAAGAAAAAAGTATGAAAATTATTATGAAGAATTGTATATAGATCAATTTAATAACCTATTTAAAACTCTTAATAGACTTGGTATCTATGGAGTACAGTGGAGTTATAAAGAATGGTTTTATAAAACAGACAGGTACCCAAACATTACAAAAGCTACAAAAGGAGCAATTAAAAATATTCACCTTTCCTATGAAGGACATGAGAAAATGTCTAATTTTATTTTAAACCTACTGTATAAACAAGTTCCATTTCTTAAAAAACCTCTTAATTAGTTGTTTCTTCTAATTATTATTCTTATCTTACTATTAATAAAAGTTATGATATGGAAAATAGTTATTACGTAAAAGCTTCTAAGCTTACAACAAAAATCTCAGAAAGTATAATAGACGGTAGTCATATTATGTTAGATAGAGATAGATACGAGAAAGTATCTAGAAAACCATTTGGTAAAGTCATCGTTAGAAATCTTATTAAAGCAGATAACAGCGAGAAAATTACCTGTTATGCCTAAAGGTGAATTAAACTGGTATTATATTGGATTAGGGTTAATAATGACCATCTTAGGTCAAGTAGGAGCTTGGTATCAGCATAATTTTCAATTTAAATACCCAAAACTTGATGAAACCTGGTGGGGCTGGTATGTTTTAGCGATACCGCTTACTTATTTTTTTATGACTGCTACTAAGTACAATATGGTAGGTTACGGAGGATCTATATGGGGTGCTAGATTTGTAGGCTTTTCATTAGGTATGATTTGTTATGCGATATTAATACAGATCTATTTTAAAGAACCTTTCACATGGAAGATAGCTGCCCAGTTATTTCTTTGTTTTACTATTATATTTATTCAAGCTTACTGGAAAGAATGACAGAGAAAGTACTCTTCAACAAAGAACAAGTAGAGAGTATACTATCATTAGCTGGAAACTTTACTCCTAGTAACATAGTATTTAATGATAATTCTAATTACATAAGTAACTCTCATAGGCAATCACTCCAATATAGCTTTAATGATAATAGTTCTCTTAAATCTATTATTCTTCCTAACTTATCCAGCTTAGGAGTGTTGGATATCGGTAATGAAGCAATTTTATTAAAGTATTCCTCAGGGCATTATTTTAAAAAGCACAGAGATAGAGAAGATAGGAATGGAAAGAGAGTTAAAACATTAATTATACAGCTGTCTGAGGAATCTGATTACTCTGGAGCTGATTTAATAGTTAACGATAAACTAGCATCCAAGCAGCTAGGCAACGTTATACTCTTTGATTCTGGCAATATGCATGAGGTTACTAAATTAACATCAGGTGAGAGATTAGTACTTGTAGTATGGTTAGAAAAAAATGATCTTTTATTGAAAAAAACCCTGGTTTAAGTTGCCTCCCCGAGATATTCTTCTTATATTAAGGTATAATTAAAAAGATAAAATAAAGGTTATGGCTAAAGTAAGTGATTTTAAAGTAAATGATGTTTTCTACATGGAGGGACTAACTCATAGAGGTAATGAAGTTAATCTTCCTGTAAAGTTAATTGCCTATCTAGGTAATAACAGATACCAGATCGAAACTGATGGTTTAGGTATGCTTGTTTATGGTGATGATGAAGTTACTACAAAACAAGATAATAAATTTAACGATCCAACAGGATTATTTTTCCAATAATATGAAAGTAGATGTAAAAAGATATGCTGTAGATTTAGATTTATGGGTTTACGGTGAAACAGAACGAGAAGCTAAGATTAATCTTCATGACTTATTAAAGAAGATAAAAAAGCTTAGTGATAACGATGCTAATATAAAACAGATGACTCATGTTCCTTTTGGAAGGATGGGTGATAATAAAGTAGTTAGGAATCATTACGATCCTAGAGAAAAGTTACCATTTTAGTATGAACTGTATTAAATGTAATGAAACTATTAATCCGTTAAGGGTTAAAGCTTTACCGGGTACTAGAACTTGTGTTAATTGTTCTACTTCGAGTAAGTGGTACGTCAGGAGTATTATATCAGGTAAAACTGACTACTGTGAAACTGAAGTCATTAAAGATCCAGAAGTTGCTAGGGATATAGCTTCAATGGATAGGAGAACTGGTTGGGGTAGTAATCTCCATAAAGTTAGAAGGTAGTAACTTTTCTGGGAAATAACTAGTGAAACAGTTGGAAAGTCGGAGAAGTATTCTTATATTTATAGTATAAATAATTAAAAACAATAAAGGTTAT
>Ga0222717_10004357_pt1 | contig 10463 bp, 22 predicted proteins | sample C33_18DmetaG_FD_165053 | JGI IMG/M metagenome (GOLD analysis project Ga0222717, IMG submission 165053) | Estuarine water microbial communities from San Francisco Bay, California, United States - C33_18D | ecosystem: Environmental > Aquatic > Marine > Unclassified | place: USA: California...
ATATTTTACGCATCACAGTTGAATTTTAAATAACAACCTATAATTATATATATGAGCAATGATACCAATACAGAAGCTACTGAAGCAACACCTAACGAGCTCACAGCAGCTGAGCAAAAGAAGTCACAACTTGTCAATTTTGTGGCTAACAACATATTGAACAGTCTGACGCTAAATCAGTCCATTCAAGTTGTTCAGCAAGTTGCATTACGTGACGCGAATACAATCATCTCTGAAGCAGATGAAAGTAAATTAAAGGAGATTGAGGACGCTTACAGCAAAGCAACACAAGGTGCAGAAGCTACAACCGAACAAGAAGCTACAGCCAAAGCACCCGGAAAGAAAGCCCCTGCCAAGAAGGCGAAGGCTCGGAAGACTGCTAAAAAGGCCACGGCGTAAGTTTATGCACTCAGTCAAGCTTGACATCCGGTCGAACTCAACGTCTGGCGCTGTCCACAGCAACATCATAATTGACGGAAAGGACGTGGGAGTACTCTACATGACCCAACCAGAGCTCAACGTTTTAGATAATATACTCAAGCAAGGTGCATTGAGTGTTAACGACACAACGTACGAGCAAAATGATGCGACCGAAGAGGAGTTTGAATACGATGTGTTTGACGATTAAAGAATAGTTGCACATTTTCATCATACATGCTATCATGTATATATGATGAAAAAATTATTAACCAAAACATTTTTACTGTTAGGTATGACCGCGTTGTCTAGTATGTTTTATCTTATATACGGCAACGCGGTTGCTTGTTTTGAGAAGGCTCGACAAGACAGCTACATTGATAAGTTGCGCTCGAGCAATATAGACATATACTTGAGTAAAAAGAAATAACATGATATGAAAAATACAAAGTTAAAGTTAATCGCCACACTTGTCACCCTACTGTCCGTGGGTTGTAACAGTCGTACAATCGTTTACAACCCGAACACAGGTGAATACGTACAAGGCAAAGCAGCGAAGAAGATTATTGATGAGCGTGAGAAGGTTGTCGAAGCCAACGAACAGTCACGTGATAGAGAGATGGAGCGTAATATCAAGCGTCGTGAGAGCAGCAGATATGTGACTCGAGAAAGTATATTGTTTGGTCAATCAATTGATGAATTTGATGTACTCGCGGCACGTGAACGAGCATTACAAGCGGAGGCAGATGTGGCTAGAGTACAGGCAGAGAATCTAGAATCATCCAGCCGGGCATCCAAGATTATTGATTACGAGAAACGATACGAACGCGCCATGGGCAAGCTTGACACGTTAGAGGTGTTACCAGGTGTTAGAAAGGATTAATATGAAGCGTGCATTATTATTGTTGTCGCTATCTGCTAGTCCGTTATCAGCAGAGAATTTAATCCGAATGCTGATTGACACATTCAAGCAACCGGGACATGACATAAGCCAATCCAATCAAGGAATAAAACGTGTGAAGGTTGGTTCGTTTTACTATTACAAATCCCGACCGGTGGTTAAATCAGAACCATTGACGCCTGATCAGATCGATGAACAGGCTCGAAAGAAGTTTTATGAAACATTTGATCCAGTGGCAGCAAAAGCAGCCCTGGATGAGATCAACCAGCGGAATGCAGACAACAAACCAATTCAGTCCACAATTGATACAACACCTCAATCTACTGAACTGGCTGCGATCGCAGAAGCCAATGACAAGCGTGTTGTTTATGGTGACGAGAGTCCGTTACAAGATCAGCAAGTGATCGCTGCATGGGAACGGGCAACAGAGGCTAAAAAGGCACTCGATGAACATAGAGTTTACATGGAACGAATCCGAGCTTCTAAGAAAACTATAGAGCAATCCAAACAAACAACCTCCACTGTCACCCAAAATTCTGAATAACACTTATTATCTTGGGTAATGTCTCACAAGTGATCTTATCAACTAATATGTTACTCTTAGGCTGGTCACCTATACGGAAACCATGCTCCTTACCAGGCGAAACTATAGCCTGTACGTAATCATAAGCACCATATTGCTTCATGTGATACCATAGTTGATCTCTATACTCTCTCTCAATCTCCAACAACACACAAAACTCACCCCATATGGAACTGTACAACGTCACATCACGCACACATGAAATTTCACTTGGAGGGTATGCTAGATTTCCATCTATTACCAGATTCATCCGTTGAACAAGTCCACGACCTGCTCGAGTATCTGAACACAATCTTCAAGTGTATGCCGCCGGTTTAATAATTGTTTGACTTGCGTGTATTTGTCCGCGATCTTAGCTTTTAATTCCGTTGGTTCATCACCTAAATCTTCATACTTATCAACAAATTTTGTGAGTAAATCCTGTACTTGTATTTTCAGTTGGTCTGGTAATATCCGATCTCGGTTGCGGAGCAATGTATTAGCATCAATCATCAACGGCTTCAAATCTCTTTCAGCAGCCCTAGGATTGAATTGTTTTGTTCTGCTGGAAATGTAACCTGCGTTCAGGTCTCCACCCATCTCCCCAATCATGTATTGCTTAAATGTATTCATCGCATAATTATTTATCTATATGAACAGTAATCCCAAGCTAAATCTCACAGAAGAAGACAAAAGAACGTACGTAGTCAACATGTATGTAGACATGATCCTAAAAAAGAAACACAAGGAATTGATGAAGGATGTTCGCAAAGAAGCTCGTATGTTGTATAAAAAATTCCACAAATCACTACAGGTGTAACAGCAAACAACCAGAAATATAAGTTGACTAGCATCGGTTGAGTTGTTATAATTGGTTTATGAGCAAAGGTAGTGCACCACGTAACATATTTTCAAAACAATTTCGTAGCAATTATGATAGCATAGACTGGTCATCATCTCAGACTGATGATAGAGAGTTAGTGAACGATTGTCCATCAATGTACAGATGGCCTGAGGGACAGATTATCAACGGTTGCGGTGACGATCAAGATGAATCTACTGAAAGTGAAGATGATAGTTGCGCAAACGAATAAAATTGCGTATAATTGATGTATAGTAAGATATTTAACACCTAACAAATTAAAGATATGGATCTCAAATTAAACACAACCAAGCTGACTCGCGTCTGTGACATCAAAGTACCAGACATCTTCAACCGCAGATTAAAAACTGGTATCACCAAGATCGATTCGCTGTTCGATGAGGGTATATTACCTGGAGGAGCCGTCACGTTGACTGCCAAGGCTGGTTGTGGTAAGACCACATTCATGTTACAGATACTAGATGGTATGACTAAGAATGGTTACAGGGTAGGTTACTTCAGCGGCGAAGAGAGTATATATCAGCTAGCATACACAGCTAATCGTATCAACGCGACGCAAGTATCAATTGCTAACGAAACAGACATAGACAGCATTTGCAAGTCTATGGAAGAGCTGGACCTGATTGTGGTTGACTCATTTCAAGCGTTAACATCCAAGAAGAAATTGAACAGTCGTGCACTTGAGAAGTATGCAGTACAACACCTCACTAGAAAAGCTAAAGAGACAGAATGCTGTGTTGTGTTCATCATGCATTTGACCAAGAGTGGTGATCTCAAGGGCAGCACAATCGTACCTCATACTGTTGATGCTAATCTCAAAATTGATAGAGTTACTGATGTTGATGATGAGGGTGCTCGTGTGATATATTTTGAGAAGAATCGATTCGGTCCATTGAATGAGCTGGAGTGTATCATCGGACGTGGTGGGTATGACTTTGACGCACAAGTGATACGTGAAGACGAACCAACCAAAGTGCCTAGCAAGAAAAACCGCAAGGCAGACGATTATGAAAAGATTGTATCTGAAATGGAAACTACTGGTGGTTCAGGTGTTGACATGAAGCAGCTCACACGATTGATGGATGGTAATTATAATGTTGCGTACAGTCGTGTCAGGGATCTGATCGCACAAGGCAGAGTCGACAAATACGGACGTGGACAGCAAGCGTTGTATTTTGTAACAGAACCAGAAAACAACACTGTAGCGTTTGCAGCACAAAACAAATAACTTATGAAGCGTGAGATAATGAACAAACTACTAGACACATTGAATAGACTATGCAAGCAACGACCACAGATCAACCTGGACAGTGAGGCTGCTAGACAGCTAGTCGCTCAAGCTATATTTGATGAAGTTTTTCAGAGTGATGTAGCTCTGACAACATACAACGACGATCAATTGGAACTTTTTAGCAATCTAGATACATGAGAGCATAAATAAATTTATGCCAAAATCTATAGATAAGCTGATAGGACAACTAGAAGAGTTATACAAAAAATTAGAATATGAGTTTGAAGACTATGGTGGAGATGCTGAAGAAGGTTTGGTATCACTCAATGAATCCATTGACGCGCTTGCGGAGATAAACAATGAGCTGGATTCAGATATGGAAGAAGAATAAGCAACGCTATGGTTGGCGTCATGTCAACAAGGCATGTGATAGTATATTAACAAAATACAATCAACCACTGCCTACACGTGTTGTTGCATTAGCGCGAGGTGGTCTGATACCAGCCACAATACTAGCGAACAAACTAGGTGTCCGACATGTTTATAGTCTCGGTATATCCAGCTACGAACAACAGCATGACGGTACAGAAATCGCGAAAGAGTTTGAAATATACCAGCGCATACCAACCAACATTGGTCATGTGGATCGAGACGACCGAGTGCTTGTAGTTGATGACATCTCTGACAAAGGCACAACATTTGAATTTGCCGAACAATACATACATGATAAAATGGGTGGTAAGATTGTCACAGCAGCACTAGTGATAAAACCAGGTACTAAATACACTCCCACATACTACCATGATGTTGTTGATGATGACAAGTGGGTGATATTTCCTTGGGAGAAATAATTGTTGCACGTATTGGCTTCATACTATATCATGCATGAATGACACGAACTATTTTACTCAAGCCCATAACAACATACATCAGATTCAGGCGATGGGTGTTCAACAAACGGACATGGAACCAGCTTTACAGTTTTGTGAGCTTACCGGAACTGAAATGTCTCAAAACATTAGCATTTGTGATTAGTGTTATCTTATGAAACCAATAGGTAGTCTTTTAAACGGTGGCACCAAAGCCAATCCAAGGTACTCTGTACACTTTGATGACGGTATCACATTGATTGTCCGGATGACAAACAGTCAAATTGTATATGAAAACATGTTGAGTGTAGGTCTTGACACATATTTTTTGAAGAAGAACAGATGGCCAGCTGGCAAAAATCTAGAGAAGAGAATGGAATTGGCAGAACAATTCATAAACAAGAACGTCAAGAACAACAGATATAGAAAAAAATTAGATGACAAAGAAGAAGAATAAGTTCCCAACCAAGCACAAATACAAGGTTGGTGATATTGTTGTTTTTAAGTTTGCCGGTAGCTGGCACAGAGGTGAGGTGATCGAGCTCACAACACAGGTAAATGGTCATGCGACATACACTGCAACAACAAGCGCGAATGGTAGAATATATCCATGCTTAGGACTAGACGGGAGCAGTGACACAGGATGGATAAATACAAAATAATTTTGATGTTTCTTCTGCTAGGTGGGTGCGCCAAGCAAGATTGGAGACATGGTAACTACAACCACGACCCTAAGGTTGGTGACAAGAGACAGGATGAACGTGACAGGGCCATGGATCGCGCGCAAGACTTCAGAGTCGGTACAGCCAAACACTACATAAAGGAATACAAAAAGCATGATGGTAAGAATAATTTTTTTATCAGAGATGGTTTTGATTGGGGCTTTTAGTTGCGCATATCAACAGAATAACATACAATCATTATATGATAACAAAACATAACTACAGAGACAAAGCCACTGGCAGGTTTATCAAGAGCCCTGCAGAGAGAAGTCAAGAGCTATACGGTGAGTTGTATCGAGCATTTGATGTGTTCAATCGAGTGTTTGCAGAAAGCAAGCTTCCCAAAGTGGTGATCACCATTCAAGAGAGTGGTCGTCGTAACGCTTATGGTTGGTTTGGTAATGGGTTCTGGACGGATCGGTTGGCTGGTGAGGCTGTACCAGAGATCAATTTGAGCGCCGAGTACATGAGCAGAGGTCCAGAGGGTCTGTTGGAGACATTGTTACATGAGATGGCTCATCTTTGGAATGCTACTGTCGCTGACGTGCGTGATTGTAGTGGTGGTCAATATCATAACAAATATTTTAAGACAGCCGCTGAGCGTTTTGGATTAGAGGTGTCACGTGACGGTAAGCGTGGATGGGCATACACAAAATTGACTGATGTCAGTAGAGATGCTATCAACGCATTGGAGGTTGACGAATCATTATTCAACGGTCTCAAGAGAAAACGCACGGGAAGCAAACCAGACAGGTATTTCTCACTCATTGTGAACATCGATCTGAAACAACCTTTAAAGGACGCTCTTGCTGCTAGCAACATGAAGCAACGAGATTTCGTCGAAAGTGCAATACTAACCGCTATCAACAAATATAAATGAAATACGAAATCAAAGCAACACTAACATTCGATTGTGAGATCGATCAAGATGTCTCAGACATAAACCAACTAGCAGAAGAAATGGAATTATCATTCACTGCACCAGAGGGATGTAAATTGAAGATAACAGATAACGAATTTGTGATCATAGGTGGTGATGGTGAGCCAAGCAGTTCGTAGCATAATCGAGGAATACTCTACTAACATCGTGGACGGTTGCATCGATACAGGTGATTTTTTCTTAGTGACACACAAGAAAGCTTACTTGGATGAGATTTGCAGACGCATCAAACCACTCGGTTACATGTTGAGTGACTCCAACTTCGATAAGTCTGGTGAGTATTGCACCTCTAGATACCAACCATACGATGAGTGGTTTGAGCACCCATACTTCCTCAAGTTTTAGTTGCACAATGCATCTCAATAACATATAATAAACCTATGATAAGTCAATTAACAAGTTTAGATAATCGAGCCGGCACAGATTTGACCGGGGAGCAAGATCTTGGAACCGTGCTTGAAAGAGCCGATTTGAATTTCGAAGTAGAAAAAGTACCAATGTACACACCAGAGGGTAATGAAGTCACAGGCAAATACCTGCTGCGACGCACTGACAACAATTTTGTGTTAGGTACATGTGGCAACAGATACCACATTGTAGACAACAAAAGTATGTTCGAACCGTTTGACAGTATTGTTCAAAGCACTGGCGCTGTTTACGAGAGTGCTGGATTGTTGAGCCACGGTAAAACTTGCTGGGTGAGTGCCAGACTTGGAGATGACTTCAAGGTTAGAGATGATGCGTTTCAGCGTAGAGTTATCATGTTGGTGTATCATAACGGTTTACAACGAAACAGCTATTTCGGTTACAACAACCGTGTGATTTGCAACAACATGATGGCTAGTCTGAACAATCAGAGCCGCAAGCATGGTATCGGTGTGAAGCACACACCAAAGTGGGAGGATAATTTAAATTTAGCAGTTGAAGCGTTCAAAGAGAGTATTCGAGAGTCGGATCTGTTTGCACGTGACATCAGCACGCTGGCTGCGACTAAAATGACCAAACTACAAGCTGTTAGATTCGCGCTAAAGTTCTTCAATGACTTCAAACCAATCAAACACAAAGACCGTACTGCACGTAGCAAAACTCGCAACCATAACAAGGTTGAGGAGTTGATGCACTTGTTTGTAGAGGGTATGGGTAATGAGGGCAAGACTCGTTATGACATGTTCAATGCCATGACCGAATTTCTAGATCACAGAAGTGTCACCAAGAAGGTTGACACTGGCCGGAGGTTTATTAGCAACCTGAATGGTCTTCAAGCTTCCAAGAAGCGTCGTGCGGTGAAAGAGCTGCTAGCAGTATAAGTTGCCACAATCACAACATCATCATATAATTATATCATGACATACATAGAAATAGGTAACGCCGCAGTTTGTTTCTCACTCTTCATCGCCACATTGATGATAGTAGCTGGATGGAGCAAAATGCCGGATGCAGCAAAACAAGTAGCAGTTGGAGCAATATTGATGTTCGTTGGATATCAAATCATTGAATTCATCTTGACTAGTTTCATTGTAATATCTAAATGAAATTTGTAAAACAATTCATGAACAGTTCTGCTTATGACAGTCTAGTGAAAGAAGCAGATCACAACCAACATGCAATCCAACTACTTGAAGTGATTTCAATTTCAATTGAATCATTAATATTTTTCAAGGAACATAACATAACAAATCGTGTGCAAACTGAACAACAAAACCTACACACACTATTCGAACACATCAAATCAATCTATGAAGAACTATAAAAAGACTCCCGGTATCGTATCCTTCGCTAATCTCACATTCTATCCCATGACTGCACCCAACACAGGTTGTATCGCTCAATCCAAGTTGAGTAGCGGTTACGATATCACTGTAACTGGTGGTAATGTTGGTCAACACGCTGATGGTATTGAGACCTTTCTCGTGGAGGTGCGTGATGCTAGAGGTTACCATAAGGATGACCCCAAGATTGTCACCAAACGCAACATGAATAGTGATGAACTGTCGCTGTTGATCGAGCATCACTACAGAAATAGATTCAAAAGGTCACATAGAAGATGATCGACAAAGAAACTGAAAGTAAGTTCACAGAGATTGAAGACAGATTGAATATATTAGAGCAAAGTCTAAGCAATCTAGCGGACAACATCTTAAAATTTGAGAGTATACTCGAGAGCATAAACCAGCAACTAGAATCACACGACCCAACCGATGAAAACGATAATTAATGTAATTGCATTCATGTTAATCGTCAGCTGTACACAACACACTGAATGTATAGAGTGTTTTGATGACACAATGCTCGCGCATTCATGTCCAGAACCCGGGCATGGTCCATGTTACAAGTGTGATTATCCAACAGAAAAACTAGCAAACAAATAGTTGCAATAGGTTGTTGATGCCTATATAATAATATCAACAAACGTTCTTTAACAGTCAAATCAATTTAACTTATCAGATCGACGGATCTGGTAATAGGACGCTAGTAGAAGACTCAACCTTAGGGTCACTAGCACACATGTCCTTGCTGCGGCAAGGGGTCGACGATCAAGTGATTGAGGCTAGCTGAAGGACAGCGATATGGATACAATCCATCATGTGGTACATGTCTGCCAACCCTATAATAGAACTATAGGTATGATTCCTGGAGGTGAGCTGTAAAAAGCAAGGCCTTCCTTTGTCGCATAACAATGGATCTAGGAACATAGTGCGAACAAGATCTCGGTAGTAGAGGCTCAACGATCAAGTGATTCAGAGCGGGTTAAACACCTATCAAGTTGCAGAATCATTCTGGCGGAAACTAGAGACATGTTGAGAGAAGGCTGAAGAGTAGTCTCTCCCTAACCATTTTATAGGGCGGTAACTGCGTAGCGGGCGCCCCCTCAATTTAAACATCGGATGTTGTCACAACGCGCGGGACCCACTATTATATATATCCACGTCGTGTTCCACAACATCCGATGTTTCTTTTTTAACCTCAGGTTAACCCCCTTCGTTCTGATCCTAAGGAACAACCAGGCCTGATCAGCCAAAAAGGGTTCAATGTATTGTCAGTCGCTCAAGTTGAATCGAGAGTGCGTGCGTTGGATTAGGAGTTAGTCACGCTCATGGCGTGCAAACACTTTCCGGACGACACAAGTGGGCGTAGCATTACCACGGCGAGATAGAGAAGCTACCAGGCTCCGCGCGACCTGAACTCACGCTCCCTAGGTCCATTTAGTTTTATATCATGAATGAACAAGACACAATCAAACAATATCTTCAAATAGACATCTCAAAACAACCACCACAACCAATTATCTCAACAGCCATGCTAACCAAATGGGAAGCTGACACAAAAAACCGTGCGTTGAGGCATAATGGTTCGATGTTGAAGTATGTCTTAAAGGAAGGTAAATAACTCAAAGGGGTAGTAGCTCAGTTGGTTAGAGCGCCGGCCTGTCACGCCGGAGGTCGCGGGTTCGAGTCCCGTCTATCCCGCCATTATATATATGACAACACAAATACAAATAACAGAAAATGAACACGGAGAACCCTGCTTGCAGTTCCCGGACGATCTTCTAGAACGTCTGGGATGGAATGAAGGTGATGATATATCGTTTGATTTTATAGAAGATCAATTGTTCTTGACAAAATTACAAGACCAGCCAACAGATCAGAAATAACTGGAGTTGAATAAATATCTACACGTGTAGATATGACCAGCAGAACAGACAAGAACAGCAAAAAGATACTAACTAGGTTAGTTGTTCTTTATGAGCATCTAGAACGATTGCGCAACATGCCCAAGCCTAGACCTGAGAATATCAACAACTTGATAGAGGCTATATACACACGTATAGAACGTGAGAAACAAAAGCTCCGCAGAGGTAACCCATCGTGAATCGCTTGTTTCCAATGCTGTTGTTTGGTGTGAGTATACTCATCGCTGGCACTGCAGCCTTTTTTAGT
>Ga0222717_10004361_pt1 | contig 10459 bp, 8 predicted proteins | sample C33_18DmetaG_FD_165053 | JGI IMG/M metagenome (GOLD analysis project Ga0222717, IMG submission 165053) | Estuarine water microbial communities from San Francisco Bay, California, United States - C33_18D | ecosystem: Environmental > Aquatic > Marine > Unclassified | place: USA: California...
CAAAAGATGGACACGGTGATCATCACGAGGAACACGGCAGGGTTGTGCAACGGGGACATCGTGACGTATGTGGGAGACGACAGGGTAAGAACCTCTGACGGTGAGAACTGCAAGATCCAGTCGCTCATGAACACCGATCCGGGGTTTGCACTGGGCTACTGCATCACCGTGCACAAGGCCCAAGGATCTGAGTTTGATACCGTTGTCATTCCGATATGCAACGTGTCTGCCTGGACGAAAACGTTGCTCTACACGGCAGTTACCAGGGCCAAGGATCGGGTCATCTTTCTGGGATCAAAGCGCGATCTGCAGTGTATTCTGACGAATTCTGAGCGTCATGTGCCACCCTTTTTGCGGAGTGTTCTGTAAGAATTAAATCTACACACACAGCATGATGATTGCCGTTGTGGTAACGCTCCTGGTTCTCTTTCTGTTGATCCGAACAATGACCAAGGAATCATTCACTGATACGTCGTATTATTATAGTGCCGCCCCTGGAAGCCGTGGTGAACGCCTTGTGTGTATGCCGGAGAGCCAAGGCCATGCGAGTTTGGGCGTTGCTCTCAAGAATGCAGCTCTCCGTCTCAATTCGTGTTCCGCGCCGACTACCCAGTGTAACACCACCACCACCGACCCCGCTCCTCCCATGGAAGTGCAAACCGTCATTGCTCCCTATGACCAGACCATGACGCAGTGTCCCCCTGGCTCATACTGGAACGGCAGCTCGTGCACCGGAATGCTGGACGTCCCGATGTGTTCCCCCGGGTTCCAATGGGACGGTGTGCAGTGTCGTCAGGTTGTACTGAACCAGCAGCCTACCGTTTCCTGCCCCCAAGGATACCAGTGGAACGGGTCTTCGTGCACCAAGACGAGCCCAGGTTGCCAGCCCGGTATGATCTGGGACGCAAAGCGTGGTGTGTGCAGGTATCCCTCTGGTGGCCCCATTCCATCTGGGGTCCCCTCTTGCCCCAAGGGATACAAGTACGATGCATCAATTGGTATGTGTGTGAAGACGAGTCCAGGTTGTCCCACAGGAAGCATTTGGGACGGGAAGGGCTGCCGTCGTCCGAAGAATCCCAGGCCACCGATCGCAGTGGGTCCGAGCCCTGGCGGTGTCATTCGTCAGCCCACGTGCCCTGCCAAGTATTCGTATGACGCAAAGACCCGTATGTGTCTGAAGACGGACCCCGGATGCCCCCCCGGCCAGATCTACGACAAGAAGATTGGCAGGTGCAGACTCCCCCAGAACCCTCGTCCGTCCGTTCCCCTGGGCACCCCCACCCCACAGACGCCTTTGACACCAACGTGCCCTGCCAAGTATTCGTATGACCCAAAGACTCGCAAGTGTTTGAAGACGGACCCCGGATGCCCCGCCGGTCAGATCTACGACAAGAAGATTGGCAGGTGCAGACTCCCCAAGAACCCTCGTCCGTCCGTTACACCCGGTTCGTCCTCCGCGCCCTCATCGACTCCCGCTCCCGCTGGAAAAGCCTGCAAGAACCCCGATTGGTACAAGTATGACGCAGCATCTGGGCTGTGTTTAAAGACCGATCCTGGGTGCCCCGCCGGTCACATCTTCGATAAGAAGAATGGCAGGTGCAGGCTTCCGTCAAATCCTCGTCCATCGGAGAAGCCCATTGAGACGGAAGAGGAGAGCAACACCTCGAGCAAGACACCAACAGGATACGTCAAACTCTCGAACAGCATTCAGAAGAAGCTGGGTGTCTCCGGGAAGTTGAAGGATTTGCTGAAGCAGAAGAAGCAGGTAACGCGCAGCGGTCTGAAGTTGCGTTACAAGAACAGCAAGATGTATATGTACAGCAAGCGTACGTGGTTGAGGATTATCAAGACGGGCGGAACGTGGTATATCGCAAAGGCAAAGGAGTCCTACGAAGACGATGTGGAGACTTTTGAGGATCAGCTGTTGAACCTTCTGGACGGATAATTAATAAAAATATGAATTTCGCGGAAAAAAAATGAGATTGCAACTTTACCCCCATCAGGTACAGGCGGTTTCGTGGATGATGTCGAGAGAACGACAACGGGATCATCACGGTATCCGGGGCGGTATTCTTGCTGATGAGATGGGATTAGGAAAAACGATCACAATACTGGAGTGTATACGGAGAACCAACATTGGTCCGACACTGATTGCATGTCCACTATGCTTAGTACACCAGTGGGCATCAGAGAGTCGTCGGATGGGCTTTGAACCGATTTGTATCTCGGAGCGTTCTGCGTTGTATGACCACCAGAAACACGACACATCCAGTATTGTGATTGTATCATTTACGTGCTTGAACATGCACCAAACGCCGTTTTGTATGGTCTACAAAACACGGTTTCACAGAATTGTTGTTGATGAGGCTCATAAAATCAGGAATCCGTACACGTCACTATCCAAGAATCTGTGCTCGTTTCCCGCTCCTGTTCGGTGGGCAGTGACTGGAACGCCTATGGTGAATGTGGTGATTCCCCCTCGGTCTGTGCACACCAAAACGAACAAAATCAGGGACACGGTTGCGTATGCCCTGTTCCTCACAACGAACAGCCGCACGTCGAAGGAATTGGGACAGGTGTTATCATCTCGGATGTCGGAGATCATGCTTCGTCGTCTAAAGAGAGATGTGCTGCGTCATGCCAATCGGAATGTACGAATCACAACGTTCCACGGGGATTTGACACCAGAAGAGCAGTCCCGGTACGACAGCCTGCACTCTATGGGCGTGTGGGCGTGCAACAAAAAGAAAGAAGGGGAGGGAGCGGATGTCCACGTGATCACGCTGATGCTGGAGCTCCGGAAGATATGCAGTGCCGCTTCTTGGAAATTCGACACTGTGGGTGATCACATAGGGTCTTTACCGCGTGGAACCAAGTCGCTGGTATTCTGCACATTCCGTAGCGAGATTGAACGGGTCATGCAGACGCTGGACGGGTCTGTGGACGTGTTGATGGAGTACCACGGAGGTGTCTCACAAACAGAACGACAACAAATGCTAGAAACGTTTCGGGAATCGACCTACCGATCTGTAGTGATGGTGGTACAGATTGACTGCGGCGGGACGGGGTTAAACCTGGAGGATGCACAGCACGTCTACATCACATCTCCAACGTGGTCCCCCTGTACAGAGCGACAGGCGATTGGCCGGGCAGATAGGGCAACGACCAAACACACGGTCAACGTCCACAGACTCATCACCAAACAAACGATTGAGTCATACATGTGCAACAGGCAACAAACGAAGGATACTGTGGCAGAGACACTCCTCATGCAAAAGATGGACGATATCCGTGGGCGGCTCATTGATAGTGACGGGTTGCTGGAGTCGTCATGGGATGATTTGTGCGATATACAAACACTGTTTGCGATGTAATTTTCTCTGCTTTCCGTATACTATGCTGTACGAAGGGATCTCACGATTGGCGATTCTCTTTCTCATCTTTGCTGTGATTAGCAGTGCTTTCGTCGTCAATGTGGGGATGTCGTGCCAGATGCAAGAGTTCCTTGGGAGCAACATGATGGGCATGCACGCCGTCGGGTGGTTGATGACGTTTGTGTTCTTGGCCATGGAGGGTGGGATGAGCTTCAATCCGAGCGTTGACAAGGAAGCCCCGACAGACTGGACCCGTATCAACGTGGTATCCACTGCCGTCATTTCCGCACTCATTTACGCAATCTTCGTGACCAGCAGCAAGATGCAGTTGCTACCCAACCTCGTCTTCTTCGGGACGTTGATGATCATGTACATGTTGATAGCGCACCGGCGGTTTTTGAAGGACAGGAACCGGATCAGCAAGGAACAGGACACGTCGATGCAACGGGTCATCGAAATTCTGCTGGTCGTTCTCATTGTTGTTGGGGTGTACGGCGTTGTTGATTACGTTGGGTACCAGAAGGAGAAGCACGGTGCAGGGTTCTCATGGTCTCGTTTCTTTGTAGGAACAAGGACATGTGACCGAACTCGTCATATGGTGGCATTGTAGAAGATTCAAATTTTCTATATTTTAACCTGGTGGTTTTGGCTTTCGCGGGTGACCTGGCCATTTCAAATTTGCTAAAAACAGAGGTAAATAAACAACAACATGGAGACTCCGAAGACTATGAGCCCGGTGAAAAAGTGTCCGGATGCTCCAAGAAAGAAACCGCTCAAACGAGCCAATATCGAAAACGCCTTGCTGGAAGTTACGAGGCAGATGGTGATTGATGATTCTATTAAAAAAATGTTGCAAATGTAAATGATGCTTTACGTGCTCGCGATCCTGCTTGTTCTAGCGTTATGGTGGACACAGCACACGGAATCATATACAAGCAACGATATCGAAATACAGAAACGGCGTATGGAGTACATCAAACGACTTGCTGATGACATCCTGCGCGACATCCAGTCTCCCACATCTCCCTCGACGGTTTCCGAAACCTGGTACTACGGCCAACTGATGAATGATGTGTTACGAGCGTTGAAACGAGTGTACCCAACAAAGAACGTAATGCCCGTGGAAGCAAGCATCTTTAAGAGGGTCCGTTTCGACACAAGCAATACAATCATCGTCGTGTGGCAATGGTCATCATCGGCAACGGATAAAAAGAGGACGGTGATCCAAGTCGTTGGCATGCCGCCCCCCGTACGCATGTCGATTCCCAACGTGATTGGCATGCGTAGCGAAGATGCCGTCAACCAGCTCAAAATTGCCAACCCGGGTGCCTTGGTCCGCCGGGTATCTTCTACCGAGTCCTATTCGGTCGACTACGTACCCAACCGGATCACTGTAGTGCACGACGCTTCGAATATTGTCCTTCGTATCCTCCAGAACTAGCCTGGCGCTTCCTCTGGAGCACAATATGTTTGTTGCCCACTTCCACAGAAAACCCTTCGTCTGACGTGATTGTCCCGTTGCTCAGACGAATGGTGTGTACCGACTGGGGCATTTCCTTTGTTGTCCATAGACCACCAACGAGTTCGACGTAGTGTAAAGCCGGTGCATCTGCAACAATTGCCGACCCAAGCGTATCGTCAACATCCGGCTCTGCAATCCCGTCCCAGTATACTCGAAGACATTTGAGACGCGGCAACGATTGATTGAGCGGCAGGACTGAGCTTGGTACAGAGAGCCGTTGGACGTTTGGCGGTATTCTGAAAGACTGTGGATTCGCGATCCTGCCTTGCATACAGAAATCCTGTAAGGACGTGATGGTACAACTTACGCTGGTGGTATAGATCAGTGGACAAATGAGAGACAGCTTCCTCAGAGGGTAGCGTGAGATGGCGGGGTACATCACGATACTGGACACGGAGACCACGTTGAGTGTCTGGAGGTGCGGTGCAATGGGAGCAAAGTCCTCTATTGATGATAGGTGCAGGGAGCTGTCCGTTGCATCATTCGCAAGTGTGACGTGTTCTAATGCCGTTGCGATGGAGAAGTTGACGTGTCTCCAGCACGACGCCCACATCGACACGTGCCCCGTCACAAACAGTTCTTTGAGCGTGTGCATTCTCCGGAGCAGCCACTGACACACGGGCAAGAGGTCCACATCTGGAGAACCGTTAATGTGTATTTTGACTGCCTTCTGTTGTTCTGCTGCTTTCCTCAGCGTTGTGTTGACACACGAGATCCGAGCAAGATCGTTTGCATCGCATATGTTTGAAAGAACGCATTCCCAGCAGTCATATGGCAGCTCCAGATCCAACATATTTATTGTGGGACATCCATCCCAATCTAATAATTAAACCAACCACACATCCCGTGTACAATTCTTTTCTTCATTTGTGAGGGTTTAAAATGGTGGAGAAAGCGATCTGTGTGGTTGGCCCCCCCAAGGGTGTAGATACACCTGATTTTGACAGGTCGTTAACGAATGCGATCCTGAATCTGCTTCATGCGTACGAAAGCGAATTTGAGGCATTCTTACGAGAACGAGACGGTTTCTTTTCCTACCTGAGATCGCACCACGTGGACAACGAAGACCCGTACGATACCCTTTTCTGTCTGGAGGTGACCGAGATGAATGGGCAAACGTATATGGTGTTTATCTCCGCCGACCGGACGGCACCTCCGAAGGATTCAGTGGTGATGCGTTGTATCTGTGACCGTCCCCAATACGTCTACGAGATGCCCATGTTTGACGACGTTACATTCGAAATGACCAGACACCTGTGGCAATCTCCGATTGTTGATCGGGTGCGGTTTACATGCGTCAATCCCCAGAAAATCCAGGGCATTCTGGACGACATGCTGTTCTGTATGTTTGAGAAGAAGGGTCAGCAACAACGACAGAAGCAGAAGAAGAGGCGGGATAAAAAGCGGAACAAGACACCTCCTCCTCTGGTGGGTGGTGGTGATGATGATACGAGGGATGTGGAGTATCGCGAGATTTTGCTAAAGCGTGAGGATATCGGAACAGGTACCACCACCAACGTCGTCGAGCATTGTGCTGCTTTTATGCCATTTGACACATGGACGCATTGGTGGTATGATGAGATATCTGCAATACTGCCCGTCTGTGTTTTGTAAACTTACATATTAGGATGAGGACGAACGTTTGCGTTTATGACTGTCGTCGTTGGGTGGTGGTGGTACATCATCAAACGATTCGAAGATCTGTTTGATGTACGTATCTGACCCTCGTATCGTTTTCATGAGGTCTCCAAGATTCCCCCGATAGCGGTCCCATTCCATGACATTGCCTACTGCCATATCTAGCCAGTAGCCCAGCCTGATTCCCATTTCTACGAGGGCATGCATCTGATGGGTCAAACCCTGTGCACAAGCCTTCTGCAAACGTCGACAAATTGAGGACATCAAGGCAATCCGCAGGAGGACCAACGTGTGGTACTCTTTGCTCATTCCCCTGATGAGATCAGCGTCAATAGGGATATCGTTGTCCTCTGCCCTTTGAAGAGTTCTGGGAAGTTTGCCGAGCGTCGCATCCGTATCCGCCATTCCAAACGGTGTTTCGAGCAAGCAGCAGTAGATCTCGAGTGCTCCGAGTCTATCATTGCAGCCCCTCGTACGTAACTGCTCGGCCAATCCTTTACTGGAGAGAAGGTGTTTGATGCCTTCCTCTGCCTGATGTTTGGTGATCCGAATATGTGCCTTCCGTGTGTTATTGATGCTGATCTCCTTCTTCAGCGTGTCCGCATGTCGCTTATTCCTCACAAACTGTTCGTACCGGAATCGCTTCGTACGCTCTTGTTCGAGCACAGCATTTCGGAGCGCCCCCTCCAACGTCTTGTGTAACTCGGTGCCGAACTTGTTGCTCGACGAGCATACAAACAACAGGTCCATAGCAGGGTTCTTGCAGCACGGCATCGTAATGTGCATCTTGCACCCATCGCTTGTCCACCATTGGCCAAGACATGAGAGACAGGCTGGGCGGTTGCAATGGGTGCACGCAACACAGTTGTTCTTTTTGCCGTCATCCTTGCAGCACACAAAGCATTCCGTCGTTGAGTTAATCGACTTGCTCCGAATCTGCTTCAATAACGTTTTGAAGCAGGTGTTGATGTTGTTGTTTTTGGATGCCATGATGCCCTGTGCATTGTCCATAACGATATCCACCGTGTCGAAGCACGTGTTGATGACTCCCTCAACACGTTTGATGAATACATCTGCTGCATCCGACGGAGCAGTCGTCCCCTTGCTTGCCTCTATCTCAGCGACCATTTCATCAGGAAACGCCTGGGCCATAGAGTAGATTTGTTCCATATACCTCAGCACCATCCCGTTAAGCGTGACCATCCCCGTCAAATAGTGTTTCAACGTGGTCCACTTGAACCGCTCAAATGACGATTCCTTGATCAATGCAAGAACACATCTCGCATATTCGTCGTCACTGATCTCCCCCTCCATCCACTGGATTTTTTTCAGTATATTCTCGTTGTCAGGCACTTCGTCGGTTGTCTTGATGCGTTTGCTGAGTTGCAACACGCGCTGGTACATGTCACCACTCCCTAACCAGGAGGAGTCAAATCTGTTGACAATCTCTTTGCCACCCGATGACATCACCCTGGACCACCACCCATTCTGCTTCACGCTGATGGACGCTACTAATGCATTGTCCTCATTGCTCGCGATACCAAAGCGCAGCTTCGTAGAGTGTATATTGGTGGTGTTGGGGTGCCACACGACAAGGTGATGTGTCGTTCCCTTCATTAACACCAATTCCTTGTCGCTCTCCTCCTCTGGAGATAACACACGTTGGCCAGTGATACGAGCAATAACGTCGTCTCTTCTCTTCAGAAACAGATGCTCCCGTACCCACGACGTTGCCTCACCCCCCTTCTCTTGTGCCCCTTCCCGCTCCAGAAACTCCTGAAACTCTGGGTTATGGAGAAGGTCGCGCGAGATCGTCGTATGGGACTGATAGTCGAATGCGTGATGGCAGATTGTGCAGAACATCTGGTCGCAGCCCTCGCTCTTCTGTATTGGCGTGAAACAGAGGGGACATGGCAAACTGCTTGTCATCATTGCCTGGACTGATGCCTTCTTGGCTTCGTCGCATACGTGGTGGGGACCATGTGTAATCTCGAAGCACTCGAAACACACCGACACCTGGCAAATGGAACACCCCCCGGTTGTTTTAAACACGCGCCCCTTGCAGTCCTGAGAGGAGGGACATCGAATGACCTCCCATACGCCGGCCTTAACCCGCATATCCGTCTCCTTCTGGTGGTCGTCGAGGTTGATACTGTACGAGCTGTTCTTGTACGCATCTAAGAGCGTAGTTTTGAATTGCGTCAATGCGTCAATCTCGTCGATCTGCTGCTGAAACGCATCCACATCTTCCATTTGTTGACGATGAGCCTCTGAACACTCAGCAAACGCCTCCCTCAACTCCGGAAGCTGCTTATTGAGAGCAGTCACGTGCTCGTCTGAGGATATCTGCATCTGTAAAGATTGACTCAACACGTTAAGAGTTTCTTGCTCAGAATTGAACGTTTTTCCCAATATACTTCGAAGGGGATCAATGTATCCACACGTGCAGCACGTGTCCTCCGAGTCCACGGGTTGATCGCAAAATACGCAGCAGAGCATGATAGATAAACGGATGTAATAATAATAAAGAATGCGTGGCTCTCTCACATGCGTCTCTAGTACCCCCCCCTGGTGACACGGAAGTCTTACAGTAAGACTTGAGGTCCGTGTCAGACAAACGGCGGAGGATCACAAGAATTCCCCAGAAGAAAAACTCTTTATTCAGCCATGCACGGTTCGAAAAAGAAGCTCACTCAGGCGGAGAGACGGTCTCTCCGGTCCCGTGCTGCTCGACAGAGAGGTCCCGAAGCAGAGAAGCATGTGCCACCACGTCCTCTGCTCTGTCGCAAACACGACCTGAACGGTAAGCTGCATACTGCTGCCTGGGAGGGGTGCAATGTCCGCAGAGTCTCCAATCTGGTCAGCCGAGGCGCCAATGTGGAGGCTGTTGATGAGGCTGGCGAGACGGCGTTGATGATTGCCGCCAAGAAAGGCCACACCGACACCGTGAACGTCCTCGCCGGCACGTACAACGCCAATGTGGAGGCTTTTGATCAGAATGGCTGGACGGCGTTGATGCGTGCCGCCAAGAACGGCCACGCCGACACTGTGAACGTCCTTGGCACGTACAATGCCAATGTGGAGGCTTTTGATGAGGATGGCTGGACGGCGTTGATGTTTGCTGCCTATTACGGCCACGCCGACACCGTGAACGTCCTTGCCGGCACGTACAATGCCAATGTGGAGGCTGCTACTCGGGATGGCGGGACAGCGTTGATGTTTGCTGCCGGGAACGGCCACACCGACACCGTGAACGCGCTTGCAGGCACGCACAACGCCAATGTGGAGGCTGTTGATCAGAATGGTTGTACGGCGTTGATGCATGCCGCCTATTACGGCCACGCCGACACCGTGAAATGGCTCAAAGCCATTTCAAGCCGCCAAACCATGGCTCCCATCTACACGTGCACGGCGTGCCAGACATCGTTCTTTGAGGAGCTGAATTCGCAACGTTGCCAGGCCTCTCATCCGACTGGCGATATGGGACCAACCACTTCCTATGCTGAATTTCATCATCGACTCGACAACATGTAACCAAGATGAATACCCTACCGATAACAAAGATGATGATTGATTGATGATGATGCCTTCTTATACAGTTCGTTACAGGTCGGTGGTCAACTGCTCCATCCCAAGCTGTCAAACTCCCAGCGCCCTTCCTCCTCGTCGTACGTCATGCAGGCTTCGAGCTCGTTATACTCCTCGATCTCGTCCTGATCCCAGCGGATCCAGAACGCACCCTCGTCTCCCTCCAGGGGGTCCCCGTCCATCTCCATCTCCACGATCCCGTGTGTCTTCTTCAGCCCTTCCTCCACCTCGTGCATGATCGCCTCGTACGCGTCATGGTCATCGACCCGCTCCCTCGTCAACCTGGCCGCAGTGGCCTCCATGATGGCTGTGATCTCCTTCTCGCGCTGCAGCTGCT
>Ga0222717_10004362_pt1 | contig 10459 bp, 9 predicted proteins | sample C33_18DmetaG_FD_165053 | JGI IMG/M metagenome (GOLD analysis project Ga0222717, IMG submission 165053) | Estuarine water microbial communities from San Francisco Bay, California, United States - C33_18D | ecosystem: Environmental > Aquatic > Marine > Unclassified | place: USA: California...
TCAGCGCCAACGATAATGTCAGACATGCCACCCACATCTTGTAGATCGATTAGATGAGGAACATGGGCCATGCGCAATTTCATCATGGGTATCAGGCTGTGACCGCCTGCCATGACACGAGCGTCGTCACCGTGCTCTTCAAGGATAGACAGCACGCCAGCCATATCCTTGGGTCTGTGATATTCAAATGCCGCTGGGATCATTGGCTCTGCTCCTAAAGAGATTTTCTGTACTGCGGAACACCTCCACACACGCTTAGTGCCCCGGCTTTACTAAACTGATGAAAAGCAGCTATTTTGCACGAAATGCACCCTTGCTTGCACCAACTGCGCCTAATGTTGCACTCAGCGCGTCCTGGGTTTCTCTCAGCTTGGAGCGGCTGACTGGAGCGGATGGCGAATCGCCACCAGAAAATACACACTGACCCTTGTATTTACTTCGCTCAAAACGAAATACCTTCGTGGGATTCACAAGATAACTCCGATGGGTTTGTAAAAACCCGTGCGGCAACAATATTTTGGTCGCCTCGGTGATCGGCCAAACGCAAAACAAACGACCATTTTGCGTGTATATTTGGGTATAGTGGCCATCGGCCCGCAACATCATCACCTCATTAGGTGAGATATATACTCTTAAACCATCACGCTCGCAGGGGATCTGCAAGTTAGGGGCGCTAGCTTTTGGTTCGGGAACGTCGATGGGCGTCAATTTTAGCTTTGATCGTGGCGTAAGATAGGTAATACCAACCAAAAGGAACGCTCCAAAAATAACAAAGCTTGTCAAAATGACAACCAATGCTAAAATTTCATTGCTCATCCTTGGGCCAAACTCAGCCCCTTGAGATTCAACAACAAATTTCGTACCCGCCATCGCAAAAAAATGGACTGAACACACCGCCCCGGCAAAGCATACTGTCCCAAGGAGAATGTTGCGATTAGTCCGCTGTCCATAGGCGGCCCAAAAGGCCGACATACACAGTGCGATAGCAACAACAGACGACATCGCGATGCCCGAGCGAGTATAGATTGCCCGACACAGCTCTAAACCGGCCATACCGATGTAGTGCATCACTAAAATTCCAACCCCAACGAGCGCGCCCGCAGCCAAAATTGTGAGGCTTGTTCGCTCCAAGAAATGAAGCAGTATCAATGCACAACCTACAATCAAAATCGCCAAAAATGCCGAAACCAGCGTAATCGCTGCATCATAATAAAACAGCACTGGCAATCGCAGACCCAACATGGCTACAAAGTGCATCGACCATATGCCACCACCCAGTGCTACTGCAGCCAAAGTCACCGAAATTGCTTTTTCAGGAACAGACTTGTTAGACAAATTGCGCGTTAACGACAGCCCCGTAAAACCAGCCACAATCGCTACAATACACGACATCGTAACAAGAAAGAAGTTATGGTTGAAAGCTATGAACTCCATAGCTTGTACACTGCCCAAAAATTCCTTTCCTGGCAATTCAAGATTTGGGAAAGTGCGGTCCGGAACCTCTCCCTTGGCTCTGTCAGATAGACAAGAATACCCACCAAATTACTGGTGCAGCCTGAATCTATGTACTCAATAATTGGCGCCACTCAGAGGAAGCAGCAAAACGGGACATTCCTTGCCCCATCAACACCTCAACTTGCCGTAACTTCGAGACAATCTCTTCTGGCTTGGGTCGTTTGTTTGTCATTCTCGATCCTCCATTCCCTAAATATAACAGTGGAGCAATTCAGATGGGGAAGCTCAATGAGTTACTTCAGAAATTAAGAACATTGGTTGACGAAAAGCGTATGAGCTTGTCAAGCTTGCCTAATTCTAGCTCAGGAGAATCAGATTGGAAATCTTCTATCATAATCGGTACGCATTTTCTGCACTGAGCGAACGTCCAGTTTATGATTGGCCAGAAGGCAAACGTTTAGCAATCTGCCTATGCCATAATATCGAATGGTTCTCATTTATGACTGGTCTTGGCAGCGACCACACACTTCCAGGCGCGTCACAGACCACGCGCAATTATGCCTGGCGTGATTACGGGAACAGGGTAGGTATATGGTATTTGTTTGATTTGCTCGACGAACTTGGAATACCCGCCTCACATAATATTAACGCAGAAGTGCTGGAGCATTGCCCTCAGATCATAAAACGCATCCAGGTTCGAGGTGATGAAATTATTGGCCATGGCATCACCAATTCAGAGCGTCAAGACACCATGGATGAAGAAACAGAACGCGCAATGATTACTCAAACAACCAAGATTATTGAAAAGCATTTTGGCGCATCGCCCAAAGGTTGGCTGGGGCCGTATATTGTACAATCTAATGTTACACTAGATCTGCTGAAGGAAGCGGGGTATTCTTATGTGCTTGATTGGCCCGCCGACGATCAACCTTTCTGGATGTACACTCGTTCCGGCCCACTTTTGTCAATACCATATTCGATTGAACTCAATGATAGCCCTGCGCAGGTCTTCCGACATCATACGGGGCGCGAATTTGAAGAAATGATTATCGACCACTTCGACGAAATGCTCCGACAGTCTAAGAAATATCCACTAGTATTCAACATTGTCCTGCACCCTTTCATTATTGGCCAGCCGTTCCGATTGGCCGCGCTAAGGCGTGCTCTCGAACATGTCCTGAAAAACCGGGAGGATTTGTGGCTGACCACACCTAGCAGTATAGCAGAGCACATTTCAAGACTTCCGAAAGGAACCATTACTTGAATTACGAATCTCAACTTGACCCCATTATGCGCTACTTCGATCATGTACAGGCTGAGGACTTATAGACTTTCAGGACATACTTGCCCCCAATAGTATTTTGGCTTTAGAATTTCATAGCGTTCGCCTTAAAGGGCACGCTGAATTATCAGAAATATTTATCCAGCTTTAGGCAGTTCACAAGACAGTTTTACAACATCAATTTATGAACGTACCTGACCACCATATCGCGCATTTTGCTAGTCGCTTCATAGTTTAATGTACAGAACCTTATGGCAGCGTTACCCACAAATTTTACCGTAATTTTTTTCAAGAATTAGAGGGTGAATTTTTCAACCGTTCAAGTCTATAAAGCTTGTCAAAATACATTGGGAAAACCCAATAACTGGTTCATACGACCTCTTCTACCAAAACGAAGTATACATATCGCCACAAATAGAACCAAGATTTAAGATAGCGTATGAACCACATCTTCAGTCAAGCTCACAGTTCCAAAAAATCGGCCAAAATTATGCAAAGTACTCTCGTGGAGTTCTTTGTGAGTAGTCGCACAGGCATCTTCAACCAATGTCACATCATAACCCCTATCCGCAGCCTCTCGCGCAGTTGTTTCAACACACATATTTGTGGAAACACCTGTCATGAACAAGTGTTCTCGATCGAGTGTACGTAACAAATGGTCAAGTCCCGTTGATGCAAAAGCGCCCATAGAAGTTTTGCGTACGATCGCGTCACCAGGTTGGGGAGCCAGTTCATCGATTATTTGATGAGCGTGTTGTCCTTTGTAGTTACCTAATGATTGAAAAAAGGCACGCATATGCAATGGCGCGTCAGAACAATCAGCAAGAGCAGCACCTATAGTTACATAAATCACCTTACCACCTGCCGCGCGCATAACCTTAATCAGGCGCTGATTGTTGGGAATAACTAAAGTCTCAATTCTCTTAAAACGCCAGTCAGTAACATTGTTTCCTTCAGCTTTCATTTTCTGCGCTAGTGCACCATCAGGGTGCCCCGTAGCGTATTGCATATCGATTATAACAAGCGCCGAACGCGTAGGGTCTGTGATCCGCTCAATTTTATATTGCGCCACATAATCGTCCATCATCTGGGTCATTGCATATCCTTTTAGGTTTAGTGACAGATCTCTTGAAACTGGGTTTATACATTTCCCAACACAGTTACAGTAAAGTTGCTAACATCATATTCGTTGCGCCGATTGTTGCTGCATTTATGAAACCGCGCGACCATCGTTAGCGCTTGGTCAGGTGCTGTGAGACAAATGAGAACTCGCATCAGACTGCTGGCACAGCATTAATCTATGCGCTCAATAATTGACGCCACTCGGCGGAAGTAGCGGCACTTCTCCTGGCTCACCCAAATGTTCTGGCTACGCCGCATATTGGCTTTGTGACCGAGGATGAGTTTAACATGCAATTTTCCGATATTTTCGATCAAATCAATGCCTATACCGCGGGGGCACCTATTCATATGATCAATCCAGAAGCCTATCAGTAACAAGCGCCCCTCGGGATTGATGGTGCTCATTGCAGGTAGATTTATTGCTTCGTGTCGCTAGTTTTAGGGCTGAACAGGCGCGCAAAGAGGGGCGCACCTAGAATGACGATAAATATTCGCAAGACATGATGGGCCACCACAAAGGCCATATCTGCCCCAACAATAAGGGCAAGCACAGTCAATTCCGCTTGTCCGCCCGGTGCGAAGGCGAGGACGGTCTCTAAAGGCGGCGCCAGTCCTGCAAGGCGGATCATTTCAGCGAATATCACAGCTAACAGCAAAAGCAGGACGCAAAATCCAAGCCCGGCGGTCACATCCTTTCTAATTTCGGCCATGGTGACGCCGGCGTATTTGCAACCTACGCTCATTCCGATAAAAAATTGTGCCGCCCAGATGGCTTCTGAGGGAGGGCGGTGATGTAATATTCCGGTAAGGGACAAGACCGCAGCCAGAAAAAGTGGTCCAAGGATTGAGGCTCCAAACATACCGGCACGCTTTGCCAGCTGCCAGCCAACCAGCCCGCAAAAAATCATCCACCCAAGCTGTGAGAGCGCAATGCTGGCGGCCGGAGCGCCCGGGGGATTGCCAAGATCTGCGTCCCACACCCAGGCTAGTAGAAAAGGCAGGGTCACAACAATGACCAAAACCCGCGTGGCGTGGATCAGCGCAAGTGTGCGCACATTGCCGCCTGCCTCCTCACCAAAAATGAGCATGTCCTGTAGGCCGCCCGGCATTGCGGAATAATAGCTGGTGGCAAAATCAAGCCCCCACAAACGTTGAAAATAAAAAACGCCAAGCAGTCCGATGCAAGTAGTCATCACTGGGATTAACAAAAGCGTTGGCCACATGCCGCCCATTGAAACCAGTGATGCCAGGGAAAATGTGGCGCCCACGGCCACGCCGAGAATGCTGCGCATCGCCTCATTGATCACTTTGAAGCCACGCATGGGCACGCCAAGCAATGCGGCGACCAAACAGGCAAAGATTGGCCCTAAGAGCCAAGGCAGCGGCAGCTGCAGAACTTTAAAGGCCAGGACCCCAAGACCTGCAACCGTATAGGCGTAGATATGCGCGCTCATCGGTCCAGCCCTTTGAGCCTGTGGCGCAAAGAGGTTTGCAAATGGGCCTCCGCGGCATCGCCGGCCGCAGTTTGATCACCTGCGCGGATCGCCTCTATGATCCGAGCATGTTGCGCGCTCACAGTTTTTATCCGCACTTCATCATCCAATGTCGTGGGCCCCAGCAGCATAAGCGCATTGTTGAGCCCCCGGGCCGAGACTAATAAAAAGCGATTCCGACTGGCGAGATAAATACGATGGTGGAAATCTTGATTAAAGGCCGCGGCCTGTTGCGTCTTGTCACCGAGCGCTGCAATTTGATCGTTTATGTCGTTGAGTAGGTCAATCTCAGCACCATTGGCATGTTTTGCAGCCATCTGTGCCGCAGTACGCTCAAGAACAAGTCGCATTTCGTAAAGTTCAACAACTTCGGAAGGGGTTAATGTGCGGATTACGGCTCCTAATCGGGGCCGATGTTCAACGATCCCATCGCCTTCCAGCTTGCGCAGTGCTTCACGCACTGGCGTGCGAGACAGGGCCAACCTCTCGGCCACCTCAATCTCGCGCAATCTGTCGCCGGGGCGGAAATCGCCAGAGCGTATGGCCTGGTAAAGCCGATGATAGGCCGCTTCTCCTTGGGACATAACTTGCAATTTTGTTTCGGTCATTTTAAAAATAGCCTAATTGTATCCACCTGGATACAATACTTCAGTGAAATGGGAAAGCCAATGTCAAAATTTGTTATCGTTATTGGAACTGGAAATGCAGCTCTTTGCGCAGCGCTTGCCGCTTTGGAAAATGGTGCCAAGGTTACCTTGCTGGAAAAGGCCGATAAATCCTTGTCGGGTGGCAATACAAAATACACAGCCGGAGCTATGCGTTTTGCCTATGATGGCGCTGACGATCTATTGCCCCTGCTGTGCAACCCAGACGATCCACGAGTGAAGAATGCAGATTTTGGCAGCTATACGACAGAAAAATTTGCCGATGACCTGCTGGGATTCAATGATGGGCGGCCCTTATCCGAAGAGCAGGAGGCGCTGGTCAATCAGTCCGGGGCTACCATGCGCTGGCTGGCCTCTCACGGTGTGAAATTTGAACCCATCTATAGCCGGCAGAGTTTCGAAAAAGATGGCCGTCATGTCTTTTGGGGCGGTTTAACATTGGCGGCAGAGAATGAGGGCGTTGGCTTATTTGATATGGAATTGGCGGCTGTCGAGCGGCTCGGGGGAACGGTCCGTTACAACAGTGCGGTAACCGGTTTGATCACTGACGAGGGCCACGTCTGCGGTGTGCAGATTGGGGAAGAGCTTTTGCATGCAGATGCAGTTATCCTGGCCTGTGGTGGCTTTGAGGCCAATGGCGCGCTGCGGGTTAAACATATGGGAGAGAATTGGGAAGCGGCGAAGGTGCGAGGGACCCCGCATAACACGGGTGATGGTCTACTCATGGCGCTGGAGCTTGGCGCGGCGGATTACGGGCTTTATTCGGGCTGCCACGCGACACCAATGGATTTGCATATGGCCGATTTTGGAAATCTTGACTTGCCGCCAGGTGAGCGCAAAAAGTATCGCAAGATATCCTACTTCCTCGGGGTCATGCTCAATGCCCATGGCGCGCGTTTTGTGGATGAGGGCGCCAATTTCCGCAATTACACCTACGCTCAATACGGTGCCGCCATCCTAGAACAGCCTGGCCAATTTGCTTGGCAAATTTTTGACAGCAAAACCTATGACCTGCTCTATGATGAGTACCGTTTCGAAGATGCGCATTTTGTCAAAGCGGATCGGCTGGATGATCTGATCGCGCAGATGAGCGGTGTGGATAAGGTGGCCGCAAGTGAAACCTTGGCGCGCTATAACGCGGCTGTGGATCAAACGACGATTTTTGATCCCACAGTTCTGGATGGAAAGGCCACATTTGGCCTTAATCCCCCAAAATCAAATTGGGCGCAAACTCTGGATCAAGGACCTTTCTATGCGTATCCGGTTACGGGAGGCATCACATTCACCTACGGCGGTTTGAAGGTGGATACGGAGGGCAGGGTGCTGACACGCGGCGGGGATGACATCAAAGGGTTGTTTGCCTGCGGCGAAATTTTGGGCGGTGTTTTCTATGCCGGCTATCCCGGCGGTTCAGGTTTGACGTCTGGTGCTGTATTTGGCTGCCGCGCGGGACAAGGCGCCACGGGATCTTAGAGCACGGTTCAAGGGCCAGGGCGCCTTTTTCCTCGCGCCCTTGTCGTGGAAGGTGAGCCTATGGACAAAGCAGACTGAATAGAGCTACACAAATCGCAACGAAAATGATCTTTACAACTATATAGATCGAGTATTCACTAAAATAATAGGCATCATCCGGCGGTAATATCATCACTACTAAAGAACGGTTTTTATTATGATCACTCTTTATGAAAACCTACGCAGTATTGTTTATGCACCTTTCTATCTTGCTGATAAACGACACTTCTGGTCAAATCAAGGACTAGATATAAATATTGAACTGTCACCCGATCCAGTCGAAACTGCAGAAGGTTTGCTCGCAGGCCGTGCTGATATTTCATGGGGTGGACCAATGCGTGTCATGCTGCATCACGAACGTGATCGAAACTGCCCACTCGTAGCATTTGGGCAGATAGTAGCGAGGGATCCATTCATACTCATCGGTCGTGAACCCAAGATAAATTTCCAATTCAAAGACCTCAAAGGCAGGCGCCTTGCTGTTGCACATGAAGTTCCAACCCCATGGATGACATTTCAAGACGACTTAAAACGCGCAGGCGTAGATCCAGATAGCCTGGAAATTGCATCCAACGCCCCGATGCATACCAACCGAGCTCGCCTAATCAACGGTGAGATTGACGTTGCACAGGTCCTAGAACCCTATGCGTCTGCTGCTGTATTGGCAGGCGACGCGCATGTCTGGCACAGGTTCGCCAGCCGGGGCGACATTGGGTATACCAGCTTTTATACAACCAATCATTATATCCAAAAACACCCTCAAACCTGCGCGAAACTCATGGCAGGAATAAAGCTAGCACTGTTAGCCATAGCTAATGAGCCCGCCTTAGCGATAGCCACCGAACTGACTGACCTTTTCCCAGATGTACCGCACTCAGTCCTTACTAATGCTATTGCAGGCTACCAGGCCTCAGGCCTTTGGGCAAAGAATGTTGATTTGTCTCCTACTGCCTTTGTGCGGCTTAAGGGAGCCCTTTTATCAGGCGGCTTGATTTCGCGCGACATACCCTTTGATCATGTAATTTCTCAATTGGAGACATAATGACTAATTCTATTCCAGCAATTGATATTTCAGCGTTTTTGGAGGGAGATTTAGAAGGTAAAGCCATCGTTGCCCAAAAAGTTGCACATGCAGCTAAAACGATTGGTTTCATCATCGTCTCTGGGCACAAAATACCTCAATCGGTCTTCGATGCAGTCTTCGCAAAAGGCTTCAAATTCTTTGATCTTCCTGATGCAGACAAAGCCAAATGGCATCCCTCAGGGCTCGCTAAGCAACGCGGATATCACGGCGTGGCAACACGTGGTTTATCAGCCACTTTAGGCAGAGACGCACCTAAGGACTTACGTGAAAGTTTATTTCTAGGGCCTATCGACAATCGTGCTGCAGATTTCGCGCATATCCCGGAGGCGGCCACTGCCTATGCACCAAATTTGATCCCCACTGCTCCATCAGAATTTGATTCAACTCTGATATCACTCTATCGGGCATTCGAAGATTTGTCGGCGAGCATACTACGGATCTTTGCCGTTGCCGCACAGATGCCAGAAAACCACTTTGCCCCACTAATCAAAAAACATTTCTCGATCATGTCGCTACATCATTACCCCGCCCTTACAGAGGCGCCACTCCCCGGTCAATTGCGCACTGGAGCCCACACCGATTACGGCGCAATGACTATTCTGGCGATGACAGGCGCTAAAGGTGGGCTAGAGGTTCTACGAGACGGTAACTGGGTGCCTGTCCGCCCACCCGAAGGAGCACTTGTAGTAAACCTCGGTGACATGATGCAGCGCTGGACAAATGATAAATGGGTATCAACGATGCACCGTGTGGTGACACCAGAAAATCTTAACGATGCAATGTCACGTCGTATGTCTATTGGCTATTTTATGCACCCTGACTATGATGCAACAATTGAATGCCTGCCCAGTTGTGTTGAGGATGGTGTACGTTATCCGCCCATTACAGCAGGTGATCATATCCATAAAAAGATTGAGGCTTCACATAGAAAATAGGCCCAGTTCTTTTTATCTGATGTTTCCTAATCGGTAGCATTTTGCGTAACCATACTCATTGATGACTTTATAACGCCAACACTATAAGATCGTGGCCAGCAACGCCAACAGCCTTAAATTGGGAGTCTGAGGCCCAATGCAAATCTATGGTAGAGATTGACCATAGTAGCCCCCAGATATGACGCAAGCATTAGACCAAACTGAATAGTAAATGCTACAAGGTAATTTGCTTCGCAATGGTCCACTGGCTGCAGTTGGTGAAAGGTTGCCGAGATGGGCACCTCAGGTGTTAGTTTCTGGGTCATTAATCTTTTCTGTTCTGCAGAGGTTCACGTTTGTGACCGGCCAAATTAAAACGGATCATTCAAAATTGGGGGAGCCGAGATGAAATCTACCATACATTTTAGCTTTATAGTTGTTTATAACACTCTCTAATTTATGCTTCCAAAGGCCATGGGTGTGGTTCAAGTGATGATTCCAGTAAATTATTTCCATCATAACAAACAGCTCAGTGGTCAAACTTCGCCGCGGTATCAAGCATCGCATGCAGCACGTCAGGTTTAGGTGCAGGCGATACTGGATAGCCAACTCGGCTATGCGATAGGCCCACAGCCAGCATAGACTCTGCCAATGTGTAAGTTAACGGGCCTGGATTGATGACGGGCACAGGCAAAACATCCACAAGATAACTATGCGCCTGATGCATCGTTGTGGACCCTAGTAAAATAACCTCTGCGCCATCCTCCTCAATACAACGTAGCGCCAGTGCTTCGAGGGCTGGAAAAACATCTTCTTCTTTGCCCGCAAGCAAACTCTGATTATTAGGGGTCATGTCCAAGCTACGGATCGACGTACAGGCGTGTTCAATCCCCAAATCATTCAGCGATTTATCGTAGATGTGTTTCCAATGT
>Ga0222717_10004364_pt1 | contig 10457 bp, 2 predicted proteins | sample C33_18DmetaG_FD_165053 | JGI IMG/M metagenome (GOLD analysis project Ga0222717, IMG submission 165053) | Estuarine water microbial communities from San Francisco Bay, California, United States - C33_18D | ecosystem: Environmental > Aquatic > Marine > Unclassified | place: USA: California...
GGTGAGGAATCATAATGGATGTGGAATCATTTGCATTCACTTGTGATATGGATAATGACCAATCAGTTAAATCTTACCCTCGATTGGGTATAGACCCTTATGCTGGTCGTTCAATGAAGATTACTTCAATAACCGATACAACAATGACGGTTAATGTAGGAGCTTCAGGTCCGAACAAATACTTTACTCCAACAAATGCTGATTATAACGCATTGACTGGAGATATGATTTTAACTGTTTCTGAATCATTTGGTTTAGGCGTTGGAAGAAGTGTTGTATTAGAAAACGAATCTATCGCATTTACTTGTGATATGGATAGTAACGCAACTACTCACTCTTATCCGAGATTAGGTTCTGACCCATACGCTGAACAATCAATTGTAATTACATCAGTTGGTACAACATCACATAGTGTAACCGATGCACCTTATAACGCATCAAACGGAGATGTTACTATAACAATCGCTGGACATGGATTTAGTAATGGTGATTACATTAAACTTTCTGATAATTCACTAACATACACTTGTGTATTAGATGGTAATACAACTCAAAAGAGTTATCCAAGAACTGGAATAGATTATCCATCTGGTAGATGGTTAGAAATTTCTAACGTAACTACAAATACATTTGATATTAATATTGGTTCTTCTCCATATACAGCAGCTCATACCTTCGTATCAGCTACAACTGATGGATTGGAAAGACAAGATGGTACGTTTACAATTAATGTAGGTGATGCTGGGAGTGCTTCTGGTTCAATCCATACATTTGTATCATCTTCTAATGAAGCAGTAAAACATCTACCTCAATCGATTCATACATTTGTATCAGCATCGAATGGGGCAGTAAAACATTTACCTCAATCAAATCATACATTTGTTAGAACTACTGAAAATTCAGTAAGTAGTTTACCTAATGAAATTTCAAATGTAGAAAATACTATAAAGGTAACGGATGTATCTCAATACATTTCATCTTCGGTAAGTGGTACATTGGAAAATATTGAATTTATATCATCATCAGTATCTATTGTTTATGATATTGTAAAAAGTGGTATATCTGGTTCTTATACGGCTACTACATATAATACTGCTAGTGGGGCATCAACTGATGAATCAACAATAGCTGCATATGAAATTATTAGAAATAACATACCATTCATTCAAAGTGAAACTCTTGCTTATCTATCATCTTCTTGGAGTACTGCTTCATATGATGAAGATAAATGTGCTAGAGATATTGGTTTAATTATATCTGGAGCAGCTGAAGATTTAATATGGAACACAACATCAGCATCAGTAGTTAATGGTAAATTCTATTTAGAGTATCCATCGCAAGCTGAAACATCTCAATTAAATCAAACATTGGATGGTGTTGAGTATGCTAGTAAACTTACACAAAAATTAATTCAGAATATAGAATTTGTAAACGCTTCTTCTGAAGCAACTACAACCCATAACCTATTATTGGATAATAAATTACTTATCCAAAATGAAACTATTGAATACATTTCATCTTCTTGGAGTGATTTCAGTTATTCGGAAGGTTTATGTAGAAGAGATATAGGACATATCGTAGATGCAGCAGCAACTGATGTATTATATGGTGGTAACGAAAGAGCAGTACAAGCGGCATCTTTCTATTATAGTAATCCATCATCTGCAACTGGTTCACAATTAAATCAAACTGTTGATGCTATTGATTACGCTAGAAGATTATCTAACGAAATTATACAAAGTAATGTATTATCATTACCATCTCTACAAACATTACAAGTTGCTGAATTAGTTACTCAAAATAGAAGTTTGATTCAAGAGGAAACAATTCAATTCCTTTCATCTTCTTGGAGTGAGTTTGAATATAATGAAGATAAGTGTAGAAGAGATACTGGATACATCATCGATGCAGTTGTAACTGATTTCGTTTATGGTGGTAATGAGAGAACTATTAATGCTGGGGAGTTTTATTACTTATACCCATCAGATGCAACTGGTTCACAATTAACTCAAACTGTTGATGGTATTGAATACGCTCAACGATTAACAAATAAATTAATAAACAATGTAACATTGGTAAGTGCTTCAATAGAAAGACAAACCGCTCATAGTTTATTATTCGATAACAAAAATTTAATCCAAAACGAAGTAATTTCATTTATGAGTTCTTCTTGGAGTAATTTTGAATATGATGATATTAAATGTAGAAGAGATGTTGGTTATATTGTAGATGCAGTAGCAACTGATGTTTTATATGGTGGTAATCAACGAAGTGTGGTTGCTGGTGAGTTCTATTACTTATACCCATCTGAAGCAACTACAACACAATCAGACCAAACCATAACTGGTATATTACATGCAGCTGGATTGGCTAATAAAGTAATACAAAGTTCAACTTTGGTAAACGCTACTTCAGAAAAGATATCAGCATATAATACAATTTTAGATAACAAAAAATTAGTACAAAATAACGTAACTGAATTTATAGACCAATTGTATCCATACTTTACTTATGATAGAGTTAAGTGTAGAAGAGATACTGGATATATCATCGATGCTATTGCAACCGATTTATTATGGGGTGGTAATGAGAGAAGTATTGTAGCTGGGGATTATTATTATAGATACCCATCACAAACAACTTCATTAGAGTTAACTGAAACAACTACTGCAATTGATTACGCTAGAGTGATGGTTAATAAATTAATCACTAATGTTGGTTTAACAGTTCCTTTAATTACAAAAAATACAAATAGTAATATTAGATTCAATGATACTGAACAATATAGTGGTTCACTTTCAATTAGTGGAAGTAACATAACTGATATCAGTTCATCATTTGAAATGGTTGGTGGAATTATAAATGATGGAATAAGTTCATTTACACCAACAACCGCAACATACGACCCATCTAATGGTGATTTTGTAATGACTATACCAAGTCATACATTAACATCAACAAATGGAATTTACATCAAACCAGAATCATTCGTATTCACTTGTGATATGGATGGTAATCGAAGTGAACATAAGTTACCTTCAATCGGACAACCTGCTTACAATAGTAGATTAGGTATCCAATCGGTAACTGATAATACTATTACTGTAAATGTTGGTAAATCAGGTCCTAATATAAACTTCAACCCAACTACTGCTTCATATGACCCATCCAATGGTGAGTTTGTAGTGACTGTTGGTACTCATAGTTTGAGTGTAGGTGAGGGTATAGTTATGGAACCTCAATCATTCGCATTTACTTGTGATATGGATGATAATCAATCTACTAAATCTTATCCTAGAGTTGGTATTGACCCATTCGCAGTACGTTCTTTACCAATTACTTCTATAACTGATACTACGTTAACTTTTAATGTAGGTGCATCTGGTCCAAACAAAACATTCACACCAACTAATGCTGATTATAACGCATTGACTGGTGATATGATTCTAACTGTTAGTGAATCATTTGGTTTAGGTGTTGGAAGAAGTGTTGTATTGGAAAACAACTCAATCGCATTTACTTGTGATATGGATGGTGATGCAACAACTCACTCTTACCCAAGATTAGGTTCAGACCCATATGCTGGAAAATCAATTGAAATTACTTCAGTTGGTACAACACAACATACTGTATCTGATTCAACATATATACCATCATCTGGTTTAGTTAGTTTAACTATATCTGAACATGGGTTCTCAAACGGAGATTATATTAAACTTTCAGATAACTCATTAACGTTTAGTTGTTTATTAGATGGAAACGTTGTAGGTAAATCGTATCCAAGAGCTGGAACTGACTTCCCAAGTGGAAGATGGTTGGAAATTTCAAATGTAACAACAAACTCATTTGAAATCAATATAGGTTCTTCATCATATGATACACCACATACATTTGTATCGGCTGTATCTAATGGATTAGAAAGACAGGATGGAACGTTTACAATTAACGTAGGAAACGCTGGAAGTGCTTCTGGTTCTATACATACATTTGTATCAGCATCCAATGAAGCAGTAAAACACTTACCACAATCGGTTCATACATTTGTATCTGCATCTAATGGAGCTATAAAACACTTACCTCAATCACTTCACACATTTAAGAGAACTGATGGAAATTCGGTAAGTACATTACCATACGAAGTTAGAAATGTAGATTCTCTGACTAAAGTAACAAACGCAACTCAGATTACATCGGATACATCCGCAAGTGAAACTGAGGTAGGAATTATATCGGCAAGTATCAATATGATAAATGATATTATCAGATTAGGTTCTGATAACATCCCATTCACTATTGCTAAGCATTTCCAAACTTCTGAATTAGATAATCCACAAAATATAACTATTGGTTCGTATGTAACCGCAAGTGGTGTATATGTTGTAACTAATGAATTGGAAATTGCAAGTTCTTCGTTCAATCAGATAAATGATATAATTGAAAATGGTACTGGTTCATTACCAACATTGGTAAGTAATGTTAATTCAAACATTAAAGTAACCGATACAAATCAATATACTTCTTTAGTTACTGGTTCTTCTGTTGAAATTGAAATAGTTGGAGAAAGAGCTGGGTTAGTTGAAAATATAGTTACTAATGGTGTTGGTGTAATACCAAAAATGGTATCTAATAATACAAACATTTCTAACTTAATAAAAGTTGGAAACATCGAACAATATGTATCAGCTAGTGGAGCAGATAAGATTCAATCTAAAATTGTTTCATCATCATTTGGTTTAGTTATCGATGGTTTAACAAACGGAACTGGTTCATTACCTACAATCGTAGATTATAGTGAATTGGTAGATGCACCTAAGACTGTATTAGCTTACAACTTAATAAAAGAAAACATTGAATTCATAAAAGAAGAAACTATATTATTTATGAGTTCTTCTTGGAGTACGTTTGTATATGATGAAGAAAAATGTAGAAGAGATGTAGGTTTAATAGTAAGTGGAGCAGCTGAAGATTTAATTAGAAACTCAAATTCAGCATCGGTTGTAAATACTAAATTCTATTACGAATATCCATCGGATGCAACTGGTTCACAATTAGACCAAACTACAACGGCTATTAAGTATGCTGGTGGATTGGTACAAAATATTGTAAGAAATTATGAATACACTACGGCATCTGCTGAGGTATCTGCTTCTTATGATTTATTAATCGCAAACAAAGAATTTATCCAAAATGAAACAATTGAATTTGTATCATCATCTTGGAGTGGATTTGAATATAACGAAGTAACTTGTAAGAGGGATGTTGGATACATCTTAGATGCAGTTGCAACGGATTTATTATATGGTGGTAATGAGAGAGCAATTACGGCAGGTAAATATTATTATGATTACCCATCAGCGGCAATTGTTGGAGGAGTACCATCGGTATCTCAACAAAAAGACCCAACTGTAACGGCAATCAATTATGTAAACGGATTATCAACTGAATTGGTTGGTGGAAACGTATTTGTAACATCATCAAATGAAATTGATTTCGTTTATGATTCAGTTAAATTGAATAGAGGATTTATCCAAAATGAAACTATTGCATTTGTAAACGCTAAATATCCAAATCTACAATATAACGAAGCTAGTTGTAGTAGAGATACTGGATTTATCGTAGATGCAGTAATAACTGATTTAAAATATGGTGGTAACCAAAGAACATTAACTGCTGGTGAATTCTATTATAGATTCCCATCTAAAGCAACTAACGTTCAATTGGGTGAAACAACTGATGCAGTAACTTATATATCTGATTTAGTTAACGAAATTGTATTACAAAATACTTTAACAATTCCATCATTAACTGACAATTCTGAAAATAACATCAAAGTTACATCAGCAACTCAAACATTGGGAACTGGAACAACTGAAGTATCAGTATTAAACGCTGTAAGTTCATCATTTGGTATTGTAATGGATATCGTTCTAAACGGAACTGGTTCATTACCATTAACATCCGAATATACATCATCAATTGGTGATTCAGATACATTAGAGGCATATTCATTATTAAAATCAAATATACCATTTATACAATCTGAAACAATAGCATATATATCTTCGTCTTGGAATGGATTTGATTACAATGAAGCTAGTTGTAGTAGAGATGTAGGTCATATCGTAAGTGGGGCAGCTGAAGATTTATTATTTGGTTCTATATCATCATCGATATATAATGGTAAGTTCTATTATGATTTCCCATCACAGGCGCAAGGTTCACAATTAAATCAAACGCTAGATGGAATCAGATATGCTGGTAGATTGGCTAATAACATTATACAAAGTGTAACTTTAAATTACCCATCTAATGAAGCTTCTTCATCTTGGGAATTATTAAGAAGTAATAGAGAATTTATTCAATCAGAATCAATTGCTTACATATCTTCTTCTTGGAGTACATTCGGATACAATGAAGAAACTTGTAAAAGAGATGTAGGTCATATTATAGATGCTGTTTCTACTGATATTCTTTATGGTGGAAATGAAAGAAGTGTAAACGCTGGTGATTTCTATTATAAATACCCATCAAACGCTACAACATCAGAATTAGAACCTACAACAACTGGTATAGAATATGCTGGTGATTTAGCAGAGAAGATAGTTGTGAATGAAGTACTAACTTCACCATCAGCTGAAAAGATTGCTGGTAATAAAACTTTATTAGAAAATAGAGAATTTATCCAAAATGAAGTTATATCATATATTTCTTCTTCTTGGAGTGGATTTGAATACAACGAAGCTAGTTGTAGTAGAGATACTGGATATATCTTAGATGCAGTAGCAACTGATTTCCTATATGGTGGAAATGAAAGAAGTAGAACTGCTGGGGAATTTTATTACAAATATCCTTCATCGGCTACTGTTGCTGGTGATGTATCACCAACTGTTGATGCACAATTGTACCCAACATTAGATGGTATTAAGTACGCTAGTGGTATTTCACAAAAATTAGTTCAAAACATTGAATTTGTAACTTCATCAAATGAGGTATCATCTTCTTGGAATTTATTAAGAGATAATAAAGAATTTATTCAGAACGAAGTAATCGCTTATGTATCATCTTCTTGGAGTGGTGTATATTATAACGAAGATAAGTGTAAAAGAGATGTTGGATATCTAATAGATGCAGCAGCAACTGATTTATATTATGGTGGAAATGAAAGAAGTGTAAATGCTGGTTCATTCTACTACCTATTCCCATCTTCGGCAACCGAAAAAGGAGTTCCTTCAACAACGGCTCAATTAGACCCAACTGTTGATGGAATTAGATATGCTGGTAACTTATCAACTAAGGTAATTAAGAATGAAACTTTCTTACAACCATCGGCATCCGTATTAGTAGGAGCTGATTTGTTAATTGGAAACAAAGAATTTATTCAAAAAGAAACAATCGCATTCCTAAGTTCATCTTGGAGTGAGTTTGAATATAATGAGGCAAGTTGTAGTAGAGATTTAGGATATATCTTAGATGCAGTTAGAACGGATTTAGTTTATGGTGGAAATGAGAGAAGTGTACAGGCTGGAACATTCTACTACTACATTCCTTCAGTTGCAACAACGGAACAAAAACCACAAACAACTGATGGTATTGATTTCGCTAAGGGATTATCTGAAAAAGTAATCTTAAAAGAACAATTAGTAAGAGCTACATTCCAAACTAGACAATCAGTTGATTATTTAAGAGCTAGTAAGAAAGAACTACAATCAATTGCAATTTCTTACACTAACGCAGCATTCCCAGGGTTTGTATATGATGAAGAAAAATGTTATAGAGATACTGGGTTTATTTTAGATGCAATTGCAACTGATTTATACTATGGTGGTAACGAAAGAAGTATAGCAGCGGCCGAATCATATTACACTGGTGTATATGGTGATGCAGCTGAAGTAATTACTAACCAACAATACGAAACGGCTGATGTTAATAGATATCTAAGAACTCAATTCCAAAGAGTAGTGAGAAACTCACCTTTAGAAGAATTTGGTTCGTTAATTATTACAACTGGACATGATTTCTCATATGCTGGTGCTGGTGTAACTTATAAAGCATTACCTCCTAATCAGGGTGGTGCTGGTATACCTGATCCTGATAAAGAAATTACGGAAATTGCAGGTGGTAGAGTATTCTTTACTTCAGGTAACGAACTTGGGGATTTTAGGATTGGTAATGGACTTGTGATTAATCAGGCAACTGGTACACTGCAGGGTAGAACATTCTCTCGTTCATTATTCTCATTAGTTACACCATTCTCTCTCGCATTGGAAGGGTAATAATTAAAAAGGTAATATTTATATAGGAAAAAGACAATAAAATGGCAGATGTATTTGTACCGTTAAACGCATTTAAATCAATAGTAACAACTCTTACAGGTGAAGATGATATTATTTATAGTACTCCAACTGGAGTTTCTACAATTGTTCTATCAGCGCAGATTACTAACAATAGTGATTCAAAAGTAGAGGAAGTTACTATAAAATTAGATTCAAATAGAGAAATACCTGAACCACAATTACAAAATGTGGTAAATACTGGTAGTTTTTATAGTGCTTCGGCATTATTGGAAATTAATAGAACTTATATTGAAAAAGAAGCCGCAGCATTCGTTGGGTTTCAAAACAATTTACAAGATATTCCATTCTCATTTACATCATCTATATTTGAAAAGCGTATAAATACTGTTTTCGAAGGTGTTTTATTTGATATAGAAAATGGTGGTACTTTACGAACTAAAAAAGCAGCTTTATCATTTTACGATAAAAATGGAGTTAGTTTGATAACCGATTCATCACAATTAACATCATCATATGATGCGGTTACTTACGCAAACATATTATCACAGCAAATTCTAAAAAATGAATCAGTAACTGGTTCATCTGATGTTGATAGATTATATCAAAATACATTCACACAATCTTATGATACTAATATACTCATAGAAAGTGGTTCAGATACATTAATTTCTGATTTGATTACAATTGTTGCCGATACAATATATGACCCAATAACAAAACCTCAAGAAAAGATTGAATTTGTTAGTAATTATCCTATTCCAAAGGGTGATTCATTATCGCCTGTTGTGGCTGGTAAGTTGGTATTAGAGCAAGATTTTGCATTAGTAGTTTCTGGTTCGGAAGATTTAAAAATTGTACTTTCTATTTTGGAAAGTGCTAATGAATAATATTTAAGTTGAATAGATAGTAGATGAGTCAATTATTAAGCGGCAAGGTAAGGGTAGTTCGCCCGCAGGATGTTTCCGATGACAGGTATGAATATCTATCGTTAGGGGAAGCTGAACCTAATTTAGGATTACCATTAAGTGGTAGTATAGAAAGTGGTTCAGTAGCACTAATAGCCTCCGATATTGATGGAAATCGTTTATTTATCACAAAAATTCAATTAGAAGAATTTAGTGGTTCATTCTCAGGTTCATTTGAGGGAGATGGTTCTAAACTAAATAATCTACCTTTTTCAAGTCAATTAATAAGTGGTTCTGCATCCGCATCTATTGCACCAAACACTGGATTCTTAGTTAATGTATCTTCATCATTTGATGGTGATATGGATATTGATGGTGATGTTAGAGTTACTGGTGACTTATATGTAGATAATAGAATCGTAGCTAGGGAGATTATTGTAGAAATAATTTCTTCTTCAATTATATTCTCATCTGGTTCAAATAGATTTGGTAATACGACTGGTGATTTGCAAGAATTCACTGGTTCGGTTGATATAACAGGTTCATTAGAACTAAGTGGTTCGGCTGAGTTTAGTGGTGATTTAAGTGTAGGTGGGGATTTATCAACCAATAATGTAACGGCATCGGTTGTATCATCATCAGCCTTCATAGGAGATGGTAGTCAACTATTTAATCTACCAGCGGCGGAGCAATCATCAAGAATAGCAGATGGAGCAGTAACTGCTTCGGTGGATAACGAAGATGGGTTTATAGTACTTTCTGTTGAAAGTGGTTCAACCTTTAGTGGTGATGTAAGATTAACGTCTGGTTCTGTATTTAGTGGTAGTGGTGCTGATTTATTCAATATACCAAAAGCAGCTTTAACCCCTGATGCATTATTATCATCATTTATCGTAAGTGGTAGTGTAACCGCATCCGTTGACCCTAATTTAGGATTTAAATTAGAAGGTACCGATAGAGCAGAATTTAGTTCATCACTTTTTGTAAGTGGTGGAGTTTCTTTAGGAAGTGGTTCTGTATTTAGTGGTAGTGGTAGAGATTTATTCGATATACCTCGTTCAGCATTAACACAAGATGCACTTTTATCAAATTTAATTGTAAGTGGAGCTGTAACAGCTTCTGTAACACCTGATGAAGGTCTTGTTGTAACATCAATAGATAGTGGTTCAACTTTCTTTGGTGATATTAAATTGGTAACTGGTTCCTTTAGTGGTAGTGGTGCTAATTTATTCGATATACCAAAAGCATCCCTTACACC
>Ga0222717_10004366_pt1 | contig 10454 bp, 6 predicted proteins | sample C33_18DmetaG_FD_165053 | JGI IMG/M metagenome (GOLD analysis project Ga0222717, IMG submission 165053) | Estuarine water microbial communities from San Francisco Bay, California, United States - C33_18D | ecosystem: Environmental > Aquatic > Marine > Unclassified | place: USA: California...
TCGTGCCCACTCCACCCAGACCATACAAATATTCGACAACCAATGTTTTTGCTCCACCACGAGCAGAACCAATGCCTGCTGGCGCACCACCTGTCCCCCCTCCGACTACCACCGTGTCGTAGCGTCCAATCACAGGGATCGATCGATTGGGACTATTAATGGTGCGCTGACCTTTAAGAGGTGCCATCGAACGCGTTCCTTGTAGCATTTCACCTACGATATATTGCAATGAACCTTTTTCAAAATCACTTTTAACTTTAATTTCGCTTAGTTTAGCAATGCTTTTCGCTTTCGCCAACATTGCGACATGTGCACCCAATCTTTCCCCTAATTGCATACCTGTAACGGGTTGCATGATTTTTTTAGCAATCTCGCGTGATACTGCAGCACAACCCCCTAATATATAAATACCATCTTTACTTTCTGTTTTCAAAGCATTTAAATCTAACTCATTGATTCCTTTCCAATCCGTAATTTTTGATTTTGAGCGCACGGGGTCTGGAGGTACTTGAAACAATCTTTCAGCGGAAATAACATTCAAAGGCTTCCAAGTTTTATTTCTAGCGATTTGATGGGCGCGGTTGAATGCACTCCATGAACCATCTTCCATTTCAATTTTTAAATGATGGTGTATGATAGATAGTTCTCGATCGCGAACCATCATTTTTTCAGATATTCGCACAGATGAACCTTCTGCATTCCCACCAATCGTCACCCATTCAAATTGATGAACGCCTTTCTTATATGGTTCAAATTCTACGCCAGCAATTCTAGCCGCTACCGCACGGTCAGAGGCATCTATAATAATCTTTCCCCTGATAGCCTGCCGACCTGATCGGTTGGCAATGGTGACACCTGAAATGTTATTTTGACCATCGACCAATACATCCGACACATAAGAACCGTAGAGAAACTCAACGCCTGCATCTAATAGCGCACTATCTAAAGCCCGTTTAACCACCATATGACTAGGAACATACTTCTTTTTTTTATCGTTTTCACCTGTACCCTTGTAAATAGCTTTCGCTAATGGTGAGTTTGGAACTTCATCTTCACTGAGCCACATGCGGTATGTTGCACAGATATCCTCTCCTAAATAAGGACGTTCAGCCGCCAAGAAAACCTTCGCACCACCTTTTGCAGCAGAGACTGCCGCGGCGACACCGCGTGTTGTTCCACCTATAACGATAATATCAACATCGTATGCCAATGGAATTTCTCTTTCAGACTCCACAACCGATAAATCAATTTTGTTAAACGCCTGAGCATTTGGAAGTATGCATAAACATAGACATCCTAAAATTTTAACGAATGATTTAACTGAATTTATCAATTCTCTAACTCTTAAATACTGTTTTATATAATTTCAAGTATATACTTTTCAGATTCAATAAACCATAGATAATCAAGTCTTTTTTTGTATTATTCTTGCATATTTAACATTTACGACAATATATATGCACATATTTAACAAAAAATGCAGCAAAATCCTTCAATTTATAACATAGAATTTTATAAATTCCAAAAAAATGAGTGCAAAAAACTCGGTTCTTCTTCACAGCATTCTTTTCTATGGTGTCTGTCCGGATTGGGTACGCTGCTAACAACTCAAAAAAAATCTTTCTCACAGTTAGAATATTTATATTTTCCCAATCAATACACCCTCAAATTTCAAGCCGACAAAGTCAACCCATTTATAATTGCTTGCATTACTTTAAGCTACGATAAACCTACCATCAATCATCAAACGGCTAATAATTTTATTCAGTTAAAATTGCGAAGTTCCGACCCTTTAATGCTCCTATCCGATTACATAGTTCAACACCTTAGAAGCAATGCCTGCACTGACGAATCGCGCACCCAACTAGCTCGTGTGCTTATTCTAGAAGCTCAGCACGCCTTTGCAAACAATAGACAACCATCCCATTTAATGGCATCTCTCGAGTTATACATAGACCAAAATATTTCTCAAAAAATCAGTATTCAGGAATTAGCAGCAGTGATTAACCGCAGTCCTTCACAACTGCACCGCTTATGCGTAAACTTTTTAAAACAAAGTCCAGGAAACTGGATCAACCTGTGCAGAATAAAAAAAGCTCGAAAACTATTACTCACAACAGATTCATCTTTAAAATACATCTCTCAACAAGTAGGCTTTCAAGAACAATTCCACTTCTCAAAAACCTTTAAGAAAATAGTTGGCATTTCTCCTTTTAAGTTCCGGCAATCAGCAACTTAAACATGATACTGCTTAGAGGTTTTTACAGATTTTTATACTCAATAGGAAAGTGGATAGGTCATGAGTTTTGCAACATGATATTATGGCGTTTTTTATTAATAACCCAAGGCTACTTCCTTACTACGCTCACAGCGTAAACTGCTAGAATCATAGGAATGAATATTTCCTTGATTGTGAAAAAATATATAAAATTCACAGCTCACACGAACAATGGCCTATCCAAAGACTTATTGAGAGAGATATGTTAGCTATCTGTCCCCAGATATTTTTTTATCAATCATGATATCCATCCTAATAAATTATTTTTTAAATAATATAATTTTCTAATAAAATAAACTTTCGTGTGAAGTTTGGAAAGAAATTAGAGAGTAATCATCACTTTAACCCGAACTTTAATTTAATCATTGCTAATATAACTATGACACCTCTTCCCCTTACATCATCACCAATCCATTTCTTTATTATTTGTCACAATAAAGCTAATATCTTGGTTGGATTCAAGTATAATACTGTTAACTTTATTGCTTTCCGTTGTTAAAGGTTTCAGCTTTTCAACAATTACAGACCAATTTTCTCGTGTTTGATTCCAACTAAAGTGATAAGCCGGTTTTATTCGATCAAAAGAGTTATTACCTAGAGTATGTTTAAGAAAAATTTTACATTCACCTATGGATTTTACTTCTGGAATAGAATGTAGGGGAAAATTATCTGCTGTACCACGTATTATCGCTTTGATCGGATTAATAATTTGAAATATATCATGTGGATTAGCATCGAAAATTAATAGTACAGGAAACTCAGGTCGTGCTCCTGCCGCGATATATTCTAGTCTCATACCTTGAACTTAATTTGAAGTTAAATACGAAAATATCCATATTTTCTATTTTTTTAGACTGTCAATAAAAAACTAGTTAGTTGTTTCAATATTAATCACAGTATCGTTACTTTTTATTGTCTATAATATCTAATTAAAAATCCTATATGACTATATTTTCGATTTAATTAAATTGCTTTATTAATATATCATTAAAGTTAAAAGCATTGCTTGTATAAAGTTTGTACTGTAAATTCGAAAATTACAAATAAAATAGCTTCTTGTTGTTTATGAAGAGCTCTCAAAAGTTACTCTCATATGAGAAAAATTCATTAAACGTGACCGTGGTAATAAGCGGGTTTGGTATCCGCTTAGTTTTTTGCTGATTTGACCTGTCACATACCCAAACACGATAGTAAAACAACATTGTAATAAGACTTACTCAAATAAAAAAAAGGGCAAAGAAAAAAGACTGGAATGGAAACGCAGGTAGAAGTTTTAGTTGAGTCAAAAGAAGAGTGTTCTAGTTTATCAAAGTTACACTTGCCGAGGGTGATTAAGAAGGTATATGAAATTGACCATTTAGAATGCCCAAAATGTCATAAAGAAATGAAGATTATTTCTTGTATCGGTCGTTTAGATTTGATTTACAAGATTTCGAAACATCTTAATTTGCTGTGCAAAGACTTTGATGTTGACGATGAAGCTGAGCAATCGGTTAGAGGACCTGCTTAAATTTTTAGTGGGTTTATTACTAAGGGGAGAACTGGGATGTTTTTAAAAAAGGGGAATGTTTGAAGGGTGAGGTAACGGCTTGGAAAGATAAAATTACTGAAATGGGTAGAAAAATATTAAGAAATGGATGGAAAAACATCCCCCGGCTCTAATTCCTGAGGTTTAAACCTCAGGAATTAGAGCCTGAGTTAGATTTGGTATTACAAGTGGCTAGAAATTGTAAGATTTAGTTTTGATTAAAATCTATTGTCTTATTGAACGATATTTTCCAGGTGCCATTCCCATATGTTTGGTGAATATTCGGCTAAAAGAATAAACACTTTTGTAACCAACATGAAGTGCAACTGAAGTTATGCTATTATTTTTATTTTGTAACAAACGGCAAGCTTCATCTATTCTAGTTTGAATCACAAATTGAGCTGATGACATATTGTATTCTGACATCATAAGTCTTGCAAGTGTTCGCTTAGAGGTGTGAATAAAACGACTCATACTTTCCATCGTCCAATCATGATGAGGTGCCAGTTTGATTTCTTTTACTAATGTATGAAGACGTTTAGTTCGATCATCTAATCCATTTGATAGTAATATACATTCTTGCTGGATAATACTGAGTAACATTCTTGAGTATTGAAGTCCTTGCTGTATGCAGCCTTCAAAAGAACTTGTTTTTTGTTCGATCGTTGGATAATCACCATATACACCCCCATCAAAGGCTAGACTCAAGTCGAGAAGGTTTTGAAGAAGAATGAATGTAAGGTCGGGGCAATCATGATTTCGAATATAGGAACCATGTTCTTTTAGTGGTTGCCAGATGGCATGTTGGTTAAAGTCTAAGTAGATCCACCATGTTTCATCTTGAGCGGAACGGTTGAAAAGGGTACCAGGTGTACAGCAAGCCAGTTGTCCTGGAGTAAGCTCTTGTTCAAGTTCTCCGAGTTTAATCATCATTTTTCCACGAAGAAGTATAGTGAATCTATAAACATTAGATATATGTTCGCCGCTTGTGTAGTTGCTGCGTTGAGTAATTCCTGCTGCCCAAAGCCCTGCTTCAAATAGTGGTTGAGCCAATTTTAGACATAAAGGTCTATCAGCTGAAATTAGCTGAAGATAAAGATCAAGATTTTTTTTTGGGCTTGCAATTCTGGTGAGTGCATGAGGGAGGGGGTGCTTTTCTTCCATAGTTACAAGTTTAACTATATGTAATTCAAAAGCAAGATGTTTTGCAGTGAATTAAAATTTAGTTGAACTAAATTTGTATATTAGTCAATCATCTTGTAGCTAACTCAATATTTAAAATTAATATGACTCTTCTTGCAGCCTACTGTAAGGTAAATTTATGCCAAATGTCATTCTAATTCCCGATGCGTTCAAGAGTGCCACGAGCATTGTATAGATGTTTCCATGCGGGGTTGTTCAAATGCATGGATATAATGTCATCGAGTGACTTTGCATTGTCATTCTCGATTGAATAATTCAATCTACCATGTCAAAACTTAGCATCTACCGAATAAGTGGTGGCTGAAAATTTACTAACATTTTTAACTTCATTATTGTAACACTGTTTCGGAGCATGGTTAAAAGTTGTTAGACTAGTGCTTGCACTTTGGGGCGACCTGCATTAGGGTAAAAATCTGCGGAATCATATGTATAGATAAGTAGTCTAAAGGATATTTTCTTGACATTAGTCAGGCAACTAACGACTTGAGCCTTAAAATGAATTCATTTAAACTTGGCATGAGCAACGACAACAAGATGCTGAAAATAGCAATGACCACCAATAATTCTACTTAAGTAAATTTACCTTCTTAAATATGTTCCACTCAATTATTTGCTCTAATAGTATAATGTAAATTATAATTTGATAATTTAAGTATTTTATGATATAGAAAATAACCGAAATGGCCATTTTGCCTTAACTATTCCTGTCAAATTTTAGTTTTAAAGATAGTTTTACCTCGAAATTTGATTTGGCACGAATTGATAAATGAAATGACTTGATTGATCATTTACATTATTGATTTGGATAAGTAGTATAATTATAACATTTTCCAAATAGAAGATTAAGGAGATTAAGTGCGATGATGTATATGAAGAATTTTTTATTGGCTTGTGTGATGATTGCTGTGTTGTTAAACTATTCATTTGTTGATGCGAGGCAACGAAAGTCAAAACCTTTATCACCAAAGGCAAAAAAAATACATATAGAATATTTAAAAAGATTAGAGATTTTAAAAAACAGTCTAAAGAATGATTTTTCTTTTGCAGATCTCACTTGTAAAGAAAATTTCATAAAATATCATCATGCAGTAAGTGTAATTACACCAAGGCCCAAACCTAAAGCAAAGCCGGGGGTACGTATGATTGTGCACCCAACTTTTGTAACTTTTTGGCCTCCATATGCAGAAGCTCAAAAAGCTGCATTAAATGCTGCACGAAAAACCTTTGAGAGTGTAGATAAATATTTGCAAAGTAACAAGAATCATGAAATGCTAGCTGAAGTAGCGTTGTTAAGGGATGGTAGTAAACAAATGGCAAAGTATGCATCCCTTGGTGAAAGTCAGAAAGCTGATGTGGATTTCCTTTTAAATCAACCCAAGCTCATTGTGCAAGTTATGGAAATGGGAGGTGCTATCTTGGGTAAATATGGCCAGGCTATGCAAATGTATCAGAAAATACTAAAGGCTAGTGAAACTATACGGGAAGATAATTTCTTCAAAACTTGGGCTTTGGCAATCGCTTTAGAGAATCCAGATGGGATAACCCCCTTTGATGACAAAACTCCTCAAGAATATCTAGTTGAAGTTTTTTTAAATTATGAAGAAGCTTGTTATAAGGGAGAATTAGATCCTAGTTTTAAAAGTATTCCTGGTTGGGATAGTCGTTTCATAATCGAGAAAGGAAGAAACTTAAAAGATACAGTCTGGATGCGTAAAGTGTTGCGTAACTATAGACCAGATCACACCAGGTTAGTTCACCGATGGCGTTATTGTCGTATAACAAAAAGTGATATCCCCTACACAGGTGGAATTTCAGGATCTTATAATGAAATGGCTCCAGATTTAGGTTTGTCAATTTTTCAAAAGTTTTTTCTTGAAGGGGGGATTTGTGGTCCTAGAGCTTTTGTTGGAAGGACTGCAACAAGAGCATCAGGAATTCCAGCTTTAGCTGCACCACAGACAGGACACGCAGCGATGGCTCGTTGGACTCCAGAAGGATGGGTAACTGTTTTTGGAGCTCATTGGAGTTATAATCGATGTAAGGGAAATGGTTTGAATTTTGAGTTACAGTCAAGAGCTCGTAGGAGACCTGAACTTTACCGCCAGGTGCTTAGATCTCAATGGATAGGAGATGTCTTCGATGAGAGGGATACAGAGTTAACAAAGTTTGGGTGTGGTGGAGGTTTCTGGAAAGCTTTAGCACATTATAAAAAATTAGCCATTTGTGAGGATGAAGAACTAAAAGAGCCTAAGCCAGTCGGTTCAGAGTTTGCAGAGTCAAATGTACCTACGCCTTCACCAGTTACAGGTTGGGAAGAGAGTGATAACTCAGAAGAAAAAGTCAGTAGAATACCTCCCATCAAAATATCAGAAGTAGATAAAACTATAACAACGGATGATAGAGGTGTGATTACAATACCAGTAGCTGCCAGTAAAAAACCTGTGAGTACCGAAAAAGTACGTTATATGAGAAGTTTCGACAATTCTTTTGTGCAAGTTCACTTTAATCTTCAAGGAATAAGACCAGAGTTGTTGGAGTATACAGTGACACTCCCAAAAGCGGGAAAGTATTATTTCTCAACCAGAGTAGTATCTGTAACTTTAGATCGCACTTTCCTTTTAAGAGTAAATAGGAGATCTCTTTACGATGTGAAAATCCCATTTTCAATGGGTGATTGGGTTAGTGTTGACCCAATAGCTCTTGATTTAAAGAAAGGTAAGAATCGTATTATGATTACTATGAAAGCTTCCAATAAAGGTTTGACTATACGGGATTTGACTCTAACTCCGGTTTCTAACATTTAATAAAAATATGACCTATCGTAAGGGCCAGCATATGCACCAGTATGTCAAAGCAAATTCATCTAATCAGGATCCACAGGCGAGTAATGCCAAGCAGGCGCTGATAGATATTTATCATGTTATGCTGTGTTCCGGCTTAACATACGAAAGGTATGATACACAGCTGGTGCCATGGACCGGTCAACTGGTGCACGTTGCTCAGACTTCTTACGCCTGGTTCGTTCGTCAGAAAACAATCAAAATCTATCTCAACGACATACTGGTCGAAAAGATCAGTATGTTGAAGAAGAAGGCAGGGAGCATCAGCAGTGATTTTAAGGCATTTGCAATTAGTCTGATCAAAACTGGTGAGAACACATGGACCGTTAAAACACGACACAATTGGCGGTGGGGTATGTTGATCATGATGGTTAACTATCAGGGGTTCAGTTTCATGCTGGATGGATGCCAGACATAAATTATGAATATTGAATATTTACAGAAATCGTCTTACCCTAAGGAGATAAGCATGAAAAGAATTCACCTAGCATTGGTTGCCGTGATGTGTCTGCTGGCTGGGGGGGCAGATGCAGCGCCTAATTACTCTGTTCCAGAAGGTGCCATCGTTCAGTTACAGAATGAGCTTGCTGAGTATTTGTCGAAGAAGGGGCTCTCTGTCACCAAGAAGAGGAGATGTCTTAAGGTGCTTATCCGAAAGAGTCAAGCACTCATTGATGACCACCCGGAAGCAGTTAACCGGTATCAACTGTTGAAGATCATGCTCGACGCCCAGAGACAACTGCTTGGGCTAAAGCGAACATCACGCCTCCAGGCTGAATTCATGAATACATGCAAGAAGTTGTCTGAAGCCCCAGTCGAATATATCGAAATGCGCTTGGTTGCCGATATTGTTCTTATGAATATGGAACAGAACAAGCTTGATGCTACTGCTGACCAAAGGATAGTCGCTCTGGGTAAACTGCTTGAAACATACCGTGACACAACTGCTGAAATCAAGGCACTTATCATTGGGGCTAAAATAGCGTCAACCCTAGGTGCCCTGGAGTTTCGTAAGAAGATGATCAGAGCTTTGGAGGTACGTTTCGCCGGATATCCAACGGCTATTGCCTTCCGCAAGAAGATTCTGGAGAACAGAATACTGGATGTTGTCTTCGCGGGTACTTATGAAAGAGTAGACGGGGTGAAGATGAGTTTTCCCATCGACCGTATTGGCCGCCCCTTCATCGTGCTCTTCTGGTCACGGGAGACCCTCGGTTTTAGGAGTTACCTCGAACAGGTGAAGGCACAGCAGGACAAGTACCCAGAGTTATACGAGATATATAGTTTTAACGTTGATGAGCTAGCCGATGCTGGGCAGTCGGTTCTCGGGGAGATCGGCTTGAAGTGTACAGCAATGCGAGTGCCCGGAGGTAGAAGCAGTAACGTGTTTGTGACTTACGGCCAGAAGAAAGATCCCAATGCCGTGATCTTCAATGAGTATGGTCGCAGTACTTTATTATCGGCATTTGATCTACAGTCCCGTGAAAAGAAGAAGAAACATGGGGCTCATGGTCACGCTGGCAAACCAGGCTATACAAGCTTCACCTATCCAAAACCCACACCAACTTTTGCCCGAAGTATTGAACAGCTCAGTTCACTACTGATTGGTGAGTTCCTGATTGAAGCAGGTGTGATTGGTTCGGAAGATACCGACACCTCCTCGTCAGGGAGCATGCAGCGGGAACTGAGAGCAATTCTCTCGAAATTCTCCCTTCCTCCCTTTCGCTATCGGCTGACACCGGATCGGGCAATGTCTGACTATAAGGAAATCGAGAGCCGGTGTAGAAAGTCAATAGAAAAATATCCGCAGGATGCAGAACTTTGGAAACTACAAAGTATGCGCATTATTTCATTGCAAGGTATGTGGAAGGTTAGTGGTGATTCTCGATACTTTGAACAAGCCGTAAGAGAAGCTAAGACTGTACTCAGCAAAAAGCCCTCTCTGTCTGCGCAAATTGTCGCACAATTCTGCCTTGCCAAGGACGCACTTCGTCGCGAAGAGATTCCGAGACCTGTCTTGGAAACTTTTGTTGATGCGACAGGCGGTGCTAATGCAGGTGCCATGGCCCTTTCGGCAGCGGTGATTCTGTCTCTTGATGCCAATCGTCTGGATCTTTTTGAACATTATAGCACATTGTTACTCGGCGTGGGAGATCTGAAGGTAAACTGCCCCGTTGCATCGTATGTGCGTAACCCATACCACCGCCTGTACAGGTTAAAGGCTAAAGAGTTCCAAGTAGGAGCAGATGATATGTATACAATGAAGTACGCACTACGTAGTCTGGTGGTCAATCATGACGTGGTTCCAATGAGGAAGAAACTTTCTGGATTCAGTCTGCGCTATCTGGATGGGAAGACCCGTACCTTCCCCGATGGTGTGACAAAGGATCTTACCCTGCTTGTGTTTATCGAACCTTCAGCCAACGTCAACCCATCTCTTCCGGCATCTATCTATAGTGCACCCGGTGATCCCAATGGTAAAAAGAAGGGGCAAGCAGCCGGTCCATCAGGATTTATGGTGGATGTGGTGAAACTGACGGATAGCCACGTGGCAAAAAGTTTAGAGGTGGTGTTTGCCGTTCTAAGCGACGACGATGCACAGGTA